>LXOW01255321.1_pt2 | contig 11726 bp, 6 predicted proteins | sample 1368591 | NCBI WGS metagenome assembly LXOW01 (sample SAMN04884650, study PRJNA319009) | bovine gut metagenome | isolation source: Cow rumen | host: Bos taurus | place: Italy: Legnaro (PD) | collected 2014-07-09
ACGCCCAGGAAGATGATGCGGTCCATCATCAGGCGGCTGAACACGTCCATCTGGGCCACGTTTAACTTACGCTCCTCGGTGATGGTGGGATTGATGTAGCCATCGACGACGGAGGTATAACGAGAGAGGGTCATCGATGATAACCCCCTCCCTTTCACTGCAAATTTTTCAAAATCTGTCATACGACTTTATTTCAGTTCTCTGAACTTGTCCTGAGAGATTTTCTTGGTCTGGAGGGTGACTTCCTCACGAACCTTGGCGATAGCGGTATTGTCTTCGCACTGCTCTTCCAGCCGACGGTACTGGTTCTGGTCCTGCAGGACATTCTCGGCGGAGGACTTGATGATGTTCTCCGGAACACCGGCCATACCGTACATAGCATACTGATAGGCTACGAAGCTTTCTGCGGCGGCCTGGATATCCTCACGGGTTACCTTGAGACCGAACTTCTGCATGATATAGCCACGCACCAGCTGCCACTTGAAGTCCTCGATGAAGGCAGGGAATTCTTTCTCTACCTGCTCGGCGGTGAACTTGCCTTCGTTGGCATAGATGAGCCAGCGTTTCAGGAAAGCTTCCGGGAGTTCAAGTTTGGCCTTCTCTACAAAGAACTTGCGGACATCGGCACCGAAACGATAGTTGGCTTCCTGCTCGTGGGAGGCTTTGATGCGCTCCTCAATCTTTTCCTCGAACTGCTCGGGGGTGGTTACCACGTCCTTGCCGAAAATCTTGTCGTAGGTTTCCTGGTTTTCCTCGGCGGCTACATAGGTCTTCACGTTCACAACCGTGAAAGTGAACATCGGGTTCAGGGTATCCAGCTGGGCTTTGTCCACTTTGAGCATGGCGGCACGGTCCGTCTCATTGGTGAAGGCGGCATTCACGTCCAGTTCAAATTTGTCCCCGGCTTTTTTGCCGATGAAAGCGCCGCGGGCCTCTTCCGCTACGGAAGCGATGGCTACGTACACGCCCTCTGCCTTATGGCCTTCGTTGGCGATGTCAGCGACGATATAGTCGTTCTCGCCGGCCTTCTTGCCTTCCTGCAGGGAACCGTACTGCTGAAGCAGCTGCTCCTTCTGGGCCTTCTTCTCAGCAGCGGTGATGTTGATCTCATAATAAGGAATCTTATCGTCCTTATTGACCTCGAAGTTCAGTTCCGGGGTCTGGGCCAGGTCGAACTTGAAGGTGAAGTCCTCGCCTGCCTTCCAGGACAGCTGCGGCTGATCCTCCGACGGAAGGGGCTCGCCCACCACGCGGATTTTTTCCTCGTTGATGAATTTGTCCAGTTGTTCGGACACAAGGCCGTTTACGCTTTCGTACAGGGCCTGGTCTCCATACATGCGCTGGATGAGACCCATCGGGGCCATTCCACGGCGGAAACCTTTGATATCGGCCCTGCGCTTGTACTCGTTCAGGCGCTTACGAAGCGGTTCTTGATAATCTGCTGCTGCAATCTCGATGGTCACCTGATAGTTCAGGGCATCTGCTTGGGTTTTGCTTACGTTCATACTATAGTTTGTCTTAATTTTCAAACAAGGGGCGCAAAGTTAGTAAAAAAATGCCGAAGTATCAACCTTTCCGCTTGGGATAGGCTACCCGAGAGTGGTATACCTGCTGCAAATAGGTCTTTAACATGCGCTTCATGAGGTTGAGGTCGTGCAGGGTGATGTCGGCATCCTCCAGCTGGCCAGCCTTCTCCTTCCCCGCCACGATGCTTTCCACAAAGCGGTCGCAGGACTCAGGAGAAAAGTCCGTGAGCGTACGGGAGGCAGCTTCAATGGAATCGCACACCATCAGGATGACCTGTTCCCGGGTGGTGGGCTTTTGGCCATGGTAGAAGAAATCGGCCACGTCCGAAGGGTCTCCACCGTCGTTCAGGTACTGGTTCAGGAAATAGGCGGCACTGGAAGTACCGTGGTGCGAGTTGATGAAACTGCGAATCTCCTGCGGGAGGCGGTGCTCCTCTGCGATGGCCAGGCCATCGTCGACATGGCGGATAATATCGACAGCACTCTCCTTAGGCGTTTTACCAGCATGGTAGTTGGCTACGCCGGGACGGGAGGACTGGTTCTCCACGAAGCAGAGCGGGTTTACCATTTTACCGATGTCGTGGTACAGTGCAGCGGCTCGCAGCAGCGGCACATCAGCATCGGTAGCACGCCCTACGGCATCTACGATATTCATCACCTGTAGGGAATGCTGGAAGGTACCCGGCGCCTTCTGGGCCAGTTCCTGCAGGAGCGGATTGCTGGTATCGGCCATTTCCACCAAACGCGTGCTGGATACCAGGTTGAAGACTTTCTCGAAGAGGTAGATGAGCGGATACAGGGCCACGGTGGCCATGGAACCCACGAAGATGAGGGCCAGGTCTGCCCACCAGGTGGCCGTGCTGCCCACATCGATAAAGCGGAAGCCCAGGTATACCAGGATTTCCACCCCAAAGATGATGGCGGCATTCAGGAACTGACGCCAGCCTTTACTGAAAAAGCCAAAAGTCTCTACCGTGACCGAGCCGGCGGTAAGGAACATCACAAAGAGTTCCATGCCATTGCCACAGAAAATGAGCAGCGGCAGCAGCATAACCACATACAGCGGGAATACCTGCTTCTTGCGGAAGAATGCCAGCATATACAGGGCGAACACCGGGAACGGTACCATGTACATCAGCGAAGGCATCAGCCGCTCCATCAGGAACGTGACGATGGCCACCAGGAGGAATACGCTGAGCAGGAAAAGGTAACGGGCGGGCCGGTCAAAGACAAAGCGCGCCGTGAAATGAATCACCAGATACAGGATGACCACCAGCAGCAGCGCCAGCAGGAAATTCCCGATATACAGGAAGATACGCGGGCCGGCATAGCCGTACACATGGTTGTATTCTTCCTTGTAGCTGTCCAGGATCTGGGCGATTTCCGCCGTTACGATCTCCCCTTTGGAGACAATTTTTTCGTCGGCTTTCACATAACCCAGCGTAGGCGAAACATAGTCGTCCGACTCCGCATGGGTCAGTTCCGTCATGGCTTTGTCGTACAGAAGGTTCGGGACGATAATCTCGTACAGTCCCGTACGGCGGAAGAGAGAATCCAGGTTCACCGAAGGATAGGGTTTGGCCAGCAGAGCGACCAACTGGTCACGGGCGTCGGACACCTTGTACACCTCCGTGCGCGGGTACTGGACCGCACGCTTGTTCTTCTGGATGTAAATGAGGTTTTCCGATACCTGGGCGCTCCCCTGCTCCATTTTCACCTTGCCATCCGAGATAACGCCCTTGGCGTAAATTTCTCCCAGACGGGAAATCAGCGTGGGACGCAGTTGGTTGTAACTGCCCAAGTCCAGGCTTTGCGCGTTTTTCACCACTGCGCTGGTGGCCTCCTCCGAATAACGGTAGAAAGGAATGACGATGGAACCGGCCTCGTCCCGTTCCGCCTGGAGTTGCTCATCCGTTTTCAGGATGGGGAAATCGAACTCCGAGATAAGCGTCTCGTACGGCCAGGGGGTTCCTTTCTTGTAGTCATAATTGAATTTCGCGGTCCTGGGCATCAGGAGCGCCAGGACTGCGAAAACAATCACCAGTGGAGCCAACCTCCACAAGGGAACTTTAGGCGTCGATATTTGCATAATGCGCGTTTTCTTCGATGAAGGCGCGGCGCGGCGGAACATCGTCTCCCATGAGCATGGAGAAGGTACGTTCTGCGTCCGCAGCGTTTTCGATGGTTATCTGGCGAAGCACACGGCGGGCCGGATCCATGGTGGTCTCCCACAGCTGCTCGTCCGACATTTCACCCAGACCTTTGTACCGCTGTACGGTAACACCTTTGTCCGAGCCGCGGCCCAGTTCTGCGGTGGCCTGCTCACGCTGGGCGTCTGTCCAGCAATAGCGCTCCTCCTTGCCCTTCTTCACCAGGTAAAGCGGCGGAGTGGCCAGGTATACATAGCCATTCTTGATAAGGTCGAACATATAGCGGAAGAAGAAGGTAAGGATAAGGCAGGCAATGTGCGAGCCGTCCACATCGGCATCCGTCATGATGATGACCTTGTGGTAACGCAGCTTGCTCAAATCCATGTGCTTTTCTCCGGATTCGTCCTCCTGGGCCACTGTAACGCCCAGAGCGGTGTAGATATTGCGTACTTCCTGGCTCTCGAAGGCGCGGTCCTGGGCGGCTTTTTCCACGTTCAGGATTTTACCACGGAGCGGGAGGATGGCCTGGATGCGACGGTCGCGGCCCTGCTTGGCCGTACCACCTGCAGAGTCACCCTCTACCAGGAAGAGTTCGCACTTCTCCGGATCGTGGTCGGAGCAGTCTGCCAGTTTACCGGGCATGCCGGCGCCGCCCATCGGGGTTTTGCGTTGCACCATTTCGCGGGCCTTGCGGGCTGCGGCACGGGCCGTAGCGGCCAGCACAATCTTTTCCACGATGGTTTTGGCTTCCTTGGGGTGTTCCTCCAAGTATTGGTCCATGGCAGCAGCCGTGGCCTGGGAAACGGCAGAAGTAGCCTCCGGGTTGCCCAGCTTGGTTTTGGTCTGGCCCTCGAACTGCGGCTCCGCCACCTTCACGGAAATAACGGCGGTAAGGCCCTCGCGGAAGTCTTCCGGGCTCAGCTCACCCTTGAACTTGGCCAGGAGGTTGTTCTTCTCCGCATAGTTCTTCAAGGAACGGGAAAGACCCATCTTGAAGCCCTGGAGGTGGGTACCACCCTCGATGGTGTGGATATTATTCACATAGGAATAGATGCGCTCGCTGAAGCCGGTATTGTACTGAAGGGCGATGTCGATGGGAATGACCTTGTCCGAGGATACCGTGATGGGCTCCGGGATAAGTTTGGGTGCGCCAGCATCCAGGTAGTCGATGAACTCCTTGAGGCCTTCTTCCGAGTAGAAGGTATCGGTACGGAAGGCCATGATGCCGGTGGCTTTGCGCTCGCCGTCCTCGCTGGTGATAAACTGCTCCACCTTCTCACGCTTGTCCGTGAGGGTGATGCGGATACCCTTGTTCAGGTATGCCAGCTCACGCAAACGGTTGGCCAGGGTCTCGTACTTATAGACGATGGTCTGCTGGAAAATGGTAGCGTCCGGATGGAAGGTGATGGTGGTACCGGTATCCTGGGCTTCCCCTACTACCTCTACCGGAGTGATGGGTTTACCCTTGGAGTACTTCTGGACGAAGATTTTTCCCTCGCGGTGGATTTCCGCAATGAGGAGGTCGCTAAGGGCGTTTACGCAGGAAACACCCACGCCGTGCAGACCACCGGAAACCTTATAGCTATTTTTGTCGAACTTACCGCCGGCGTGCAGCACGGTAAGCACCACTTCCAGGGCGCTTCTGTGCTCTTTCTCATGCATGCCCGTAGGGATACCACGGCCATTATCCTGCACGCGGATGGAGTTATCTTCCAGAATTTGGACATCTATGCCATTGCAGTAGCCGGCCATGGCTTCGTCGATACAGTTGTCCACCACCTCATACACCAGGTGATGCAGACCACGCTCGCCTACGTCGCCGATATACATGGACGGACGCTTGCGGACGGCCTCCAAACCTTCCAGCACCTGAATACTGTTTGCGGAATACTGCTGTTCCGCCATTTTCATTTCTTCTGACATTCTATTTTTTACTTATTTTTATCCAACTAAAAAGGTGCAAATACACCGACTTTCTAAATCATACAAAAATAGTAAAAAATAAACAAAAAAACAAGCCCCTTGTCGTAGACAAGAGGCTGTTTTATCAGAATATTTTTCTTAGATGCTGAAGGTGGCTCCAACTGTGAAGTAAATGCCCTGTTCCGCATACATGGGAACCCGCTGGATGGCCTGGTTGAGCAGGTTCGCGCCCTTGATCCAGATGCCCAGATGATGAGTTACCTGGAAATTGGCCTGCACGCCTAAATCGACAAAGCCGGGCACCTTCACCGGACCGGGCAGGGCCGAACGGCCTTCCACCACAACGCCGGCCTGGATACGGCCGCCCCAGTTATAAAATGCGTGTCCCTTAGCCTTGAAGGGAGCCGGTGCGAACAGCGTCAGACCGCCGAGGTCCGGCATGGGTGTATAGCCATAATAGATATTGGCACCCACATCCAACTTCTCGCTCTTCCAGCCGGCATCGGCCTTTACATAGAAAGTATGCAGCGGACTGGCGTAGCCCATGGAAGGCAAACCTTCTTTGATGCCCCAGGTCCAGGCGTTCTCGTCCCATTTGTAGCCGATGCGGACATCGTAATGGAAGCGGGAGACGATGTTGCCCCGAGCGCCCAATGCCACATCGACACGTGTAATCATATTGTCGGTATACCAGTCGGCGTTACGGATGAAGGAATTCAAGCCCAGAAGTTTATCGTAAGAAATGAGATTGTCGCCGCCGGTGGCCTGGAAATACAGCGAAGCAACATCCTGGGCCAGTTTGAAGTTGATGTGAACGTCCGGGAAAACGATGCCGCCAGGGTGCGGGCTGAAGGTCTTCGCGGAACGGAAGAGGAATCCCACCTTGACACCCAGTTTCATGCTGAAACGCCCGGTGTTAAGCAGATAGTGCGGAATGAGGCCAACATTGCCTACAAAGCCATTTCTCGAGGCGACATTGCTGTCTTTCTGGCCCACCGTCTCCGCGAACAGGCCCAACAGTACATGGTGGGCACCCAGGTTAGCACCCATGGTGGCGTCCGATACGGTGTGGAATTCATTGAACCATTGCGAGCCGATATAGGCCNNGAATGAAGCCGACATTACCCACATAGCCATTCCTGGAGCCGACTGAACTGTCATTCTGGCCCACCGTCTCGGCGAACAGGCCCAACAGCACATGGTGGGCACCCAGGTTGGCGCCCATGGTGGCGTCTGTCACGGTGTGGAATTCACTGAATCCCTGCGAACCGATATAGGCCAGACGCGTACCCGCGTTGTACTCGAAAGCATTGGCCGGAGCGCTTTTCACGCGGGCCTGGAGCTGCCACAGGTTATTGGAGAAGTCCACGCCGGAGACATCCGTTGCCGTGGTGTTCTTGTACTTGACATCGGCCATGAAGGTACCGCCGGTCCAGGTGTAAAGGGCATCCAGCCCCAAGGCCGAATGCAGGTCCCGGCCCGAACGGGTGGTGCCGTCCGGAAGAAGGACCTTATCCTGCACGGTGACATTGCGATATTTGCCGATATAGGAATGATGGTCTCCGTACACGTTCAGGCGGAAATTCCCCTTGCGGACGGGCGACCATACGACGGTTGCCTCCGGATGGAATCCATATCCCGCCCCCAGGCGTACAAACAGCGTTCCTTCATCCGACAGACGCGGCTGGGGACGCAACTGCACCAGGTAAGGCTTGAACTCATACGAGCCCTGGTAAGGCGTGTTTTGCACGCTGTAATCCATGTCCAGGTTGAAACTGTACACGGAGTCCGGCACGGCAAGCAACTGGGTGGGTTTTTCGATTCCGCTGGCCTCCCGGGCATAGGTGTTGGTCACCTCCACGACGGGATTCAGGTTCTGGGCAAACAGACCGGCGCTGACACAGAGCGCTGCGATGGTTATGATGTACTTTTTCATACTTCTACTGCAATTTACGGAGTCTCAGATCTACCTGGTCGAGGACGTCGTCCTGCGGGCCGGTGGAAGTATAACCGGAACGGATGCTCTCAAAGGTTGCCTTAGCCTGGGCCATGTTCTCCTGCTCGGCAAAACTGTCGCCCAGGACGATGAAGGCCTTGGCCAGCCAGTAGTTCTGGCCGCCGGCTTTCTCGGCAAAGGCATACACCTTCTCCTGGATGCCCTCGAACTGACCGCGGTCATACTGGTCCTGAATGATGAGATAGGCGGCTTCTGCGCCCTCGTCGGTGGAAGGGGCCTGGGAGAGCTGCTGGAATTCCTCGAAGGCCTCCGTACGGCGGCTGCTGCTCAGGAAGGATTTGGCCCGCACATAATGGGCCTCACGCTGCAGCTCGGGATCTTCCGAGCGGAGCACCATGTCTGCGTTCGTGATGGCATCGTCCCACTGACGGGCACGGAAGGCGGAACGCATCAGGCCGATGGTAGCCAGTTCCATGTTGGCGTCCATCTTGGCATTCTCCTTTAACTGGAGGTATGCCTTGTAAGCGTTGGCGTAGTTTTCCAGTTCATACTGGAGGACGGCATATTGCATGCGGGCGCTTTCCTGCAGGGCCCCGTCCAGACCGGACTCCAAGGCGGCCTGATACAGGTCTGCGGCCTGTTCACGCTGGCCGGCGGCGCGCTGGCAGTCTGCCAGGTAGAACTTGGCCTTGGCGCCGTAGATGGCCTGCGGATATTTCTCCAGATAGGCCTGAAGGGTGTTCTGTGCCTTGGCATAGTCTCCGGAGAGATAGATTTGCTCGGCGCTGGAGAAGTACACTTCCTCCTTCTGGGCTTCCGTACGGCCGGCACCGCCCAGGCTGTTCACATAGGCCAGATAGGCCTCGGGATCTTCCCGGGTGCGGTAAATGGCCTCGATGGCCAGGAGGGCGTCTTCCGCATATTCCCCACCCTGGGCGACCACTTCCTTGTAGCAGGCAAGGGCTTCGTCGCTGCGGCCGGCATTGCGGTTAATCATGCCCAGTTCCAACATGGCCTGCGCACTGAGCGCGGGATCCGTGGTGGCGCTGCGAAGGGTGCGGAAGGTGCGGATGGCATTGTCATCGTCCTTGAGGGCAACGTAGGCACGGCCCAGTTCGTAAAGCGATTCTCCGTAATACGGGTCGGCCGGATTGGCCTGAATGGCATCTTCCAGGAAATGGACCTTGCGGGTGTTGTCCTGTAACAGACCGGAAGCCACACCTGCCCGGTAGCGCGGGTACAGGTTGGACGGATTGGGATAGTCTGCCATCTGGCGCTCATAGGCGGCCACGGCGGTGCTGTATTTTCCGCTGAAGAAGTAGCAGTCCCCCACGCGGGTTTCCGCATCCTCGCCCATCAGGCGGGCATCTCCTTCAAGGTAATTATCGAACCACTTGAGGGCCTTTTCGTAGTCAGCCTCCTTGAAGTAGGTATAGGCCATCTGGTAGGAAATGAGCTGGCCTTCCGGACGGTTCTTCAGGGCTGACAGNNCCCGACGCGGGCTGTAGTATGCGGCGGCCTTCAAATGCGGCACGGCGCTGCGCCAGGAACCGCTCTCCATGAGCTCACGGGCCCGCAGGAAATAGGCCTTCATGTAGTTGGCCTGCATGTCCGGACGGAGCTCGTCGATGTGGTCATAGGCCTCCACGGCACCCACATAGTCATGGTTCTGGAGGGCCACCATGGCCATATAGCCATAAATCTGGTCGCCTTTCTTCTGGGTGTTGTATTTGGACAGATACTCCTGGAAAGGAGCCGTGTCCCGGTTAAGGTCGAAGGCCAGTTTGGCGTAATTGTAAAGGGCGTCCTCCTGGATATCCGGCGTAAAGCTAAGGGTCGATGCTTCCTTGAAGGCATCCATGGCGGCCACCTTGTTACGCAGCTGAATGTAGCTGTAGCCCATCTGATAAGAGGCGATCTGGCCCAGGGAGTCCGTGCGGTTTTCCATCCGCGTGAAGTTTTCCACGGCCCCTTCCCAGTTCTCGATGAGGTAATTGATTTCTCCAGCGTAGAAAAGGTCGCTCCGGGTGAGTTTGGCCTTGTTGCGAAGGTTCTTCTCATAATAGCTGCGCGCCTTGGCCACATCCCCCTTGATGAGGTAGGTCTCGCTCATGATGCGGGCCAAATGGGGCTGACGGTCTTCCGGAACCTTGTTGAACAAGTCTTCTCCAAAGCGGAGGACATAGTCATAGTCCTTCTCATTGAAGCGGCACTCCAGGATGTAATAGTTGGCCAAGGTGGTGAAACGATGGTCCTTGGCGGCCAGTTCGAACCAGGGAGCAGCTTCCTTGAAATTCTTCTGGGCGTAGTTGATATAGCCCAGCGTGTAGTACGACGGAGCGGAATAGTCCGAGTACGGGAGGTCTTTCATGCGTAGCAGGAGGCCTTTGGCACGGTCCCACTCCCCTTGTGCGAAAGCGCAATAGCCCAGCTTGTAGGTGTATTCCGCCCGCTGGGTTTCCTGGATGTCCTTGACGGACACCTGGTTGAACTGCTGGAGGGCTTCCTCGTACAGCTCCTGGTCGAAGTAGTCCAGGCCCAACTGGTAGCGCACCTGCGGAACCAAAAGGTTCTCATGATAGCGGGCGATAAACGCCTGGGCGATATCATGGGAATGGGCGGTTTTGAGTTTGAGTGCGCAAAGGGCGCGATACCCTTCTGCCATGGGGGAATGGTTGCCCTGAACGAGGCGGAGCGTCTCCGAATACATGCCGGCCCGGTACAGGTTGTTAACCTGCCCGAGATCCTGTGCATACAGGCTCGAGGCCAGGCTTAAAGCGGCGACAAGCGCAAGATATCTTTTCATTCTGAGTATGTTAAACCAACTAAATCTATATTTTGACAAATTTACAAAAAAATTCCGTTATATTTGTATGATTTTGGAATTATTCACATGGAATCTCTCATTCATTTTAAAGACGCCGACATCCTCAACGGAGAAACGGTTGTACTGTACAATCTGAACATGGACATCCAGCCCGGAGACTTTGTGTACATCGTGGGCAAAGTGGGCTCCGGTAAAACCTCCATCATCCGCACCATTACGGCGGAAAATAAGCTCCTGAAGGGCGAAGGAGAGGCCTGCGGCTATAATCTGCGCTCCCTGAAAAAACGGGATATTCCCTTCCTCAGGCGTTCCATCGGCGTGATTTTCCAAGATTTCCAATTGCTGACCGACCGAAGCGTGGAGGCCAACCTGGAGTTCGTGCTCCGCGCCACCGGCTGGAAGGACCGGCACGATATCGACAAGCGCATCCTGCAAGTGCTGCAGGCCGTGGGCATGGAAACCAAGGCCCACAAGATGCCGCACCAGCTTTCCGGCGGCGAACAGCAGCGTATCGCCATCGCCCGTGCGCTCCTGAACAAGCCCAAGGCCATCCTGGCCGACGAACCCACCGGCAACCTGGACGGTGAAACGGCCGACGAAATTCTCCAGCTCCTGATGGACCTCAACCGCGAAGGCACCGCCATCGTCATGGTCACCCATAACCGCGCCATCTTCGAAAAATACCCCGGTCGCGTATTCACCTGCGAAGGCGAGCAGTGCCACGAGGTTGTCGACGAAGGCATCGACGTGGTGCTGTAGGCCTGTCATACCGAGCAAAGCGAGCGTATCTCATGACCAAGAAAGAACGGTTCAACAGCATTATTGGCTGGTTTGCGGAAAACCAGCCTATTGCGCAGTCGGAGCTGCATTACGCCAATCCTTTCCAACTCCTGATAGCGGTCATCCTGAGCGCCCAATGCACGGACCGACGGGTGAACGTAGTCACCCCTCCCCTTTTCGAGCGCTTCCCTGCGCCCGAGGACCTGGCATCGGCCAGTTTTGACGATGTATATCCTTACATAAAAAGCGTTTCCTATCCCAACGCCAAAGCCCGGCACCTGATTGCCATGGCACAGATGCTCCTGGCCGATTATAACGGGGAAGTTCCCTCCGACATCGACGCGCTTATGCGCCTGCCGGGCGTGGGCCGCAAAACGGCCAACGTGATTGCTTCTATCGTGTACGATAAGCCGGTCATTGCCGTCGATACGCACGTATTCCGCGTGGCGCACCGCCTGGGACTCTCCAATGGAAGCACGCCCTATGCCGTAGAACAGGATCTGGAAAAGTATATTCCCGTGGAGCAGCGCGCCATCTCCCACCACTGGCTCATTCTACATGGT
>LXOW01417664.1_pt1 | contig 11723 bp, 11 predicted proteins | sample 1368591 | NCBI WGS metagenome assembly LXOW01 (sample SAMN04884650, study PRJNA319009) | bovine gut metagenome | isolation source: Cow rumen | host: Bos taurus | place: Italy: Legnaro (PD) | collected 2014-07-09
CTCCAATGCGAATGCCTTGGGCAAGATGCCCTGTACGGTAAGTGGCGTAAAGTTCACCGGGTCGATGACTTTTCCTGTAGTTTTTGGAGTATCCATGCGTACAGCCTTTATTTTGCTTTTCGTTTGTTCTTCTTGCTGAACAGGTCGGAGTGCATGTGCGCTTGCGGGCCAGCTTCAAGTCGCGCAGATAACGCTTGGATGCCGAATTGACGGAACAGTAATCAGGGGACAGTATTTATCCCAATTAGTGAAAAGGGTTGATTCGCTACAGCTTGCGGATGACTTTCAGCAGTTGCTCGCCCAGGTTGATGGTGTAGCCTTGCTGTACAAAGACGACCCGGTTGAAGGTGTCGCAGATGAGGAATACGGGGAGCGAGGGGCTGGTCAGCTTCATCTGCTCCCGTATCTCACTCAGGATAATGCCTTCCTGGTCGATACCCCAGACTACCGTCGAGGGTAGCTGGTCGAACTCGCTGGATTGGAAGCGTGCTGCTTCATCGGCATTCTGGAAAAGCAGCATCATCTTGCGCCCCCACTGCTCAAACTGCTGCTTGCAGGCACTGATGTCGCGCAGGGCATGGTTGGTAGGCTCCTGATTGGGGGCAATAATACCTATAATATAATACCCCCGCCCCGTGGTGGAGAGCAGACTCTTCTTGCTGGCAGTAGCAGTATCGAAGTAGCTGTCCTCGGCGTTCAGCGACCCGATGACCTGCGGCTCCTGCTGGTCTTCGCGCATGGTGAAGCTGATGCTTTGGGTTGCTCCTGTCACGTGGATAGGGTCGATGCGGGCTTTCACTTTGCCGCTGGCCAGGCGTGTGCCTGTGGTGAGCAGATAGTCGCCAGGCTCCAGCTGCACGCCTTGGGCAAAGTCGTGCTTCCACGTGGCCTCTTCAGGGTAGGTCAGCAGCTGGGCACGTCCGTTCTCCAGTCGGCTCAGCGTGAAATGGATGTAGTATTTCGGATTGTCGTAATACTCCACGGGCTTGTAGCGCAACAGGAGCGTGGTGCTCTCGGAAGGAGGGTTGGATGCCTGCTGTTTGTCGGCGGCGAAGTCCACGGTGTGCCATTGGCCCTCCTTATAGTATTGCACCCGACTGTTCACCTCGTTGATACGGGCAGGGAAGCCCAGACTGCGGGCAACGGAAACAAAGAAGATGTCGCGTCCCAGGTCATCAGTCATCCGTTCGCGATAGACGCTCATGGGCTGCATCCGCAGACGCTGGGGGTTGTGGCCGTTGTCCAGCTGCAGGCTGTCCATGCACNNCGTTCGCGATAGACGCTCATGGGCTGCATCCGCAGACGTTGTGGGTTGTGGTCGTTGTCCAGCTGCAGGCTGTCCATACACCAGCGCACCAGTTGCTCCGGCGACTGGACGGCAGTCATGGCGTGGCGGAAGAACGACTTGTAGGGTGTGAGGTATTCGTTCTCCACCCGGGGGCAGAGCACGTATTTGTCGAACAGCTCAGAGGCTTGTGCCTTGGAGACGGGAAGGTTGTCGCGCAGCACGGCCAGCTCCACGTCGCGCAGGTCTTTCTTCGATAGCACGTTCAGCAGCCTGTGGGCTATGTCCTTATCCGTAGCCTCGTCCAGGAACTGCTGGATCACGTCATGGTTGCCGCGCCATTCCTCGACGGGCATCGTCTGCTCATACGTCTGGCGTATGGAGTCCTCCTGTGCCAGACGGCGGTCGTTTTCAGCCCGCTGTTTGGGTGTAACCGGTGGCAGCTGTGCAGAGACAGGCGGCGGAACCATGTCCAAATCCATGGAGACGGGAATCTGCTGTGGCGACAGCGCCAGCCGAACTTCCTTGTCGCGGTCGAACGAAACTTTCTGGACTGCCGTCAGCCCGTCTTTAGACACCCAGAGGAGCATGTCGCCGTGGCCGGCGGTGAGCGAGGCCCTGCCATGAGCGTCGGTCGTCTTTTGGGCTACGGTGTAGAACTCGGCGTAGTTGTAGAGCTTGAATTCAACGCAGGCATCGCACACGGGCTTTCCCTGCGGGTCAACAACCTGTACGCTCACCGCCGAAGTGGGGGCATAGTTGGCCGTGACATTGATTTCTGTGTAGCAGGGCGTGCGGCTGACCACCTCTTCCGGACCGTCATAGCGTCCGAACACCTTCGTGTGCATCAGCATTCCGCGCGATGCACTCTCATTGAACCATCCCAGATTCAGCACGGGCTCAGGCTCGCAGGCTCCCAGGAAGTACCATCTGCCATCGGCCCAGGCCTCTACCCATGCGTGGTTGTCGTCGGTATGTGCCCAGCGGGGGGTATAGACCTGGCGGGCGGGTATGCAGACAGCACGCAGGGCTGCCACCAGCAGCGTGCTCTCCTCTCCACAGCGCCCATAGGCTGTGCGAACGGTGGCCAGGGGGCTGCTGGTGCGTGCATCGCTGGGACGGTAGGTGACGTGCTCATGACACCAGTGGTTCACCTCCAGGACAGCGTCGTACATGGACAGCCCTTCAACGCGGGGCTTCAGCTCCTGGAAGAAAACGCTGCGGCAACTGTCCAGATGCTCGTTGTTGACACGGACAGGCAACACGAAATGGCGGAACTCGCGCTCAGGCACCTTGCTGCCCCACGTCAGCTGACGGCGGGCCTCCAAGGCCAGCTCCACATTGCGCACATAGTAGTCACGGGAATAGTCGGTACGGTCGGGCAGGGGCATATATTGATAAAGAAAATCCAGATACTGCCGGGGTGTCTGGGCCTCTGTCCTGAAGAACGGCAGCAGACCGACGGCCAGCAGTATCCACATTCTCTCTATAGTCCTCTTGCCTTCCATAGTCTCTCCTTGGCGGCGTTGATTTCCTGGAATTTCTTCTCGGCGGCACGGCGCACGTCTTCACCCAGGTTGGCCACGCGGTCAGGATGATGCTCCAGAGCCAGTCGGCGGTAGGCAGCCTTCAGCTCCTCGTCGGTGGCTGAAGGACTGACACCCATCACCTTGTAGGCATCCTCGATGGAGTCACCCTCCAGGTGCAGCAGCGAGTCCACTTCGCTGCCGTCCATCTGCATCCACGCTGCAATATCGCGTAGGGCCTTTATCTCGGTATCGTCGATGTCCTCGTCGGCCTGGGTTATCATTACCAGGAAAGAGAGCAGCTGCAGGCGTCCGCTGTAGTCAAGGAAGCGGGGCACTTCGTTGCATGTCTGTTTGATGGTACGCTGGAAGGCGTTGTAGCCCATTTTCTTTTCCTCATCGAAGATTCTTTGCAGGATGTCGTTTCCCTGCTCTGCGGCATCGTTGCCGAAATTCTCGCGCAGGAAATTCCTTACGAACTCCGTTTCGGATGGCAGCACTTTGCCGTCGGCTCTGATGATGTATGCGGCGGTGACTAGCATCGACAACAGGAAGCTGTTCCGGTTTCCCTGTGTCTGGTCTGGCTTGCCGGATGCGTCGTCAGACTGACCGTCACACAGTTTCGATGAACTACTTGTTGATGACGACGGCTCAAAGAGCGAGCCGATCGCAAAGGCCAGGATACCGCCTAGCGGTCCCAGCACTACCCAGCCCAGATAGCCGGCTATCCATTTGCCAATTCCCACAGTAGGATGTTTTTTAAAGATGAGTAATGATGAAGGTGCTAGCCAATGATGTTCATCAGGAAGTCAACGGCTCCGTTCACGCCGAACTTCCGCACGTTGAGGGTCACGTCGTAGTTGCGGGCATCCTGCCAGTCGCTGCCTGTGAAGGTCTTGGTGTAAAGCTCACGCGAGTAGTCGTTGTCAACAATCATGGCGGCAGCATCCCCTTCAGAGNNTCTTGGTGTAAAGCTCGCGCGAGTAGTCGTTGTCGACAATCATGGCCGCAGCATCAGCCTCGGAGATGTCGTACTTCTCGGCGATGCGGTGCTTGCGGCAGTCGTCGTCGGCATGAATGAAAATCTTCAGCGCGTTGGGATAGTTGCGGAAGATGTGGAACCCGCAGCGTCCGATAAGCACGCACGACTCCACGGAGGCAATCCTGCGGATAGCTTCTGCCTGGGCGTTGAAAAGCTCACGCGATGTCTGGTCGTGCTCCTGTCCGTTATACTCTGCCCCTGCCATGTACTGGCGGTAGAAACTGGTGAAGTCGTCGCGCCAAAGCGGATTGCGGGCTTCGATCTTCTCAACGGCATTCTCCACTATGCAGAAACGACTGGCCATCTCGTTCAATATCTGTTTGTCAAGCAACTTGACATCCAGCCGTCTGGCCAGCTCTGCGCCAATCTCATGTCCGCCAGTTCCGAACTGACGGCTGATGGTGATGATGAATCTCTCCTCCTTATTCATAATGTCAAAATGTTATTAGTTGTTTTTTCCTAGTTGCAAAGATAATACTTTTATTGGAAACTTGCAACTTTTTTCGCCAGAAAACGCTTCACGTTCCAATAAATTTTGTTAACTTTGCAGCCAGTTATTAAACTTGTCGTCCATTGAAGACATCAAAAGAGCGACTAATCAAGATACAATGAACAAGAAAAAAAGAAAACTAGCAACGGTCCTGTTGGCCTTGTCGCTGTTACCCGTTTGCGCCCAGAAACAGTGGACGCTGGAAGACTGTGTCAAGTATGCCATGCAGAACAACATCACACTGCAGAAGGCGCGTTTGTCGCTTGAGTCGGCTGCCGAAGACGTGAAGGGACAGCAAGGGGCACTGTTACCCACACTCAGCGCATCGTCGAACCAAAGTATCGGCTACCGTCCCTGGCAGGACAGCGGCGTGACGACGGTGACCAACGGACAGGTGAACTCGAAAGTGAACAAGAGCTACTACAACGGCTCTTACGGGCTGAACGCCTCTTGGACGGTTTGGAACGGAAACCGCAATCGGAATAATGTGCGCTTGAGCAAGGTCTCTGAGCAGCAGGCAGAACTCAATGTGGCAGAGCAAGCCAACAGCATAGAAGAGCGCATCTGCCAGCTTTATGTGCAGTGCCTCTATCTGGATGAGGCCATCAAGGTGAACAAAGCCACTCTGGAGACGAGCCGGAAGAACGAGCAGCGCGGCGAGGAGATGGTTGAGGTGGGCTTGATGTCGAAGGCCGACCTGGCACAACTCACCTCGCAGCGTGCCACCGATGAATATAATGTGGTGGAAAGCGAGAGCCAGCTGGCTAACTACAAGCTGCAGCTCAGGCAGCTGCTGGAACTGAAGGCAGACGATGATTTTGACATTGCCATACCTGCTACTACCGATGAGCAGGCCCTGGGCGACATTCCTGCGCTGCAGACGGTCTACGAGCAGGCTCTGGCTACCCGTCCTGAGGTGGAAAACGCCAAGCTGGGCATAGAGAGCAGCAAGCTCAACCTGGCCATTGCCAAGGCTGGATGGCTGCCTACGCTCAGCATGACGGGAGGAGTGTCGACGAGCACCAACTCGCTCTCGAATAACGACTGGGGCAACCAGATGAAGACCAATGTCAATATGACGGGCGGCCTGTCGCTCAGCATTCCTATCTTCGATGGCCGGCAGACGAAAACCTCGGTGAGCAAGGCACGCATCCAGCAGCAACAGGCGCAGTTGGATCTGCAGGACCAGCAGAAGCAGCTCTATCAGACCATTGAGGGCTACTGGCTGGACGCTACCACCAATCAGCAGAAGTTCCGTGCCGCCGCGTCGTCGGTGGCCAGTGCTGAGAGCAGTTTTGAGCTGCTGCAAGAACAGTTTAATGTGGGCCTGAAAAACATCGTTGAGCTGCTGACCGGAAAGAACAATCTGCTGCAGGCCCAGCAGAATCAGCTTCAGGCCAAATACCTGACGCTGCTGAACCAGCAGATGCTGCATTTCTACAGCGGCAATAACCTGTAAACCCCAAATCCCCGTAATTACTAAAAGAAGAATATGAAAAAGACTATTATTATCGGCGTGGTTCTTATTGCCGTTGCCGTTATCGCTTATTTCCTCCTGGCAGGCGGTGCACCGAAGGTGACTGTGGAGTTCGAGAAGACAACCGTTGAAAAGACCAACATCCAGAACAGCATCACCGCTACCGGCACCATCGAACCGGTCACAAGCGTCACCGTGGGTACCCAGGTGAGCGGCATTGTAAACCACCTTTATGTGGACTACAACTCCATCGTGAAGAAAGGCCAGATCATTGCCGAGCTAGACAAGACCAACCTGGTCAGCGAATTGAATACCGCACGCGCCAACCTGTCGAGTGCCCAGAGCACGCTCAATTTTGAGCAGGCTAACTATAATAGGTATAAGACACTATATGATAAAGGGCTGGTAAGTGCCAATGATTTCGAGACTGCCAAGCTGAGCTATCTGAAGGCAAAGGAGCAGGTCGCCACCTCGCGCGAGAGTGTGCAGAAAGCCCAGACCAACCTGGGCTATGCCACCATCACCAGCCCCATCGACGGCGTGGTGCTCTCGAAGAGTGTGGAAGAAGGCCAGACTGTTGCCTCCAGCTTTAACACTCCCGAGCTGTTCGTCATTGCCCAGGACTTGACCGACATGCGGGTCATAGCCGATATTGACGAGGCAGACATCGGTGGCGTGAAGGAAGGCCAGCGTGTGTCGTTTTCCGTAGACGCATTCCCCGATGACTTGTTTGAAGGGGTTGTCACGCAGGTTCGCCAGCAGGCTACCACGGAGAGCAATGTCGTCACCTACGAGGTGGTCATCTCTGCCCCCAACAACGACCTGAAGCTGAAGCCCGGACTGACGGCCAATGTCACCATCTTCACGCTGGAGAAGAACGACGTGCTGGCCGTGCAGAGCAAGGCATTGCGCTTTATGCCCAACGAGGCCCTGTTGTCTGAGGGGCAGACGATAGAGGACGTAAAGGCTCCGAAGAAAGTGTGGACGCTGGAGGGCAACACCTTCAAGGCCCATCCTGTCGAGACGGGCATCACCAACGGTCTGCTGACAGAAATCGTCAGTGGCGTGGGAGCTGGCACGGAGGTGCTGACGGGCTTCAGCATGAGTGGCGGCGAAATGCCTGCTGCCGACCAGCAGGCCACCAATCCCTTCATGCCCAGGCCAAGAGGAAACAGAAACAACAACAACAATAACCAGCAGAGGAAGTAGTCTATGGCTGAAGAGAACAGAAAAGCGGTTATTGAGTTGCAGAACGTCAAGCGCTACTTCCAGGTGGGCAGCGAAACGGTGAAAGCGCTTCGTGGCGTCAGCTTTAAGATATACGAAGGTGAGTTCGTTACCATCCAGGGTACGTCAGGCTCGGGCAAGTCTACGCTGCTCAACCAGCTGGGATGCCTCGACACGCCCACCAGTGGCGACTATTTCCTGGACGGCGTCAACGTGCGCTCGATGTCGAAGACCCAGCGTGCACATCTGCGCAACCGCAAGATAGGATTCGTGTTCCAGAACTACAACCTGCTGGCCAAGACCACTGCCTTGGAGAACGTGGAGCTGCCGCTGATGTACAACGCTGAATACTCATCGAAGGAACGGCGCGAGAAAGCAGTCAAGGCCTTGCAGGCCGTAGGTTTGGGCGACCGTATGGAGCATAAGTCGAACCAGATGTCGGGCGGACAGATGCAACGCGTGGCCATTGCGCGGGCGCTGGTCAACGACCCCGCCGTGCTGCTGGCCGATGAGGCCACGGGTAACCTCGACACCCGCACCTCGTTCGAGGTGCTGGTGCTCTTCCAGGAACTGTACCGTCAGGGGCATACCATCATCTTTGTGACCCACAATCCCGAGATTGCCGAATACAGCAGCCGCAACATCTACCTGCGCGACGGTAAGATACGTGAGGACACCATCAATACCAATATCAAGTCGGCAGCCGAAGCCTTGGCCGCACTGCCCAAACTCCAGGACGATTAAATGAATATACTGAATCTTTTCAAAGTCAGTCTTAAGGCTGTAGCGAACAATAAGATGCGCTCCTTCCTCTCCATGTTGGGTATCATCATCGGAGTGGCGGCTGTTATCATCATGATGTCTATAGGACAGGGTTCCAAGGAGAGCATACGCGCAGAGTTGTCCACCATGGGAACCAACCTGCTGACCATCCGTCCCGGTGCCGATATGCGAGGCGGTGTCCGTCAGGACCCGTCGGCCATGCAGACCCTGAAGATGGCTGACTATGAGCGCATCGTGCGCGACAAGAAGTTTGTCACTAACGTTTCACCCGAAGTTACCAGTAGCGGGCAGGCCATCTATGGTAATAACAATACCAATACCACCGTATATGGCGAGTCGACCGAATATTTCGACATCAAGCAATGGCCGGTGGAGTTGGGCGAGTGCTTCACGGAGGAAGACATCAAGAAGGCAGCCAAGAAGGTGGTGGTAGGTACTACTATCGTGAAGGAATTGTTTGGCGAAGGTGTGGATCCTATCGGCAAGACCATCCGTTTCAAGTCTATCCCCATGACCGTCATCGGCGTGCTGAAGTCGAAGGGCTATAACAACTGGGGCATGGACCAGGATAATGTGCTGATTGCCCCTTATACCACGGTGATGAAGCGTCTGGCTGCCCAGACCTGGTTTTCCAGCATCGTGTGTTCTGCCGTTACCGAGGAGATGAGTGATGCCGCCATTGAGGAGCTGACGCAGATGCTGCGTGACAACCACAAGCTGAAGGGCGAGGCTGCCGACGACTTCACCATCCGCTCACAGGCAGAGATGATGGAGACCATGTCTACCACGATGGACACCGTGACTATCATTCTCGTCGTGGCAGCAGCTTTCTCGCTGCTCGTGGCCGGTATCGGCATCATGAACATCATGCTCGTCTCCGTGACCGAGCGCACCAAGGAGATAGGCTTGCGCATGGCCGTAGGTGCCACGGGCCCTGTCATCTCCTTGCAGTTCCTTATCGAGTCGGTATTGATTTCGTTGACAGGCGGCTTGCTGGGGGTCATTGTGGGTTGTTCGGCCAGCGAATGGGTCGTGCCGTTATTCCACATGCCCAGCAGTGTGCCGGCATGGAGCATCTACGTGTCGTTCCTGGTGTGCGTCTGCATTGGCGTGCTCTTCGGCTATATTCCTGCGCAGAAGGCTGCCAACATGGACCCGATTGAAGCAATCCGCCACGAGTAGATGGAGAACATCGTTGTCATGATGACGCTTTTTGTCATCGTCATCATGGGCTATATGGCTGGCAAGCTGGGATATATGGGAGGCGACTTCGACAAGCGCCTCTCAAATCTTGTTATCGACATCACCTGCCCCTCGCTCATTCTCTCTTCTACGATGGACGGCACGCCACCCGACCGCGAGATGATTCTCCCGCTGCTGGGTATCAGTCTGATTACTTATATTTTGTTGGCTGTCGTGGCCCTCGTCTTCCCCCGCTATATCACGCGGAATGCCGACGACCGTGGCGTGGTGGGCTTTGCCCTGATGTTCGGCAATGTGGGCTTTATCGGCTATCCTGTCGTGGCTTCCATCTTTGGCCACCAGGCTGTGTTCTATGCTGCCGTGCTCAACGTGGTCAATACTTTTGCGGTATTCACCATTGGCACCATGCTTGTCATGGGTGGCAAGGGCGAATACCGCTTCCATAAGAAAGTGCTTTGGAGCACACCGATGCTGGCAGTCTATCTGGCCATGCTCATCGTGGCCTTCGACATTGACAATGTCCCCCGTGTCGTCAGCCAGCCGCTCGCCACTATTGGTGCCATCACCGTGCCTGCAGCCCTGCTGATTATCGGCTCGTCGCTGTCGCGCCTGTCGCTTCGCACCATGCTGGGCAACCGCACCGTCTATGTCACCTCCTTGTTCCGGCTGGGACTGCTGCCTATGGGCCTTCATTATCTGTTTACGGCCCTGGGATGCTTCTCCCCACTGGTGGCAAGCATCAATACCGTTGTGATTGCCATGCCTGTTGCCACCTATGGCACCATCCTCTGCCTGAAGCACGGGCGCGACTCCACCCTGATTACGGAGCTGACCTTCATCACCACGCTGCTGTCCGTGCTCACCATCCCGCTGGTGGCGATGCTTCTTATCTGACATTGCGTTTTCGCAGCCCCTGCCCCCCTTGTCTAAAGGGGCTAAGTAGTGGACTAAGACTCTGAGCGTCTCAGCTGCTCAATGAACTGGCTGATGCGCTCCAGCTCCTCAGGGATTTTGATGTTCTGCGGACAGTGCTTCTCATGGATGCATCGTCCGCATTTGATGCAGTGGTCGGGCTGGCGGTCGCGCTCCACCTTGCGGTCCAGGCTGATAAGGTAGCGCCGGCGGTTTTCCCTGTATAGCGGGTCGCCTGCATCCATGGGCAGACGGCCTTCAATCTTAAGGGTGTTGTAATGGGTGAAGATAGTGGGAATGTCAATGCCGTAGGGACAGGGCATACAATACTGACAGGCATTGCATGGAATGGTTTCCTCTTCCATCATCTGATGGGCAATCTTGGTGTCGAGCAACTCCTGTTCTTCTTTAGTCAGTGGCTCTAACGGACAGTAGCTGAGAAGGTTGTCTTTCAGGTGCTCCATATAGGTCATGCCGCTGAGCACGGTCAGCACACCCTCCGGCGTTCCCGCATAGCGGAACGCCCACGAGGCAATGCTCTTCTCAGGTTCCAGGCGCTTAAGCTCGTTGACCACGTACTGGGGCACTTTGGCCAGTCGGCCTCCCAGCAGCGGCTCCATGATGACAGCCGGAATGCCCCGCTTCTGCAGTTCGGCGTAGAGGTAACATGCGTCGGTGTTGGCATCGTTGATTTCATTGGCATAGTTCCAGTCCAGCCAGTTCAGCTCTATCTGCACGAAGTCCCAGTGGTATTTGTCGTTCTCGGACAGTAGATAGTCGAACACCTTGATGTCGCCGTGGTACGAGAAGCCCAGGTTTCGGATGCGCCCGCTATCACGTTCCTCCAAGAGGAAGTCCAAGACGCCGTTGTCTATATAACGTTTGTGCAGCTGCTCTAAGCCACCCCCGCCGATGGCGTGCAGCAGATAGTAGTCGATATAGTCCACTTGCAGCTCCTTCATCGACTCAAGGTACATCTTTCTTGAAGCCTCCAGGTTCCATGAGTCGGGATTGAAGTTCGACATCTTGGTAGCCACCAGATACTCTTCCCGCTTATGACGGCTGAGGGCGATGCCCGTGCATCGTTCAGATAGTCCCCGGCAATAGACGGGCGACGTGTCGAAGTAGTTCAGTCCATGCTCTATGGCATAGTCCACCTGGCGGTTGATCATATCCTGGTCGAACTCGTCGGTGCCCTCTTTCATAGGCAGGCGCATCATGCCATAGCCCAGCAGCGATACCTTCTCGCCGCTCTTGGGATTTGTGCGATAGGTCATCTTCCCAACAGGAGGTTCCACCTGGTTCTTATACTCATCAGTGATACCGTCGGTTACTTTCTTTCCGGCACAAGCTGCCAGCGCTGCTGCCGACCCTGCACCCATCATTTTGAGGAACGAGCGGCGTGATATGTTTTTTTCCTGCATAGATAATTCGTTTTAATTCGTTGTTGTTATAAACACTCCTACACTCCATCATGTAGGTTAGATGTGCCTATGTGCTTCGTGGCCTTCCACGCGTATGGCCGACAGCGGACGTACCGGGCATACATATTCGCAGGCTCCACAGCCTATGCAGGCCGTCTCGTTGATGGCAGGCACCGAGGGCGACAGGTCGTCGTCGGGGTCAGAGGGCACCATCGAGATGGCTCCGGCCGGACAATGGCGTGCGCAGTTGCCGCATTCCTCCTCACCCTTGGCCGACAGACATTCCTTTGCGACCACGATGGCATGGCCAATCTGTATGCTCGACTTCTCCACCTGGTCAATGAGCTTGATGGC
>LXOW01120824.1_pt1 | contig 11721 bp, 10 predicted proteins | sample 1368591 | NCBI WGS metagenome assembly LXOW01 (sample SAMN04884650, study PRJNA319009) | bovine gut metagenome | isolation source: Cow rumen | host: Bos taurus | place: Italy: Legnaro (PD) | collected 2014-07-09
TGCGTCAAACTAAATGCAACACCTGATCCCTCAACCCTTGCGTTTACTTTGGCAATTCACGAGGTTATCTTTTGTAAAACGGCCATGTTTTCCGCTCTTGCTTTCAGGCGCGAATCGGGCTATAATAGCGAAGACACATACAAAAGAGGTAGAGAGCATGAAATCCAAAAAAGCTGTCTCCAAACGCAGGCGGCGCTCGGGCGGCGGCGCGGCCGTCGCCGTGCTGATCCTGCTTCTGCTGCTGCTCGCGGGGCTCGTCGGCCTGCGCGTCCTGTTCCAGAACGACGAGGCCGTGCCCGCCGCCGCTGTCGCGACGCCGGAGCCGACGCCCGAGGCGACGGAGGCGCCCGAGCAGACGCGCGTGATCGTGACGCCCGAGCCCACCCCCGAGCCGACCCCGACGCCGACGCCCGAGCCGACGCCGCTGTACTACACGATCTCGGTGATCGGCGACGAGACCCTCGCCTCCGCGCCGCAGTTCCGGAACAGCGCCGTGGGCTACATCGCGCGCATGAACGGCGACTACAGCTATCCCTTCCACAACACGGCGGAGTATTTCCTGAACGACGAGTTCACGATCTCGAATCTCGAGTGTACGCTGACAGACAAGACGCTGTATTCCGCGCAGCAGTTCAGCTTCCGCGCGCCGAGCGACTACGCGCAGATCCTCACGGCCGGCGGCGTGGACTTCGTGACCACCGCGAACAACCACATGCTCGACTTCGGGCAGGAGGGGCTGAACGACAGCTACGCCGCGCTCGAGCAGTACGGCATCCCCTACGGCAAGGAGAACGAGGCGAAGCTCGTGACGACCGAGAGCGGCCTCGTGATCGGCGTTTACTGCGCGTATAACAGCTATCAGCCAAATAAGGACAAAGCCTGCGAGGCGATACGCAGTCTGCGCGAGCAGGGCGCGGAGTATGTGATCTGCGCCTTCCACTGGGGGCAGGAGCTGTACTATCAGCCCAACGCCGCCCAGATCGAGCTCGGCCACGCCTGCATCGACGCCGGCGCCGATCTGATCTACGGCAGCCACACCCACTGTCTCCAGCCGATCGAGCGCTATAACGACGGCATCATCCTCTACAGCATGGGCAACTGGTCCTTCGGCGGCAGCACCGCGCCGACCGATAAGGACACCGCGATCGTGCAGATCCGCGTCAAGCGCGATATCGACGGCACGATCTCGAACGACGGCCTCACGTCCATCCCCTGCTGCGTCTCGAGCCGCCCGGTGCTCGAGGGCTACTCCGGCGACAACTACAACGACTATGTCCCGACCCCCTATACCGAGGGCTCCGACGCCTATAACCGCGTCCTCTCCAAGCTCGACGGCACCTATCAGGCCGCGAGCCAGGGCGCGGACTACTCCAACTGGTACGCGAGCTGGGGCTAACGTCAGACGAAACTCGCTCCATTCCGTTTTCCTCGGTTGCGTAAGAGCCGGGAAAACTCCATATCCGCTCCTTCCGTCTTCCTCTCCAACTCAAACCCGCTTCGCTGGGCTTTGAGTTGGGATTGCGGGGAAGCAGAACGAAGCATGCTCTCATTTTATCCGTCGCGAAGCGACAGCATAGTTTTTCATTCTTCATTAGTAACTCTTCAGTCCTGTGTCATCCTGAGCGAGCGTAAGCGAGTCGAAGGATCTTATAAGATTCTTCGTCGCCTAACGGCTCCTCAGAATGACAAGTTTAAGCTGTTACAGTCCCCTGCTATTCCAATCCGTCGCGAAGCGACACCTTAATTTTTCATTTTTCGTTTGTAACTGTTCAGTCCTTGTCATCCTGAGCGAGCGAAGCGAGTCGAAGGATCTTATAAGATTCTTCGTCGCCTAACGGCTCCTCAGAATGACAAGTTTAAGCTGTTACAGTCCCCTGCTATTCCAATCCGTCGCGAAGCGACACCATAGTTATTCATTAATCATTATTCATTATTCATTGAGGGGGGTTCCCGTTATGCTCACCGCCATCGTTTACAGTTCTCAGACCGGCTCCTGCGAGCGCTATGCGAAGGAGCTCAGCCGCGCGCTGCATCTGCCCTGCGAAGAGCTGCACAAGGCGCAGGTGCGCGCTGACGGCAAGGTGATCTACATCGGCTGGCTGCTGGCCGGGAAGGTCGTCGGCTGCGCGCAGGCCTTCAAGCGCTTCGACGTGGCCGCCGTCGTCGGCGTCGGCATGGGCCCGGCGACGCGGGTGCTGACCGCGCAGAGCCGGGAGAAAAACGGCATTCCCGCGCATATCCCCTATTTCCTGCTGCAAGGCAGCTTCCATCTCAACCGCCTGCACTTCCCGCTGCGCTCGATCATGCGCTACAAGTGCAGGGAGCTCGTGCTGCGGCTGCGGCTGAAGGCTGAGAAGGCGGCGCTCAGCGCGCAGGAGCGCGCCACGCTGCACATGGCGCTCACCGGCGAGGGCGAGCCCGCCGCCTGGGACTGCGCCGCCGTCATCAACTGGGCCAGAAAGGAGAACGGCTTCCTCACCCCGGCGGGGGAGCTGGCAAAGTGACATGAAAAAACATCTGCTCCCGCTCATTCTGAGCTTCTCTCTCGCGCTCGGGCTGCTCGCCGGCTGCGGTACGCCCGTCTCCCCCGATCCGACGCCGCAGACGCAGGACGAGGGCTACACCACGCTGACCGTGACAGCGGTCGCGCCGCTCTCCGAGGACGAGCAGCGCGCGCTGCTGGAACAAAACCGCGAGCTCTGGGGCTTCAGCGATCCCTACGACTCCCCCTGGTTCTACACCTTCACCGACCTCGACCGCAACGGGCGGCTCGAGGCGCTCGCCGCGACGACGCAGGGCAGCGGCATGTTCACCTACGCGCACTTTTACGAGGTGACGCCCGACTGCACGGGGCTCGACAACTGCTGGCACAAGGATATGGAGATCGAGGGGCCGGACGACTGGCCCGAGATCGTGCTCGACACGCTCGACTGCTACGCCGACAGCGCCGCGGGGCTGTACTGGTACCCCTGCGAGAACCTCCTGCGCGACGGCTTCCGCCACCAGCACAGCGCCTGGTACGCGCTGTGCCTGAAGGACGGCGTCGCGGACTGGGAACTGCTCGCCTCGAAGGACGTGGAGTATGACGACAGCGGGGAGAACCCGAGCGTCGTCTGCCTCGACGCGCAGGGCAACGCGATCTCCGAGGCCGACTACGACAGCGCCGTGGAGCGCCGCTTCGCGGGGCTTGCGCGCTCGACGCTGGCGCTGAGCTGGACGCGGGTGGACGAGCCCCAGCCCGAGGCGCTCGTCTCCGAGCCGGTGTGGACGGACGAGCCCGCCGCCACCTCGCCGACGATCGTCGTCACCAAGCATCCGAGCAGCGAGGCCATCACGGTCGGCGGCAAGAACTGGTTCATCGCCCACGCGCAGAACGCAGACAGCCTGACCTGGCAGCTCGTCGATCCCGACGGCGCGGTCTACAGCCTCGAGGAGGCCATGGCCGCGCATCCCGGTCTGCTGCTGGAGGCGCTCGCGCAGGATACGCTCGCGGTTTCCAACGTCCCGCTCTCGCTCAACGGCTGGGGCGTGCGCGCGCGCTTTGACAGCGCGGACGGCTTTGCCGAGACCGAGAGCGCGTGCATCTACGTCGGTGACTTCACCGCGCAGTACGGCGGCGTGATCGCCAGCTATCAATCCGTCCACGCCGCGGGGCTGAGCGACAGCGCCGCCTACATGACGCAAAACGGGCTGAGCGAGATGACGGCTTACTCCGAGGGTCTCGGCTACACGCTCAAGGATCTGGACAAGAACGGCGTGCCGGAGCTGCTGATCTTCGGCATGGGCATAGCGGCGGACTACTCGAAGAACGTGGTCTATGACTGCTATACCCTCTGGGCCGGGCAGCCGGTGCAGCTCGCCTGCTCTCATGAGCGCGAGCGCTTCTATCTGCGCACGGACAGCAGCCTCCTCTCGATGGGCGCGGGCGGCGCGTCCCATGTCTACAACGCGGTGTACCGCCTGGAGAGCTACGCCCTCTCGCGGCAGGAGCTGCTCTTCACCGATCTCGACGCGAACGGGAGCATGGTCTGGTACAGCCGGCTGGGCGAGAGCGAAACGCTCCCGGACGAGAACTGCGTCGCCATCAGCGAGCAGACATACCAGCAGCGCCTCGACGCGATCCAGAGCACGGTCTATCTCCCGCCGCTGACGAAGATATACTGATTTTCGACGACAAAAAAGGACGTGATTGCTCACGTCCTTTTTGTTATATGAAGGATTACTCCTCGTCGGGGGCGATGCCGGTGGCGGTGCCGTCGGCGGAGACCTCATAGACCAGCGCGTCGGCCGCGGGCTCGTCCTCGACCTCGGGCTCAGCCTCCTGCACGGGGGCGGCCACGGGCGCGGGAGAGGACAGGGCGCGGATGGAGAGGCTGATCTTGTGCTTCTCCTCGTCGATCGCGGTGATCTTCGCGTCGACCACGTCGCCGACGGTCAGCACGTCCTCGGGCTTGCCGATGCGGCGGTTCGCGATCTGGCTGATGTGGATCAGACCGTCGACGCCGGGCAGAACCTCGGCGAAGGCGCCGAAAGGCATGAGCTTGACGACCTTGACGCTCGCCACGTCGCCGACAGCATAGCGGCTGGTGAACTGCGTCCAGGGGTTGCCGTCGGGATCCTTGTAGCCGAGGGAGATCTTGCGCTTCTCACGGTCGAAGTTGATGACATAGACGTCGACCTCGTCGCCGACGGAGACGACCTCGGAGGGCTGGTGGATGCGGCCCCAGCTCAGCTCGGAGACATGCACCATGCCGTCGATGCCGCCGATATCGACAAAAGCGCCGTAGCTGGTGAGGGACTTCACGACGCCGTGGTACTTCTTGCCGATCTCGATCTCGTTCCAGATCGCCTCGGTGCGCTCGCGGCGCTCGGCCTGCGCGACGCGGCGGATGGAGCCGACGACGCGCTTGCGCTGCTTGTTGACCTCGGTGATCTTGAGGCGCACGGTCTTGCGCAGCAGCTCGGACATCGGAGTCTCGCGGGGCAGATCGGTCTGGGAGGCGGGCACGAACACGCGCACACCCTTGACGGAGACGACGACGCCGCCCTTGTTGTCCTCGGTGACGACGCCCTCGAGCACGGTGCCGTCCTCGGCGGCGGCCTCGACGTCGGCCCAGACCTTGGCGGCGTCCAGACGCTTCTTGGACAGGCTGACCACGCCCTCCACGTCGTTGACGCGGACGACGACGGCCTCGATCGTGTCGCCGACCTTCACGGCGTCCTCGAGCTTGCTGCCGTCCTCGGTGAACTCCTCGGTGGGGATGACGCCGGTCTGCTTGGTGCCCAGATCGACGCTGATCTCGGTGCCGGTGATGGCGACGACGACGCCCTTCACCTTGTCCCCGTTATATATAGGCTTCAGAGATTCCTCCAGCATCTCGTCGAAGGACATCTCCTTCTCGGCTGCGGCCTCTTCGACCTTCACTTCTTCTTTGATTTCGTCCATTTTGTTTCTTACCTCCTTAATTATCCACGCAGGCGTGGATGCCCCCGCTGTGAGGCCGACGATCGGCGCTGCGCGCAGCGCGTCCAGATCCAGCTCCTCCGTCCTCTCGATAAACTGAACCTGCTTGCAGTGCTCCCGGCAAATCTGAGCCAGATGCACGCTGTTGGCGCTGTGTTTGCCGCCGATGACCACCATCGCGTCACAGCCGGAGGCGAGACGAGCCGCCTCTTCCTGCCGCGTAAACGTAGCAAGGCATATTGTATCATGGATTTTCAGATTTGTACATCTTTTTTTTATGATTTCACAACATTCGTTGAAATTATTGCGAGTCTGCGTCGTTTGCACGACAAGGCTTATCGGTTTTTCCCAAAAACTGGTATTATCTTCCAGCCAATTGCCCAATTCCGCGGCGTTTTCAAAGACCTCGTGCTCTCCGCAGCAGCCGCAGATCGCCTCGACCTCGGGGTGGCGGCGCATACCGATGATGACGACGAAGCGCCCCTCCTCCCGCGCGCGGCGCACGATCGTGTGGATCGCGCGCACCTTCGGGCAGGTCGCGTCGCTGACGCGCGCCCCGCGCGCCGAAAGCCGCGTGTAGATCTCCTCCGCGACGCCGTGGGCGCGGATCAGCACGCGCTCGCCCTCTTCCAGCTCCTCGGGCGTGCGGATGACGCGCATACCCTTCGCGCAGAGGGCGCGCACGACGTCCTCGTTGTGGATGAGCTCGCCGAGGCTCGCGCAGGGGCCCTCCTGCAGCAGCGCCTCGGCCATCTCGACCGAGCGGCGCACGCCGAAGCAAAAGCCCGCGCTCTCGGCGACGCGAAGCTCTCTCATGCCCGCGCCTCCCGCTCTCTGAGCCCCAGGCGCTCGCGCAGGAGCGAGGCGAGCGCGGCGGCGCTCTGCTCAAAGTCCAGCGCGGTCGTGTCGAGCGTCACCGCGTCCTCCGCCGCCTTCAGCGGCGCGGCCGCGCGGGTGGAGTCCTGCCGGTCGCGGTACTCGATATCGCGCAGCACGGAGGCGAAGTCGGCCTCCACGCCCTTCGCGAGCAGCTCCCTGAGCCGCCGCTCGGCGCGCGCCGCGCTGCTCGCGGTGAGAAAGATTTTCAGCTCCGCCTCGGGCAGCACCACGGTGCCGATATCGCGCCCGTCCATGACCACGTCGTGCTCGCGCGCAAGGCGGCGCTGCATCTCGAGCAGAAAGGCGCGCACGGCGGGCAGCGCCGACACGTCCGAGGCGCAGAGCGAGACCTNNATATCCGCCGAGACGTCCTCGCCGTTTAAGAACATCCGCTGTTCCCCGGCCTCGTTATGGCGCAGCGCGATATCCAGCGTCGGCAGCAGCGCGCGCACCGCCGCCTCGTCGCGCCGATCCGTCCCCGCGCGCAGCGCGGCGAGGCCGACCGTGCGGTAAATCGCGCCGGTGTCCACATAAATCAGCCCGAAATCCGCGGCGACGCGCCGCGCAAGGCTGCTCTTTCCCGCCCCGGAGGGCCCGTCGATGGCGACGGCGATATGTCCGTTCATGCGATAACTTCCTTATAAAAAAATAAAAAATGAAAAATGGTATCTATTCAGTCCCCTGTGTCATTCTGAGGAGCCGTAGAGCCCATGGCCGGAAGAATCTNNGAAGAATCTTTCGCAGGAACAAAAGATTCTTCGACTCGCTTCGCTCGCTCAGAATGACACAGGACTAAATAGTTACGAAAAACGAAAAATTGTGGCGTCGCTTCGCGACGGATTGAATTATTCCGAAATCGGAACGGACTGCCCGGCGACATAGCCCGTCGACCAGGCGATTTGGAGGTTGAAGCCGCCCGTGTAGGCGTCGAGGTCCAGCACCTCGCCCGCGAAATACAGCCCGCGCACGAGCTTGGATTCCATCGTGCGGGGGTTGACCTCCCTCGTGCTGACGCCGCCGGCGGTGACGATGGCCTCCTCGATCGGGCGAAAGCCCCTGACCGAGACCGGGAAGGCTTTGAAGAGCTCCAGCAGCCGCCGGCGCTCCTCGCGCGTGATCTCGCGCACGGGCTTGTCCTCCGGGATGCCCGAGAGGCGCACGAGCACCGGGATCATCGAGCGCGCGGCGAGATCGCCGAGGGCGTTGCGGAACTCGCGGTTTGAATACTTCTCAAAATCACGCAGCAGGCGCAAATCGAGCTTCTTCTCGTCGAGGCCGGGCTTGAAGTCGATGCGCAGCTTATACTCCGCCTCGCCCATGCGCCGCATCTTCGCGCTCGCCGAGAGCACCAGCGGCCCGGAGACGCCAAAGTGCGTAAAGAGCATCTCCCCCAGCTCCTTGTAAATAAGCTTGCCGTCCTCGTAGGCAGAGAGCGTCACGTTCTTCGGCGCAAAGCCCTGGAGCTCCGCGCAAAATTCGTCGTCGCTCACGAGCGGGACGAGCGAGGGGCGGCGCGGCGTCACGGTATGCCCGAGCTTTTCCGCCATGCGGTAGCCCGCGCCGGTCGAGCCGGTGAGCGGATAGCTCAGCCCGCCCGTGCAGATCGCCGCCGCGCGGCAGAAGAGCGTCCCCTCCCCCGTCGTCACGCCGCAGACCGCGCCGTCGGACACGAGCACGTCCTTCGCCGCCGTGCGCAGCACGCGCACGCCGCTCTTTTTCGCGAGGCGCGCGAGCAGCTCGGCCACGTCGTCCGCCCGGTCGGAGACCGGGAAGACGCGATTGCCGCGCTCGGTCTTGAGCGGGAGGCCGTTTTCCTCAAAAAAGGCCATGACCTCCGCCGGGCCGAAGCGGCTGAACGCGCTGTAGAGAAAGCGCCCGTCTCCGGGGATGTTGGCCATCAGCGCCTTCGTATCGCAGTTGTTCGTGAGATTGCAGCGCCCCTTGCCGGTGATGCGCAGCTTCTTGCCGAGCTTCTCATTCGGCTCAAGCAGCACGACGTCCACGCCGCGCCGCGCCGCCGTGATCGCGCACAGCAGCCCCGCCGGGCCGCCGCCGATCACAGCGAGCTCGCTGTTCAGTCGTTCCATAGCGCGGCCAGCTCCTCCTCTGTCAGATAGCGCCAGGCGCCCACGGGCAGCCCGCCGAGCGTGAGGCTCCCCTCGCGCACGCGCCTGAGCCGCGTCACGCGCAGCCCGACCTGCTCGCACATGCGCCGCACCTGGCGGTTGCGCCCCTCGTGGATCGTGACGGACAGCAGCGCGCCGCCGTCCTCCCGGCGCAGCAATTGCACGGCGGCGGGGCGTAGCCGATAGCCGTCGAGCGTCATCGGCGCGCGCAGCGCCTCCAGCGCCGCCTCCGTGACCTCGCCGCGCACCCAGGCGTGATAGACCTTGTCCACCTCGCGCGAGGGATGGGCGAGGGCGTTGGCAAAGTCCCCGTCGTTGGTCAGCAGCAGCAGACCCTCGGAGTCCATGTCCAGCCGCCCGACCGGGTAGACCCGCTCAGGCAGCCCCGTCAGGAGCGCCGTCACGTTCCGCCGCCCCTTCTCGTCGCGCAGCGTGGTCACGACGCCGCGCGGCTTGTTTAACATTATGTAAACCTTCCGTCCCGGCGCGGGCAGGGGCTTGCCGTCCACCAGGATCGTGTCGATCCCCGGCTCGGCCTGCTCGCCCAGACGCGCGGCGCGGCCGTTGAGCGTCACGCGCCCGGCCGCGATGCAGTCCTCCGCCGCCCGCCGGGACATCAGCCCCGAGGCGGCGATCAGCTTTTGCAGTCGTTCCATAAAGATAATGAAAAAGTAAAAATGAAAAATGAAAAAATACGGTGTCGCTTCGCGACAGATTATAATACGTCCCCGAAGGGGACACAATACTGTTTCATTTTTCACTTTTCATTTATAATCTGGTCTCTTTCTCCGCAGCTTCGGAAAAGTACAGCTCCGTCTCCGCGATCTTCTCCCCGCCGCGGAAGACCTCCAGCCGCCCGGCGCTCTCGCCCGCCGCGACGGGCGCGAAGACGAAGCGCGGCAGGTGCGCGACAAGCGTGATCTCCTCCTCGCGCGGCAGGAAGAGGCGCAGCGGCCGCGCCTCCACCGGAAGCAGCGCCCGCGTCCCGGACACGACCGGCGTCTCAAAGCAGACGCCCTCCGTCACGTCCCGCTCCGCCCAGCGCGCGAAGGCCCAGTTGTAGAGCCGCTGGTGATCCGCCCAGTCCTCGGGGTCGTCGAGCGTCACGCAGATGAGCCGCGTGCCCTCGCGCTCGCAGGCGCTGACAAGGCAGCGCCCCGCCGCCTCGGTATAGCCCGTCTTGCCGCCGAGACAGCCCGGACAGAGCGTCAGGAGCTTGTTGTGGTTGACATAAGTCTTCTCCCCGACGACCGCGCCGCGCTCGGAGAGGATCGCCATGAGCCTCGGCTCGTCGAGGCAGGCGGCCATCAGCAGCGCGAGATCGCGGGCGCTGCCGCGGTGCTCCGGCGCGTCGAGCCCGTGCGGGTTGACAAAATGGCTGCGCGTCATGCCGAGCTCACGCGCGCGCAGGTTCATCAGCAGCGCGAAGCTCTCGGTATCGCCCGCCATCACACAGGCCAGCGCCGTCGCCGCGTCGTTGCCCGAGGCGAGCAGCAGCCCCTCGAGCAGCTCGCGCACCGTGCAGGTCTCGCCGGGCAGCAGGTACATCGAGGAGCCCTCGATCTCCGTCCACTCGGGCTCGACCGTGACCTCCCGCGTCAGCTCCAGCCGTTCGACGGCGAGCAGGGCAGTGAGCAGCTTCGTCGTGCTCGCGATCAGGCGCGGCTCGTCCGCGTTCTTCTCAAACACGGCCTCGCCCGCCGGGCTCATCACGATCGCCGCTTTGGCGCCGAGCGCGGGCAGCTCCTCCGCCTGCGCCTTGGGCGCGGGCAGCAGCAGCGCCGCGAGCGAAAACAGCAGGAGACAAAGCAGGGTTTTGCGCATACCACACCATCCAGAAAACGAAAAAATTTAAAATGAAAAATGAAAAATTATGGTGTCGCCTTCGGCGACGAATTTGATCCGTCCGCATAGCGGACACCTGAATTTTTACTTTTTCATTTTTCATTTCGCCTTGCGGATGTAGTATGCACAGGTGAGCCGGCTTTAATTCTGTTCGCCCTTCTGCTTGGCGATAAAGGCGTCCACCTTGTCCATGACCACGGGCACCATGTCGATGATGCGGTCGACCGTGGTGCTCGCGGGCGGGGTGACGTTGATCATGCGCACGACGCCCTCCTTGATGACAAGGAAGCCGATGGGGTTGATCTTCACGCCGGTGGCGTTGCCGCCGCCGTAGGGGCGCGCTTCGCCGCCCTTCTTCGAGGCGAATTCCACCCCGCCGCCGCCGAAGCCGACGCTGATCTGGGAGATGGGCACCAGCGTGATGCCGTCCGGCGTGTAGATGGGGTCGCCCACCACCGTGTCCACCTTCAGGATGTTCCTCACGTTCTCCATGGTGGTCTCCATGAGCTCGCCGATGGGGTTTTTCATCTCCTGATTATCCATGATGCTCCTCCTCTGTCGTATCCGGTTCTGTCTGTGTATCGTCAGTCTGNNGGCGGGGGCGGGTTGCGCTTCGCCGCGCGCTTTTTCCGCAGTATCGCGGGCACGAGGATGCGCAGCGCGCCGAAGCCGATCGAAAGCAGCGTGCCGAGTATCTGCCCAACGCGGATCGAAAAGGCCAGCGCGCAGTCGAGCCGCGGCCAATCCTCGGTGAAGTCGATCGCCGTGTACACCTCGCAGTCGCGCACCGCGAAGCGCTTTTCGCAGAGCGGCGCGAGGGAATAGAGCGCGGCGTTGAGGCGCCCGTAGCTCAGGGCCACGGCATAGGGGTCTCGCCCCGCCGCGAGATAGACGAGGCGGAAGCGGTCGATTTTGAACTTGCGCCCGAAGCGGCCGAAGCCCCTGAGCACCGTTTTCAGCAGCTTCAGCAGCAGGTCGAAGAGCTCGTCCTTCTCCACGGGCAGCTCGCGCTTTTTCCTCGGCTTCTGCTCCTGCGGCTCGTCGGGCTTTTTTTCCTTCTTCGGCTTCTCCTTTTTCGGCTCCTCCGGGCCGGGTGGGGGCTTCGGCAGCAGCTGCAGCTTGAGACCCCAGACCTTCGCCGAGACGCGGATCACCCCGTCCTCATAGCCGAGGTCCGCGCCGATGGGCGTCAGCAAAATCAGCGCCAGCGCGCCGAGCAGCAGCCACAGGATGACGCGCAAGATCACAACCACGACATGCAAAGCCTCTCACCTCCCCCGGTTCTTCCACATATATTTCAATCCGTGCCGCGAAGCGGCACACCTCAATTCTTCATTTTTTAATTATGTGCGTATCGGCTTAAGTCAGCAAAGGGGGCACTCAGAGCCTCCCCTGACGCTTCAGCGT
>LXOW01003115.1_pt1 | contig 11719 bp, 9 predicted proteins | sample 1368591 | NCBI WGS metagenome assembly LXOW01 (sample SAMN04884650, study PRJNA319009) | bovine gut metagenome | isolation source: Cow rumen | host: Bos taurus | place: Italy: Legnaro (PD) | collected 2014-07-09
CACCATTTTCAGAAGTTCCGGACTGGCAGCTTCTGTTACATGTATAGAAATGCCATTCACTGATACTTCCAATCCAGATATATTAGATGTAGCTGCTTTCTGTCCAAGCAATTCCTGAGAAACAGGAATAACCTGTTGCTGGACACCTTCGACAGGAAGCGTCTCTAGACAGGCTTTCCTGACTTCGTTTAGACGATAATAATAGTTAGCTGGTTTAATATCATGTTTCGAACACCATTGAGTAATGGTCATTCCCCTTGGTCTGTTATTGCATTCCTGAACCATAAATGCCCATTCCTGAAGTCTGTAGTTTCTTGCAACTACAGATGTTTCTTGTTTCATAACCTTATCCTCCTGATCTTTTGTCAAAAAACTATAGCCTATACTTTTTTGACAATTTTTAAGTAACTTTATTATCTCAAAAAAGTATAGGCTAGTCTATGTACTCACTGTGGAGCGTTTACGATCGTTTGTCATATCGTTGTGACAGAATTCAAATGTGCGGAAAAAGCTACCGTTTGGAAAATCCAAAATCTTTTTTTGAAAAAAGGAGACCTTACAGATGAAATTTAATAAATATTTGCCTGAGGAAACACAAGAATTGTTGGAAAACAATACAAAAAGTATATAACGGTTAAGCTTATGACCAAAAACTACACCCACGGTGCAATCCGGTGTAATAAAAAAATACGGAAAATAAAATGCCAGTAATTATGGAAAAATAATTGCCAAAATTTATGGAAAAGTACTTGCCATTTACATTTTCTTAGTGTGTTGTTGTCAAGCCAAATTGTAACACTTTGTGATAGTTTCTTCTATGCAACATAACGAGCTGCATGAGGAGTGCGACCACCATTATGTGTATGTGGTCTTTTATGATTATATTTTCCATAAATGAATTCTAAAGTCTTCCGATCTAGCTCTGCATCTGATGTGAATGAATAAAGATAGTAGAATTCATTTTTGAATGTGTTGTAAAATCGCTCCATTGGAGCATTGTCATAAGGACATCCAGCACGACTCATACTTTGTTGCACATGATTTTTTTCACAGAATTCATTGAATTCTTTTGATGTATACTGACTTCCTTGGTCTGAATGTAGAATTATTCCTTTTCCTGGTTTATGTACGTCTAGTGCTTTCTGAAGCGTTGCTATTGCTAATTCTGCAGTTATATTTGATCCATTTAATGTAGCAACGGCACTGCGATCAAAAAGGTCAATAATTGAACAATTATAGCGCATGGAACCGTTTGGTCTTGGCATATATGTAAAATCAGTACACCATACTTTGTTTGGTTCTGTTACATTAAATTCTCGATTGACTAAATTAGGAAATACTTTGTTGGCTTTTCCCTTTTTGTATTCTGGTTTTTTACGTCTGACAATAGATTGTAAGCCTAGTTCGTGCATATACTTAAAAATTGTAGTATATGAGTAAATTATATTTTCCAGAACCAGATAATTACGCATCGTTCTCGTGGTATATTTTAACAATCCTTCGTTGTACGGATGCTTTGATTTTCCTGTACTCTGATTTACGATTTTTCAAGTAATTGTAATAAGCATTTGGACAGATATTAAACCTTCTAAGAAGCCATCTGACCCCGAATTCTGGAGAGTGTTTTTGAATAAACTGATACTGCGCTAATCGATTTCCTTCGCAAAGAATGCCGCTGCTTTTTTTAGGAATTCATTTTCCCTTTTTACCTCGGCTAATTCTTTGCGTAAGCGATTAACTTCGGCATATGAAGCATTTTCCTGCTGGATGTTTTCATTTGTTTGGCATTCTTTGCTGCGCTGAGTTAACCAGTATCTTAAAATTCCTTTTCCAAGATGATATTCTTCGGTAAGACTTTTGATTGTTCGACCTTCCTCCAGATGAAGGCGAATGATTTGTTCTTTGAGCTCAGGCTCATACTTAATTTTATACTTACTCTTATACAGTGCGTTCTATAATTCTAAAGACTCGCAAGTACGCAATCAAATTTATCCATCATTTCTTCACACTCTTCTAAAGTAATGTTTAAAGATGGTCTGAATTTCAGTACATTGCCAAATCCATACAAGGACGTACGAATCATCATCTTCTCATCGTCAAATGCCTTTTTCGCAATGTATTTGGTAAGTTTAACATCTGGCTTCTTTGAAATACGATCCTTAACAATCTCAATACCAATCATTAAACCTACACCTCTTACATCGCCAATAAAATTATATTTTTCATACATCTTATTTAATCGACTTACAATGTAATCGCCACAAACTGTAACATTGTTTAAGAAATCTTCATTGTCAATAATCTCTAACGTTTTTTCAGCTGCAGTACAACTTAAGATATTAGAACCATATGTAAAGGAATGCAAATAACTATCCATCTTATTGAATTTTTCTTCCATTAAGATGCCAGCAACTTGAAATCCAGTCCCCCCCAATCCTTTTGCACATGTAATAATATTAGGTTGTACATCAAAATATTGTGCTGCAAACATTTTTCCTGTTCTACCAATTCCTGTCTGGATTTCGTCAAATATTAATACTATGCCCAAACTATCACATAATTCTTTCAGTCTTTTAAAGTATTTCTTAGGAGGTATCATATTTCCACCATTTCCTAAGATTGGCTCTATAATAAGACATGCAATATTACTTCCTCCATAACTTGCGTACTCTTCAAGAGAATGTAAACACTGAACATCACAGCTAGAGCAGTCTTTTGCATATGGGCAACGGTAACAATATGGATATTCTATATGAGCAATTCCATCACTGGAAAATTGGAATTTCTGTTTACGAATTGATAAACCTGAAGCCATTTGCATAAAAACAGTTTGTCCTACATGAGAACGATTAAAACTAATTACTTCTTTTTTACCAGTATAAAATTGTGCAAGCTTCACTGCACCTTCATTTGCAGTGGAACCACCAGATACTTTCGTATGAACACGAGTAATGTTCTCTGGTGCAATGTCTACAAGTTTTTTTGCTAATCTGTATACATGTGCATTTGCATAGGAGGATGTACAATGCACTAACTTATGGCACTGTTTTTCCACAGCTTTAATAACTTCTGGATTATTATAACCCAAACTCAAATTAAATGTTCCTGCTGCACAATCCATATACTGTTCTCCGTCAGTAGTATACAAATATATGCCATCGCCTCGAACAAATTCCATTTCGTGAATATCATCTCCACCAAACATATAATCACGGCATTCTAAAAATGTTTCTACTCCAGTTCTTTTTTCTTCATCTGTAATCATAATACTCTTTTCCTTTCAATCTTCTTGCTTAACTAAATTATGAATCCACTTTTTCGACTTAATTCGATGTAAACCAACAAACATACGAATGAATTCTTCAAAACATATTAATAAATAAACCTGTTCAATTGGCATATGTAGTATAAACGCCGAAATCATCCCTAAAGGAATGCCAATTACCCAAGTGGAAATAGAATCCATTACTAAAATGAATCTACTGTCTCCCCCACTTGATAAAACACCATTTCCAATAATCATATTAGTAATCTTAATCCAGATAATACATCCGAATACTCTAAGAATTTTTTTTGATATTTTAACTGTTTCTGGTGATACGTTATATATAGAAACATACACATTTGTACTTAAAATAACCAAAGCTCCAGCTACAACAGAAATAATACATCCAAAAATCAATACTCTCTTGGCACAAGACAATAATTTATCCTCATTTCCAGCACCAATCATATTTCCAAGTACCACTACTGTAGCTCCAGATATACCAGTCAACAAACCAATAATTACACTTTGCATTGGATACATTACACTCATTGCTGCATATTCAACTGTCCCAATTCGGCTATAAATTGCATTATAAGTTGTATCTCCTAATACCCATAACATTTCACTCACAACAATTGGAAGTGCTGTAACAAAAAACTTCTTCCACAATTCGGTATCCACTTTTAATCGCTCCAATAGACTAATCCCTGTAAATACTTTTTGAGAATAGATACAAGCTAGAATAATTAATAATTCGACGCATCTTGCAATTACAGTTCCTAAAGCTGCACCTTCTACTCCCATCTTATTAAATCCGCACTTACCAAACACCAAAACATAATCAATGATAATATTGATAATAGTTGCACTAATACTAGCTACCATTGGGATCTTGGCTTTCATACTAGAGCGCAAATAAGCTGAATATACAATAGAAAATACCAGAGGAATAAAGCTGAATATAACTATTCTAAAAAAAGAAAATGCTGTATCCACTACGTTATCATCATTTGTAAAAATACTTAATACCTGCCTCGGGAAAAATAAGCATACCGCCATAATAACTGTTACAACTACACCACTACTAATCAAACCGACTCCTGTCATTCGTCCTGCATTTTTAAAGTCCTTATTTCCAACATATTGTGCAACAAAAATAGACATTCCCGTAGCTAAAGCCCCCAATACAAAATTCACAATTGTTGTAATACGATTTGCGATTCCTACTGAAGCCAATGCAACTTCCCCTAACTCACTGACAATTACTTGATCTACCATGTTCAAGCAGTTTACAATTACACATTGAATTGCTATAGGCAGACCAATTTTCAACATAATCTTTACAAAATTTTTATTTGTATCTAACATTTTTCAATACGTGCTCCTCTTATTACTTTCTATTAAGAACTCTTTACTACAATTGCTTGCATTGGAAGAAGCCTAAACTTCTGTTTTATCTCCGTTAATTCTTTCCTACTATCAAACAGCAATTGTAAATTTTCATTCTTCTTTATAAATTCATTGCTAGAAATATTTTCACTTTTGCTATGAGAAAGATTCATTATAATCCACAAACCGTTTCTATCCATTTCATATCCAAATACTACTATATCTTCATTAACTTTGAATACCTTTACCTCTCCATGTAAAATAAAGTGTATATTTTCTTGTCGTATTTTTCCTAATTGACACATATAGACANNCTATAGCAATATTATTGAAGAATGCTTTTTCTATTTGTTTTCCGTTTGTGTTATCTGCAAGTCCACAATTTAAAGGCAATTCCTCATTTACTTCAAATCCTGTATTAATAAAAGGAATTGTGTTTGGTGTAAAGTAGTTAAACACTGCCATACATCTAGTGAAATCTATGCCACCTTCTCTTGTTATAATCCTTGGTGTATCTGCAATTTCAGGTGATGCCATAATTGGCAAATCAAGCCCTTTTGTTTCTTTGATATAATGACACAAATTATCTTGATTTACATTAGCCATTACATTCCATGTACTACCTAACATAAATGTATAACCAGCTTTTGCAATCTCAAAATGATTATCATTAAACAACTCTTCACTCATTAAAATTACATCCTTTTTAATACTTTTAATATGTTTTACAATAGAATCCATCAATTCTACTGGAGCTGCATGAGCCATATCAATTCTGAAACCATCAATATTAAAGAATGTCAAATAATGACGAATTACTTCGACAAACATATCCCATAACCCTTGATTTGGTTCTTTACATGGAAAATTACTACTCTTCACTGTATCAAAAAATACATAAGGTTTCTGATCTACCTTTAGATATTTTTTAATAACAGGGTTAAAGTCTTTATACATCTTTAAAAATGTAATATCTGACCAAATTGGTTGAGGATCATTAATCCAATCTGAATGTGCTGGTGCCGTTGTAATGTTCATTTCATTTTCTACAAGCTCAAGTAGATTTTTGCCAGTGTCATCAGATTCCTTAACTAACCTCGCCCACAAATCATAATTCAGTTCATCTGGCGAAGCACAGAACTTTTCAATATGTTTCATCGTTACTTTATTTTCATACAGTTTTTCTACATTGTCCATTTTACACTCTTGGAAATCAGCAATACTGTCAATGTAAGGTGGTGCAAATTTGTTTGCATCCTCACATGAAATCCAATAAAACCAATCTGGATGTTCTTTCATTAGATCACTATCCCTGGCATTTACCCGTGGTATAAAATCTGTAATCACCTTGATATTTAACATATGACAGGCATCTACAAATGCCTTAAATTCATCTGACAAATTATTATCATCCAATCCATCTAATAACGAATCATGCAAATTTGGATCTAATTCAAAATAATTCTTTGTCGCATATGGAGAACCAATATCTCCNNAATATATACATAATACTGATTCCCATTTGCTTTAACAATGGTAATACAAGCATAGTCTTGATAAAGGTTCCTGTTGTAATTATTCCATCATGCTTGTAATCCCAAGCCGTTGTATAACGGATAAAAGCAGAATAAATGAAATTATCACAAATATCTGTCTTTTTTTCTTTTTCTCCTGACATTCCTAGCAAATATTCCAAGGTTTTATAAAGATACTCATAAATGTTGACTTGAATTTCTCCATTTTCCTCTAGGAAAATCTCATCATAATTAATAACATTCCAAATAGATGGAAGCCATAACTTCTCTTCAGAAGTAATTCTTTTTTCTCTTACATACTCGAAAATTCTCTCTAATTCACATTTCATTCGATATTTCTCTCTTTGCTTTTTACTTATTTATTCGTCAAAATCTCTAGTGTATTTTTAATTTCATCTTCAAACTGTCCATTTGTTTCAAATGATAATAATTGAATAGAAGGTTTTGTTTTTCCATGATAGTCACTTCCACAAGTAAGAAACGCACCACGTTGTTTTGACCAGTTATAATATTGCTCCATTGTCTCTTTATTATGATAGCTACTATAAACTTCAACTCCAGATACACCTACATCCAACACCGAATCAAACAGTTTTCGATCTCCTTTGATATTTTGCGCAGGATGAGCTAATACTGCTTTTCCCCCGCTTTTTGTAATTAAATGTACAGCCTCTTCTAATGATATATATTGAATAGGAACATATGCTGTCTTTCCTTGTGAGAAGTAATCCCAGTAGAAATTAACAAATGGATTATCACTTCGGCTACCATTATTTATATATGGCAAAACTAATGGATTTTCTTGATTCTCAGGTTCATATATAACGGCTTCCGCAATCATTTCCCCCGTTACAGCTCCTCGAACCATAAGCTCATCTAATTTTTCGTGATTCAAGTAAAATCCCATATCCTTGATTTTCTGTATTTTCTCCTGAGATGTATAAACTTCTTGTTTCATCACTTCATCCTCTAATCGAAGAAATACCTGATCATATGGATTAATGCCATATCCTAGAATATGAAAATTTACACCATCATGAATACAATCTATTTCTACTGCTGATAAATACATGATACTACTTTCCTCACAAAGTTTCTTTGCTTCATAATTTGCACGCACGCAGTTATGATCGGCGATAGCCATAACAGAAATATTGGCTTCTTTCGCTTGCATTACAAGCTCTTTTACTGTAAATTCACCATCCAAACTTTGTTTTGAATGCATATGTAAATCTATCCATTGCTTCATCCAATGCTCCTCCTTTCTNNTAGCGTTCATAAACTGATCTTCCATAACTCCATTTACTAACTTTATAATTACAAATCCATATTGTTCTAACACAATATCAGAAAATTCCTCACCTGCCACATGATTTAATGGATGCTCATTTTTATCTCGGTTCATTATAAATTTATATTCTGTATTTCCATTACGTAACGAGGNNCAACATAATTAACATTTTTACGTAACTTTTCTAAGAGCAACTTACAAGTATACTCATTAAAGTTTTCAAAATCAATCTGAATTAGTTGTTCACTATTCTCGTATTTTTCCAAGTAATCAGCAAGTATCTTACATGGTTCATACTTCTCATCTGCAATAGGCACATTACCAATTATAATAATATTTATACCTTTCTCTAGGCAACTTACTAAATGCTTCTGAACGTTCAAAGACAAGCTTCTATCGCATGCAAATATAATATAATCCCCTTTTTGATATTCTTCTTTTATATCCTCAAGGTTAAAATAATCATATTCCATATTACTCTCTAAACATAAATTTGCTATTTTGATTATGCTTTCCTCATAAGAGAGAATTTGCCTCTTATCATATACACCTTTTGCTGTTACATAAATGTATGGCATATTAATTGCAAAATGAATTCGACTATCTTTTTTACACTCCAAAATATCTTGATTTTGTTTTAAAAATCGAACTAACTTTTTTAATTTTTCCGCTTTACTTACATTTGGGTTTCCTATAACAGCACCTTTACAATATGTACCACGAAAAACATCTTTAAAATCTGCATATTTCTCAATCCTGCTTTCCGAAAAAGTCAGATGTTTTTCCTTTTCATCTGTCGAACAGATATTGTAAACATTAAATCCTGTCGCACCACCCGCAAGCATAATAGATGTACAAAGCATGGAAACATCTGCTGACATATATTCCTCACCTGCCCATATATGTCCCCAATTATCTTCAATATTTGGCCAGCGATATATTTTAGACATAAAAACCATTTTCTCAAAACTGCTTTTTGATTTCGTTGGATTTCCCAACCAGTTGGTATATCCAAGAATAAACACATCATCCCAATTTAAATAATTCTTTGCCAACCACGTATCATAATTATTACTCAATAAATTCCCATCTTGTGGTGAATTCAAATTGACAAAAACTGGAATACCCTGATTTCGCCATTTTCCCGAGTATTTCCTATAAAATTGCAATATATATGACTCAATCCATTTACACCACTCTCTACACGAAACAATATTCGGCTCCAAATACTTATCCTTTTGAAAAGCAATATCTTGAAAGTCCTGATAACATTTCCCATGTTTCATATTATACTGTTCAATGTCTTGATATTCTTTTTTTAAAAAATCAAAGAACATCTTCTTTCCACTTTCTGAATAATCATACAAATCAATGCTACTATTTGCATCACTATAAATACCTTCATTAGAAATCTGAATTCCCATAATACAGTTTTCTTTGTACTTAGAAACAACTTGTCTATCAAAATTGTCATACCATTTCATCGCTTCTTCATAATACTCAGCAGAAAATGGATTAGGTAACGCTGCCCCCATATAAGAATGCCACTGTCCATTACCATCTGTCATAAAATCTACTTTCGAGTTATTTTCTGGTAGAACATAATCTGGAATACCTCCATTAATTAACTCAGCATGTACAAATGGTCCTGGCTTTAAAATGCACTTAATATTATACTTTACCATTAAATCCATAAAGTAGATCAAATCTGCATTTTCACGATATTCGTTTGTAAAAGAATATGTACACTTACCATTCTCTAGCATAATCAGGTGATGTCTCCATGGGACGTAACAAGTAAGCGTATCAATTCCCAAAAGAGTTACTTGTTCTAATTTCCTCTCCCAATTTTCTCTGCGATCTCGATAATAGGGGTAATCGCCCGAAATCAAGAACGACTCTTTCCCAATATCTTCATGAAACTTTCCACTGAATTTACTCATTTTTTCTCTACTTATTCTCACTCTAAAATTCAAATGCTACTTTCATAAGTTCACACTCTGTGTCTATATCTTGTTCCAAAATCATTTCAAAAGCTTCCTTAAAATCATCAAGCTTAAATTTATGAGTTACAAATTTNNTCAATTGCTTGAAAAAACATATCAGAATAATCAGAACCACCTAAAATTTTAATCGCTTTTGCAATAATAGTTGAAGTATTAATCGTTGAATAGTTAGAAGAATCATACCCCATCAATACTACTCTACCACCTTTCCCAACAATATCAATGGCATCGTCACAACTCTTTCCATTTGCCTCTAATACAACTGTAGGTTTCTCACCATCTGTCATTTTAAAAACTTCTTCTTTCCAATTATCGTTTCTTGCATCTACTACACGTTTATAGTGTTTTCTCAAAAACCTCAAACGTCTCTCATCATTATCAACTACAACTGTTTTCCTAGCAGTTCTCTCTGATACCATACCAAATAATGCGCCAATTGGACCTGAACCTAAAACAATCACTACATCATCCGCATTCAAATTACACAACTTAACATTATTTAATACACATGCAAGTGGTTCAACCATTACTGCTGCTTCATTGGACATACTATCTGGAATTTTATAAACAAAGTCTTTCGGCATGCGAATAAACTCCGTAAATGTTCCATCCATATCTACCCCAACTTCTGTCCCCTCTAAGTTATCACACAAATTATGTAAGCCTTTTTTACAATAATAACAAGTTCCACAATTCATAGTCGGATCCACAAAAACTCGATCTCCTACCTGAAGATTTTTCACGTTACTACCAGCTTTTTCAACAACTCCAACTCCCTCATGTCCTAAAATTGTTCCAAACTTGTGTCTATGTAAACCTTTTAACATTCTTATATCAGTTCCACAAATACCTGTAAGTGTAACACGTACAATAACATCATCTTCAGATTTTAATACTGGAACATTTTTTTCATACATCATTAATTCATTTACTTTTTCAATCACTAGTGCTTTCATATTTTCTCCTATTGTCTACAAGTTCTTTAACTTGCGAAAAATTTTTAATCCAATTAATTCTTTGTATTATTGCGTTATGTAATTGGGCATTTCCCGCCGCAACACATGACTGAAGATTATAGTCAGAGATATCTGCCAATTTCGTATTGCCCAAATCGTTTCCGTATGCATCTGTAATAATTACACCAGCCTTTTTTGCCAAGTAGACCGCTGCTGAAATATCGTAAGGAAACAAATGTAGTATCTTTCCATTCCCAACCCTTCTAAAATCTTCATCGAGTTCTGGAACATCTTTTAGTAATCTATTTCCTATATCTACATATGCATCTAACTGTCCTGTTATAATACGAGAAACTGAGTAAGTTGAACTATTAAAAATAAAAATACCTCCCTGATTTGCAGATAAATCTATCAAATCACCCAAAGCATATGTCATAAGTCTTGCTGGATGACCATTAAACTCCATACTCCAGAACATATTTTTAATATCTGTATTTGAACTAAGTTTAATTGCAGCCCCAGTAACCGAAATATCTTTTTGAGTATAATCCGAATAAAACCATATATCATTCTTAAATTCATACAGCAATGCGTATTTTATATCATTAATCGTAGCATCTTTACTATACTCAGCTACTGCAACAGAAAAACAACAACATTCTAAACCAGCAGCTGCTCCCCTTGTCCCATCAATTGGATCGATAATTAGAATATACTTTGGGTTTTCATCAAACTTAACCAAACCTCGATCTTCAGAATAGTATGCAACTTTTTCACCATGATTTGATATAAACTTATATATCGTTTTTTCAGCAATTTCATCAATTGAAAACTGAGTATCTCCTCCTGGTGATAATCCCAATCTCTTTTTAGAGCTAATTGCATCATAGNNATATATTGCTTAATTTCTACCATCTCCCTTTATTTATTTTTAGAAAATATACAACCTTTAAGTCTGCAAGCTGCAATTTTAATGTGTCTAAATTCATGAATGTTTGATTTTTTACGAATTCAGTCTAGATAATTTTAAAAGTTACTTCTGCAACAGCGTTGTCATATGGGCATCCTTTCTTCATATGGATTTATTATACATGCCCTTAAAAAATCTGTCTAGTTTATTGTAACCAATTCATAATGTTATGTGAATCTAGAAACACGGTAACCATTATATATATATATATTTTTTTTGTCAATAATAAAATTATATTTTTTACATTACGTAAAATGAAAAAGTAAATTCTACTTCTTTTAAACTAAGTGGAATTTAGTCGTAC
>LXOW01186913.1_pt1 | contig 11719 bp, 11 predicted proteins | sample 1368591 | NCBI WGS metagenome assembly LXOW01 (sample SAMN04884650, study PRJNA319009) | bovine gut metagenome | isolation source: Cow rumen | host: Bos taurus | place: Italy: Legnaro (PD) | collected 2014-07-09
TGCCACCGAGTTTTACGACAAAATCATCCCCGCCAAAGACAGCCTTTTCTCTTTTGTGCGCGTCACTATCAACCCAGACGACTCAAACACGCCTTTTGTAGTGGAAGACGAACTGGAGTTTGTCACCAACGGCAACACACAGATTATCAAACTGTTGGCATGGGGACAAAACGCCAACTACATCGTGGCCGACAAGGTCATTAACATTGGAGGCGAGCCTTATCCCTACCATATCGTTGCCGACAGTCTGCAAACCACCGTGTGGACTAAAGAAAGGCCTTACGTCGTCTATGGTTATGCGCTCATCAACTCGTATGGAACCCTGAAGATTGAAGAAGGCACACGCGTCTATTGTCACCAAAACGGCGGCATCCTTTCGTGGAGCGACGGCCAACTCATCATCGATGGCACTGCCGAGGAACCTGTCATCGTTCAAGGCGACCGTTTGGAGGCTTATTACCAAAACACGCCTGGGCAATGGCAACAGATCTTGATGATGGACGGTCGCGCTGGTGCCGACCACCGTGTCAGCCACGCCATCATCCGCAACGGCACCATAGGCCTCAACTGCCAGCCCACACTGAAAGCCACGGGCTGTGCCCTCCGTATCGATAACACCATCATTGAAAACCAAAGCGGCTACGGATTGTTTTCCATGTTCTACCCTGTCGAAGCCAAGAACTTCGTCATCGCCAACTGCGGCTATGCCAACTTCTGGGCTCTCGGTGGCGAATATCGCTTTGTGCACGGCACCATCGCCAACTACTGGAACGCCAATGAGCACAACAAAAACGAGCACGCCGTTTCGGTAGCCAACTGCGCCTACGACGCCAACGAAGAAATCTTCTACACGCCTTTCTATATGGAGATGAACAACTGCATCATCTACGGCAAGCAAAAGGATGAGTTCAAGGCCAGCTTCGGCCCTGGGGCCGACTCCACCTATATCTTCGACCACTGCCTCATCAAGTCGGAGAAATACAACAGCACCAATGCGGGCTTCAGCCACTGCCTCTTTAACCTCGACCCGTACTTTGCCGACCCGATGCGGCCCAACTGCCACATCGACAGCATCGCCTCTCCCGTCATTGGAACAGGTAACCCGCTGTTTGGCAACGAGATGCCGTTTGATTTAGATGGTGTTTCGAGGGTTGGTGCTCCGGATATGGGGGCGTATCAGTTTGTGCCGAGATAAATAAATGGGTACGGGTTGGTTTGAGACGCATTCAATGCGTCTCTACGGCATCAATACACGACCTTAGCATTCAAGGTTTTCTTATTGCCCACGCCATCGGTCACCACGACCTTTACGTTGTTGGTGCCTTTCTTCATCTTGTCGTCAATTTCGTAATACAGCAGGGCATTCTTAGCGTCGTATTGACCGAGCACCCAAACGTCGTCCAAATAGATGTCGTAGGTCTCGATGCCCGTCATATCATCGGAAATCTTGAAGCGCAACGATTTCAGCGTGCTCACCGTCTGACCATCCTTGAAATTGGAGGTCCTGACAGATGGAGCCACCGAGTCAATCTTGATGGCATATTCGCCCATCGAGCGCGTCTCCACCTCCATGCAGCCGTTTTTCAGCTGGCCACCGAGGGATGTCACCTTACCGCTGTTGTCAATATAGGCGATGTATTTCTTCGGGTGGTCGGCCCATTTCTCGTCGGGACGGATACGAATGGTGAAGGGCTTGAAAGTAGTGAGTTCTTCGTTGCCGAAGCGATAAACCCGTGAGCAACAACCTTTCATGTCGCGCTGTCCCGTCTGAATCCACTCATCACGGAAAAGGGTGCCTTTTTCCATCGACACGTTGAAATCATCAAGGGTGATGTCGCTGTTTTGCGAGCCGTCAGCCATCACGAGATACTCGCTGCGGCGGTGCTGCGGGCGTTCCACCTCAACGGGTGCCGTACCTACCAGCTTGAAACGCGCCGTGGAAAAGTTACCGGCATAGTCGCTGATTTTGAAGCGGACATTCACCGTATCGCCCTCCTCCACCGTCACCGTACCCTTCCTGACCTTAATCATGTGCAGTTTGTTGAAGGGGTCGGTCTCGGTGCGCACATAGCTCGACTTTTTCTGCTTGTAACGGCGATAGTCCAAAAGGCTGTTCACATAGCGCGGCTCGCTGTAGGAGAAACTATCGGCCTCCACCTCAAACACCAGTTCGTCGTCAAGGAAAAGCTCATAGAAATAAGGGCCGTTCTTATTCGTCGAAGTGCCCACTTGGTCGAAGGTGCGGATACCGAACGCCACCTCGCCGTTGGCGTACACGAAATTCTTGTCCTTCAGGCTATAACGCCCGTTGTTCTCCGTCACATCGAAATACATTGGCTTGATGCCGCCTTCCAACGTCGATTCTTCTCCCAAAGGATACACCGCCACACCTTGAATGAGAGGACGCACGTTGTCGTCAATCTTATAGCCGAAATACATCGGGTTGACCGGCTTCTCGCTTGCCGTGTGCCGAATCTCGAAATGCAGGTGCGGTCCGCCCGAGCCACCTGAGTTGCCCGCGTAGGCAATCAAGTCGCCTCTTTTGACAGGGAACTTGTCAGCTTCGGGATAAATCTGCGAGGCGAATTTCTTGTTGCGGTATTGGTATTGCTTCACGTATTTGGCAATCTCGCCCGAGAAACGCTGCAAGTGGGCATACACGCTCGTATAGCCATCGTAATGTGTGATATACAGCACGTTACCATATCCGTAGGGCGACACTCCGATACGGCTGACATAGCCATCGGCCACAGCATAAACCTTCTTGCCTTCCACACCCTGCGTCTTGATGTCGAGGCCGGCATGAAGGTGGTTGGGACGCAGTTCGCCAAAGGTGGCGGAGAGGTAAATCGGGATGTCGAGTGGGCTGCCGTACTTCGGGAAAGACTCTTGCGCCATGAGGCCCATGGCGACCAGACAAAGCAGCAATGACAAATACGAACGGAATTTCATGGTAGCTGTTTCTAANNGGTAAAGGAACAAATCATGCGTCGCAAGACACCGAAAGAGAAATTCAACGAATGGCTGGGCAAGCCATACATGCTGCTGGTCTATAGGTTGCTGGCCACCCTGCTGGCAATCAGCATCAGCCGTTGGATGCTCTATTTGTTCAACATCCAGTTTTTCCACCAGCTCGACATGAGGGAGGCCTTGGCGTTGTATTTCTATGGAATGCGGTTCGACCTGCCCATCGTCTTCGGCATCAACCTGTTGAACATCCTTTTCTATTGCTTCCCCTCGGACATCAAATACAACAAGGGGCTTCAAGGCTTTGTCGACATTGTTTACATCGTCGGCAATGCGGCCGCCATTCTGCTGAATTTCATGGACACGGTTTGTTTCCATTTCTTCGGCAAGCACCTCACTGTGGATTTCATCAAAGTGCTAAGCCAGTCCGACGAGGTATCGTTTGGTACAATCAGGCAGGTGTTTTTCGACTACTGGTACCTCTTGGTTATCCTGATTCTTTTCGTGATGATTATCACCACAGTAGCCAATCATACGCAACTGGGCGAGTCAGAGAAGGAAGAACGACCACATTGGCATCTCAGGCAGACCATCAGCTTGGTTGTGATGCTGGGTCTGACTTTTATCGTTGTCCGTGGCGGCTTTCAGGCCAAGCCCATCACGATGGAGACGGCCATGCGTTACACCGACCCGCAAAACGCGCCCATTTTGCTCAATACGCCGTTTTGCCTCCTCACCACGCACCAAACCGAATTGAAAGAGCGGACGGGAGAATACCAAAGCGATTTCACACCTATTCATAAAGACCTGAGGGCCAACCGCTTCATCGAAAGCGACACTTTGAATGTCGACACCATCCCGAGCAATGTGGTCGTCATCATTTTGAAGAACATGGGGCAGGAAATGCTGGGCTATTACAGTGCTGACCGCCGTTACCCACTTACGCCCTTCCTTGATTCCCTTTTGGGACAAAGTCTCACCTTCAATGGTATGTCGAACAGCAGGAGAAGCCTTGAGGTGCTGCCTTCCATCCTGGCCAGCATCCCTGCGATGATGGAAAACGACTTTGTGAGGTCGCCCTACGCCAATAACGACTTCGACGCCTTCTGCCAGCACCTGCAAAAGCGTGGCTACAACACCGTCTTCATACACGGCGGCAAGAACGGTGTGCAAGGTTTTGACGAGTTCTCACACCGCGCTGGTTTCAGCAAATACTTCGGGCGCATCGAATATGGCGACGACACCGACTTTGACGGCCAATGGGGCATTTATGACGGGCCATTCCTGCAATATGCCGTGCAAGCCCTGAGCCGCCTCCACGGGCCTTTTGCCACCGCCATCTACACCTTGTCGTCGCGCTATCCCTATAAGGTCCCGAAAGACTTCGTGCTACCCAAAGAAAGTTATTTCTGGACGGGTTTCGAGAAGACCGTTTACTATGTTGACCAGTCCATGAGGGATTTCTTTGCAGCCGCCTCGCAAACGGAATGGTTTGATAACACGTTGTTTGTCATCACCTCAGACTATTCCAACAGCGAGCATTTCCAACCCGAATACAGCAACGTTTGGGGCATGTATTCCATCCCCATCGCCTTCTATTACCCAAAGAAAATCAAGCCTTTGCGTTGCGAAGAAATCGCCCAGCAGATCGACCTTGGACCTTCCATCCTCTCCGTCCTTGAGGTCAACGACACGCTGTTTTCCTTTGGGCGCAACCTGTTCGACACGCTCAGCGAGCCGGCTTTTGCCAGCTATTACAACCTCACCTACCAATATTGCGACGGCACTTATCTGGTGCAGTCCGACGGCGAGAATCCTTTTGGCATCTTCAAGCCCATCAACGACTCGCTGCTGAACGACAACCTCATCGACCGGTTGCAATGTCCCGACGTGTTCGACAAACTGTACCAGTTTTTGAAAGAATACAACAATAGAATGATTTCCAACGACTTGAAACCCACAATAGACGACTTTTATGAGCAAGCAGAAGATACGATTCATTATTAATCCCATCTCTGGCAAAAAGCACAAGGATCATCTCCCACAACAAATCGTGGAGCATCTTGACCATTCGAAATTCGACCATGAGATATGTGTATCTGAATACCCAGGCCATTCCTGCATACTTGCGAAAGATGCTATCAACCAGCATATTGACATCCTTGCCGTAGCTGGTGGCGATGGTTCCATCAATGAAGTGGGCACGCCGCTCATCGGTACCGACATGGCCTTAGCCGTCATTCCGTGTGGCTCGGGCAATGGGCTGTCGCGTTGCCTGAACATCCCGCTCGACCCCATCAAGGCACTGCAAGTCATCAACAGGAACTATCGTCGCAAAATCGACACCGTGACCGTCAACGACCAGCCCTTCATCAGCATTTCCGGAACGGGTTACGATGCCAAGGTAGCCGAAGATTACAGCAAGGACCCGCATCGTGGCTTCGAAACCTATTTCCGTTATATCGTCCGCAATTACATCACGATGAAGGAGCAGCCTTACACCATCATCTTGCCTAATGAAACCCTGGATGTCAATGCGTTTTTCATCTCCTTCGCCAACTCCAACCAAATGGGCTACGATTTCCCCATCTCGCCCAATGCTTCGCTTTGGGACGGCAAAGTCGACTTGTGCATCGTGCAGAAGCCCAATCCGCTTGAACTGCCCATCATGGGTGGTTACATGATTGACGGAATGATGGACAAAGCCCCGAAAGTCAAAATCATCCAAACGCCCGAGGCCACCATCGTACGTCCCAGAGCCGATACCATCAACCTCGACGGCGAGTCAGTGATGATGGAAAAAGACCTTCATTTAAAAGTCAACCCATTAAGTCTCAACATTATCTGCAATGAAACACAGAAGTGACAATAACGGTACCGTCTACTCCACCAACCCCGACTTCGTCTTCGACAATGGCGTAGAAGAAGCTGTCACCCTTGAACCCGGCAAGCAGAACCTACGCGTGATGCTCGACAAGAAACAACGTGCTGGAAAGAAAGTGACGCTCATCACAGGCTTCCAAGGCTCCGACTTCGACCTTGCTGTATTGGGCAAGGAGTTGAAATCGGCTTGCGGTGTCGGTGGCAGTGTCAAAGATGGAGAAATATTACTGCAAGGCGACTTTCGCGAGAAGGTGCTCGGCATCTTGCTTCAAAAAGGTTATACAAAAACCAAAATCAGTGGAATATGATACAGAAATACATAGAAATACTCAAAGGCATCGGGGAAAGCATGCATTTTGGCACGTCGACATCGCTGGCCATTGCCGAAGGTCTTGCTGTTGTCACCCTCCTCGCCATCGGCGTCATGCTCATTTTCCTTTCCCGTTTTATCGTCAACAAGACCGTCAACATACTTATCAAAAGAACGCCATCGAAATACGATGACCTGTTGATTAAAAACAAGGTGTTTGTACGCATTTGTCTGCTCATACCAGCCATCCTTGTCAAGTATTACATCAATGATGCCATGCCCGACTTCGAGGGTGCCGCCATCATCATCGTCAAGATTATGAAAATTTACGAAATCATTGTCTACGCCTCCATACTGATGGCCTTGGTGAACACGGCGCACGAACTATACAACTCTTTTGAATTCTCGAAGCTGAAGCCCATCGAAGGGCTGGTTCAAGTCGTCAAAGGCATCATCATCGCCTTCAGCGTGCTTCTTATCACCACTTTTCTCTTGGGCAAAAGCCTAAGTAGCATCATCATCGGTTTGGGTACCATTTCAGCCGTCCTCTTGCTTATCTTTCAAGACTCCATTAAGGGATTTGTTGGAAGTATCCAATTGTCAATCAACGATATGCTGCGTATTGGCGACTGGATTGTCATGGGGCCTGCCGACGGCAACGTCATGGAAATCAACCTCACTACAGTGAAAGTGCAAAACTGGGACAACACCATCACCACCATTCCGACTTACCAAATGGTTTCCACTCCCTTCACCAACTGGCGCGGCATGTCGGAATCGGGCGGACGTCGCATCGCGCGCACCATCAACATCGACGTGAACACCATCCGCTACTGCACGCCTGAGATGCTGGAGAAATACAAGCATTATTCTTTGGTGAAAGACTACATCATACAGCGCGAGAAAGACATTGTCGAGTACAACAAGGCCAACAACATCGACACATCGGAGATCATGAATGGCCGCCAGCAAACCAACATCGGCATCTTCCGCGCCTACATCAGGGCCTACATCAACAACAACCCGAAGCTGAACCACAACCTCACGATGATGGTCAGGCAACTGCAACCCTCAGAGTTCGGAGTGCCGTTGCAAATCTATGCCTTCAGCAACGACAAGCAATGGGTCAACTACGAGGAAATCCAAAGCGACATCTTCGACCATGTCCTCGCGGCGGCGGAAATGTTTGACCTGAAGATTTATCAGAAACGTTAATTAGTTGAGAGTTGAGAGTGTAGAGTTTAGAGTCAGTTGAGAGTTTAGAGTTGAAAGTTTTGAGTTGTAGGGCTGTCACACCGTGGCAGCCGCAAAACAAACAAAAAGAACGGGTAAATATGAATGCAGGAAAAGTTTTCACGGAGCGTTATTTGAAGTTGATGTTCAAATCATTGCGCGACGCCACGCCCGAAGAAGTGGACGCTGAGTTGGAGCATTGCCGTCGCGAGAACCGCCGTCCTGTGCGTATACCAAGGTATTTCAGAGGCTTTTTCACGGAAGAAGAGAAATTCCATGCGTCAACGGGTTTCGAGATGCAGGTCTTCAGGCATGAGGACGCGATGGGTACCCATAGCCCTTCGGCCCTTCGATGCTTCGACCAGGCTCAGCAACCACAGGCTCAGGGACCGAAGAAACGCAAGCTCATCCTTTACCTCCACGGCGGCGCTTTCATCTATCCCCCAGTCTTTTTCCACTGGCGTTTCCTCCACGACCTCTGCCTACGTACCCATTGTGACGCCTTGCTGCCCGTCTATCCCAAATCTCCAGAATACGTCTGCGAGTATTCCGTGAAAACGCTTTTGGAATACTACCAAAACATCTCTGAGTCAAAGCAATACGATGAAATCCACCTCGTAGGCGACTCGGCTGGTGCCTGCTTGTGCTTAATTGTGGCACAGGAAGCCCACAAGAATGGCTGGCAAAAGCCGACAACCACCACCCTGCTCTCGCCCTGCGTCGACCTCAGTCACACCAAGGAGGCAGCAATGCGCGCCTTGCAGGATAAAGACACGATGCTGCAACTCGACCGCGTCATCACCCTCAATGCCATCTGGCAAGGGGATTTACCTGTAAAGCACCCTTGGGTCAGCCCCGTGTTCGGTGACTTCAGCGGTGTCGACAACCTTTCTGTTTACTATGGCTCCGACGAAATCCTCCAGCCCGACGACCTTTTCCTCAAGGAGACCTACGAGAAAGCAGGCAAAACCGGACATTTTCATGAATACGAGGGCATGTTCCACACCTTTGCGATGTTCCCGATACCTGAGGGGTTTAGGGCAGTGAAAGAAATGGCAAACACTATAAAGAATCAATAAAACAATTCAATATGCAAAAAATCAAAAGCATAATACACGAAGAACTATCAGGATGGAAGCCATTTGACATCATTTGGCTGGTAACGGTGAGTGTCGTCATCACGGTGATGTCCGTCCTGTTCAAATACGACAAGGCCAACGACCAGTTTTATTGGATCCACATCGTGGCAGCGACCTGCGGCATCATCAACGTGGTGCTCGGCGGCAAGGGCAAATTGTCAAACTACCTCTTCGGCTTCATCCATTGCTGCCTGATGATATACATCACACTGATTTCCAGACTCTATGCCGACTTTGGCGTGACCGTCTACAACTTCGTCATGCAGTTTGTGGGCTTCTTCACTTGGTCGAAAAACATGAACCACGAGACCCACGAGGTGATGAAAATCCACATGCCAAACAAGTCGAGATTCATCAGTTTGGCTGTCATCATCGTGGGCACCATCGGCTTCGGCCTGCTGATGAAGTATTTCACCAACGACATCGCTCCTTTTGCAGATTCGGCCAAGGCCGTGATGCAAGTCGTGGCCATGATACTGATGGTCAGGATGTTCAGCGAGCAATGGTGGCTCTGGATTGCCATCAACTGCGTCAGCATCTTCATGTATATCAAGGCGGGCAACTTCCCCATCACGATGATGTATGTCGTCTATCTCGTCAATTCCATCATCATGTGCGTGCGCTGGGAGAAGGAAGCCTGCGCCAATGACAAACTACTGAAATGAAAGACAGCCAACAAAATACAAAACTCATCGGGGCTTTAGCCGTAGCGTTATCCGCCATGCTTTGGGGCGTGGACGGCATCTTGCTCACGCCGCAGCTCTACAACCTCAACACGGCCTTCGTGGTCTTCGTCATCCACCTCTGCCCCTTCCTGCTGATGAACGTGTTCTTCTTCAGGGAATACCGTCACCTGAAGACCATGACGCGCTCCGACCTGATCTATTTCTTGCTCATCGCCTTGTTTGGCGGTGCCTTGGGCACCTTGGCCATCGTCAAGTCGCTGTTTTTGTTGCATTTCAACAACCTTTCCGTCGTGGTGCTGCTGCAAAAGCTGCAACCCGTCTTTGCCGTCATCTTGGCACGCATCATCCTGAAAGAACGCATCAAAAAACATTTCGCACTTTGGGCCAGCATCGCCTTGATTGCAGGCTATTTCCTCACCTTCGGCTGGGCCTTGCCCGATTTCAGCACCGAGGGCATCACCACGGTTTATGCGGCTTTGCTGTCACTGTTGGCGGCCTTCTCCTTTGGTAGTTCCACGGTGTTCTCCAAGAAAATCTTGGGCAACTATTCCTTTGTCACCTCCACCTTCTTCCGCTACGGTTTCACCACGCTGATTATGCTGGTTATTGTGTTGTTTGCAGGACATATCGGCGACTTCTCGCAGGTAACACAACGCAACTGGCTTTTCATCGCCCTCATCGGCCTGACCACAGGCTCGGGAGCCATCTTCCTGTATTACTACGGCCTGCGCCACGTGAAAGCCTCGCTGTCCACCTTCCTTGAGCTGATGTACCCCATCACCGCCGTGGTGCTGGATTATTTCGTCAATGGAACGAAATATTCGCCTGTGCAATGGATGGCTGCTTTTGTGATGCTGTTTGCTATTGTGATGCTGAATGTGGATACTGAAAAGAAATAAAATCAATGCCGCGGATTTGAAGGAGGAGTAAAAAGAAGGCTTCATGAGCCGATGAACATAGGTTCATGTGCCGATGTCTTACGTGGAAAAAAGTTGACACAAAGTCAACCAAAAGCAGGAAAAGACAAACTGTCCCAAGTGTCCCAAGTGTCCCAGCTGTCCCAAGTGTCCCACCTGTCCCTTTAGGGACAGTGGGACAGTGTGGGACAGGACGTGACACTAAGGCCGCGTCAGTATTTCAGTAGGGGCGGACCCATGTGTCCGCCCAATAAAAGAAATGTCCGTCCGCCAAAACAATGGGCGACGTGATTCAAAAAGGGCAGCCGCAGAAGGTGGGACGAAAAATGTTGCGGTGTCGACGGAAATTTGAAGAAAAATCCCACGGTTTGGATTGTTATTTGTATCTTTGCAAATTGAATAGAAAAGTAAATGGCAGAACGTAACAACATAGAAACCAACGAAAACGAGGCTGTTCTCAGCAGCAGTGGGGGCTTTACGGCTTTCAACTTCGGGGGCTATCATATCCGCTTTAGGGCGCCTTATAGCTTGGAGCGCTATGTGGATGTTGTGAAGTGGGACGACGGTTATTTGGTAGTGTTGGCCAAGTACAGCCATGATGCCGAGCCGGAAGAGGAGTATATCGACCTCAAACCCATCCTTGCCGGGTTGTATATCGATCCCGAGGCTTTTCTGAAACCGATTAAAACTGTACGTGTAGCTTATGCCTGATATCAAGACTATTGCCGATATGGCCGACATCATTGTCAACGGATACGCTTTTACCCGCAAAGAAGACGGTATCCACGTGTTGAATCTGAACAGTCCAGACAAAGCCGTTGTTTTTAGTGCCGATAGCGAGGTGCTGGAGACCACGATGGACGACATTGAGCTCTCCATTGTGAGCGGTTACCTGCAACAGAACCTGAAATATATGGAGGACTGAGCTATGCCAAAGTATTACGATTTCAAGGTGGCGGGTTATTACTTGTATTTTACCTCGTTTTGCGTCGTGGAATGTATGCATGTGCATGCCAGCGACAAAAAGCTTACAGAGGGTGGTTCTGCCAAGTTCTTCGTGAAGAGCAACGGTGATTCGGTCCTGCAAAACCGTGGCCTTCTTAATGACCGCGAAATTGCTAAGATTTCCGAGTTTATCAAGGATCATTATCAGGAGATGTACATCCGCTGGACTCAATATAGCAAGAAAGGCTATTACGAGAAGTAAGAGACCTGCTGGCTTTTTCAAATCTCCGGAAATTTTTGAGATGCAAGGCGGCCCTCAGTTTTGAGAGTCGCCTTGTTTGTTCGGTTGTTGTGCGGGACGCCCCAATCAGGATTCCATCCCATCCAGGCGGTGCCGAGGTCGGCGGACACCATGGCTTTGGAACATAAAAAAAACCGCCGTCTATAGATTCCCAAAGGAATGACATAGACGGCAGTTTTTTAGTTCCTGAATATCAGGTTATTGTCACCCACATCCACGATGATGGTCTTCGTCTTGTCGACCGACTCGGCCAAGATCATCTTCGAGAGCGAGTTGAGCAACTCACGCTGCATCATACGCTTCACAGGACGCGCACCGTACTGCGGGTTGTAGCTCTG
>LXOW01298925.1_pt1 | contig 11718 bp, 7 predicted proteins | sample 1368591 | NCBI WGS metagenome assembly LXOW01 (sample SAMN04884650, study PRJNA319009) | bovine gut metagenome | isolation source: Cow rumen | host: Bos taurus | place: Italy: Legnaro (PD) | collected 2014-07-09
CGCGGCCGCAAGACCCCGAAGGGCGAAGTGAAGATGATGTCAGCCCTCATCAACAGCGCCGTGTTCCCGGGCATCCAAGGTGGTCCTCTGGAGCATGTCATCGCCTCCAAGGCCGTTGCTTTCGGCGAAGCTTTGAGCGACGAGTACAAGGAGTACATCATGCAGGTGAAGAAGAACGCCAGCGTCATGGCCGAGGCCTTTGTCAACAAAGGCTATCAAGTCATCAGCGGCGGCACCGACAACCACTCCATGCTGATCGACCTCCGTGGCAAGTTCCCGGAAATCACTGGTAAGATGGTGGAGAACACCCTCGTCCTTGCCGACATCACCGTCAACAAGAACATGGTGCCCTTCGACAGCCGTTCGCCGTTCTTGACCTCTGGTCTGCGCGTCGGCACGCCCGCCATCACCACCCGTGGCCTGAAGGAAGACAAGATGCCCATCATCGTCGACATGATTGACGACGTCATCGGTGACATCAATCCTGAGACCAAGACCGCTTCGGAGGCCAAGATTGCCGCCGTCCGCGCCGAGGTCAACAAGATGATGAAGGACTATCCGCTCTTCGCTTGGTAAACCATCATTACAAAACGAAAAAGGTCGCTCATTGGGCGACCTTTTTTTATGCCGATTTGTTTTTGGTGTTTCAAAAACACATATCTTTGCATCCCGTATTTTAAGATTTTAGCACTATGAAAACCACTTCAAAATACGGGTTCGACAGCGAGAAATACCTCAAAATCCAATCTGAACACATCAAGGAACGCATCGCTAAGTTTGGCGATAAACTATACCTCGAATTTGGCGGCAAACTCTTCGACGACTACCACGCCAGCCGTGTGTTGCCAGGGTTTTTGCCCGACATCAAGTTGAGGATGTTGTCGCAGTTGGTCGATGAGGCGGAAATCGTCATTGTCATCAGCGCTGTCGACATTGAGAAGAACAAGGTGCGCGGCGACTTGGGCATCACTTACGATGTGGACGTGCTGCGCCTGCGCGAGGAGTTCATGAGTCGTGGTTTCATGGTGAGTTCAGTGGTGGTGACCCACTACAACGGCCAGGCCAGCACGGATGCCTACCGCCAACGCTTGGAGCGCATGGGCATCAAAGTGTATTACCACCGCATCATCGAAGGCTATCCGAACAATGTTGCCCTCATCGACTCGGAAGAAGGTTTCGGTCGCAACGATTATGTGGAAACCACGCGCCCGCTGGTGGTGGTTACAGCCCCCGGTCCTGGCAGCGGCAAGATGGCTGTCTGCTTGAGCCAGCTTTATCACGAGAACAAGCGTGGCATCAAGGCGGGCTACTCCAAGTTTGAGACTTTCCCCGTGTGGAACTTGCCGCTGAAGCACCCCGTCAACGTGGCCTACGAAGCCGCCACCGCTGACCTCAGTGACGTCAACATGATCGACCCCTTCCATCTGGAGGCCTATGGGAAGACTGCCGTCAACTACAACCGAGACATTGAGATTTTCCCCGTGCTGAATGCGATTTTCGAGAGCATCTACGGCGAGAATCCTTACAAGTCGCCTACTGACATGGGTGTCAATATGGTGGGTTACTGCCTCAGCGACGATGCAGTATGTTGCGAGGCCTCCAAACAGGAAATCATACGCCGCTATTACAACGCTTTATGTGATTTGGCCAAAGGCAAAGGCTCTGAGAACGAGGTGAATAAAATTGCCTTGTTGATGAAGCAGGCCAAAATCACTACCGCTGACCGCAAGACCACCATTGCCGCCAAAGAACGCAAAGAAAAGGAAGGTGCTGCTGCCGCTGCCATTGAGTTGGAAGACGGTACCATCATCACTGCTCATACCAGTGATTTGCTCGGTCCCAGCGCGGCCTTGATTCTCAATGCCACCAAGCATTTGGCAGGCATACCGCATGAGGTGAAACTTATTCCGCAAGCGATGATTGAGCCCATCCAGACCACAAAAGTGACTTACCTGCACGGCAACAACCCGCGTCTGCATACCGACGAAGTACTGGTTGCCCTCTCCATGCTCAGCCTTTGGGATGAAAACTGTAAGAAAGCCTTGGTGTGCTTGCCGCAACTGAAAGATTGTCAGGTGCATAGCACGGTGATGCTCAGCGAGGTGGATAGGAAAATCTTCAAGAAATTGGGTATAGGTCTTACCTGCGACCCTGTAGCGAAGAAATAAAGTCAGAAGTTCCGAACAGCTCGTACATAAAAAACTTGGTCTTTCACGGCTTCCTTAACGACAATGCTGCTGTCTTGCCTTTGCAGGGCGGCAGCACTTCTTGTACCCAGTTCGGTGCTCGACCAGTAGGTTTTGTCTTCCAAAGTCGGATATCCCAATGAGCTCAAGGTGGCATTGACCGCATCTTGGTTTTGTAGCAATTTGTCCAACTCGCTACTTGAAGGCACAAACCATTGCCGTGAGGTGATGGGGTAGTTTTGGTGCACGAGATGCCATGTATTTCGCAGGTGACTCCATCGTATGGCGGGATAATGACACAGGTCGTAGTTGGCCATGAGGATGTTGGTGTTGCGCCAGCCGTCGTAAGGGTTGGTGGCACCCGTCAGGCTGTTGACATAGTTGCTTTCGCACCACGCCAACTGGATTTCATCCAATGAAACAATGAGGCCATTCAAGCCTCCTGATACGGTGTGGAAAACAATGCCTTCCAAGGTGTCGTTATGGAAATATTCGCCGATATTATAAGCGTGGTCGATATGATGGGGCAGGGGAGTGATGCCGTCCGACGAGGGCGATTCGTATTTCTTGCAGGCGGTGAAAGCGAGCATCAAAACGACTATCCCAAACCAAATCTTTCTCATCGGATGATTTTTCGGCAAAGATAACAACAAATTTAATACTTTTGCCTCAATTAAACCTCTTACTATGAAAAAGCTCTACCTCATTGCCCTCCTGGGCCTCGTGTTGTGCTTTGGTTGCACGAAACAAGAAACTGACCCCGAAGTCATCGCCATGCGTGGCTTGGTGAACCGAGTGGTGCCCGAATATTCGGACAACATTGTCCTTGATCGTCTTGCCGACACCATCGACCGTTTCGAAATAGAAACCCAAGGGAAAAACCTCGTCATCAGAGGTAATAACGCCAACAGCATGGCCGTCGGCTTGAACCATTACTTGAAATACTATTGCATGGCGCAATATTCTTGGTTCAAAGAGGAGCCTTTGCAGATTCCTGCCACGATGCCTAAAGTGACTGAAAAGGTCAGCTTGAGTGCCCGTGTGCCCGACCGTTTCTTCCTGAATTACTGTACTTTCGGTTACACCTTGCCTTGGTGGAATTGGTCGCAATGGGAGCACTTCATTGACTGGATGGCACTCAATGGCATCAACCTGCCGCTGGCCATCACTGGACAAGAGAGCGTATGGTATGAGGTGTGGAGTGAATTCGGTTTTACCGATGAGGAAATCCGTAGTTATTTCACGGGTCCAGCACATCTGCCGTGGCACCGTATGCAGAATATTGACCGCTGGGGAGGACCGTTGCCGATGTCGTGGCTTGACAACCAAAAGGAACTGCAAAAACAAATTGTGGCCCGTGAGCGTGAACTCAACATGAAGCCTGTGCTGCCTGGTTTTGCAGGACATGTGCCGCCTTGCATTAAACGTATTTACCCAGATGCACCTTTGGCTTCCTTGGGTGACTGGGCGGGATTCGACAGCATCTGCTGGTGCAAGTTCCTTGACCCGGAATGCGAGTTGTATGCCCAGATACAAAAGAAATTCGTCGAGAAAGAGATTGAATTCTACGGCACCGACCATATCTATGGCATCGACATCTTCAATGAAATGATCCCGCCTAGCTGGGAGCCTGAATATCTCGGTCGTGTGAGCCGTCAGGTGTATGAATCCCTTGAAGCCGCCGACCCTGAAGCCAAGTGGCTGGAGATGGCATGGCTGTTCTGGAACGAACGCCAATACTGGGAAGTCGACAACCGCATTGAGGCCTACATCACCTCCATGCCGAAAGACAGACACATCATGCTCGATTACTACTGCGAAAGACAACCAGTGTGGGAGCGCACTAACGCTTATTATGGCGTGCCTTACATCTGGTGCTATCTCGGCAACTTTGGTGGCAACTCAATGCTGGCTGGTAATCTTGATACGGTAAATGTTAGGGTTGAGCGTACCTTTACCAAGGGCGGCGATAACTTCGTTGGCATCGGCTCCACGTTGGAGGGCTTTGACTGCAACCCCTTCATGTATGAATACGTCTTTGAAAAGGCATGGAACGACCCACTCACCAAGGATGTGGATGCTTGGGTGCTGCGTCTTGCCGATCAACGTGCAGGCAAGGAGGACGAGAACATGCGTGCTGCTTGGGCATTGCTGGCCGACAGCGTTTATAATAAGGTGTCGTCGCCAGGCCAGACCGTGCGCATCAACCAGAGGCCGACCATGGGTGAAATAAACGAATACCGCCAATATTATGTCGCGCCGACCTATTTATACAACAACATCACCTTGTTGGATGTCTTGGATGACCTGCTGGCCGCCGACTGCAACACCCGCACGCGCCATTTCGATGTCGTCAACATCACGAGGCAGCTGTTAGGCAACTACTTCAGCGACCTTTATGCCGACTATGTGAAGGCCTACCGTGAAGGCGATTACGAGACCTTGCATCAAATCGAGAAAACCATGACCTCCATTCTTGACGACACTGATGCCATTTTGGCTACGGAGAGTGCCTTCCTCGTGGGTCGTTGGATCCGTGATGCAAGAGCCATTGGTACGACGGAGGAAGACAAAGATTATTTCGAGAGCAACGCCCGCAACATCATCACCACTTGGGGCGAGGAAGACGCCTTGCTGAACGAATACGCCAGCCGCGCTTGGGCAGGTCTCACCGCGACCTACTACGCCTACCGCTGGAAGGAGTTCTTCAAGGATGTGGATGCCGCCATCGATGCGGGTCAGCCCTTTGATGAAAAGGCTTACCATGAGCGCATCTGCAAATACGAAGGCCAATGGTGGCGTGAACGCCTCGGCACTTTTAGCACTGAACCGCAAGGCGACGGCATAGCTTTAGCCAAAATGATTGCCGACAAGTATCGCACAGAACTTGAAGCCCGATATAGAAAATAAGGAGTCCCGTAGGGACGATGGACATTAAGCAGGGGTGAAGCATAGCACACCCCCTGCTTTCAAACACATACAACCATGAACATCACAGAAAAAGATAAGGAATATATGCGCGAGGCCATACGCCTCGCCGACGAGAGCGTGAAAAATGGTGGCGGCCCCTTTGGTGCCGTCATCGTGAAGGATGGAGAAATTGTGGCGGGCAGCGCCAACAGCGTGACCCTCGACAACGACCCGACGGCCCATGCCGAGGTGAATACCATCCGTAAGGCTTGCAAAAAACTAGGCACCTTCGACCTCTCGGATTGCATCATCTACACTTCGTGTGAGCCTTGCCCAATGTGTCTTGGCGCCATCTATTGGGCCCGCATCAAGAAGGTCTTTTACGGCAACACCAAGAAGGATGCCGCCGACATCAACTTCGCCGATGACTTCATATACAAGGAGTTGGAGCAGCATTATGGGGAACGTACAGTTCCGTTCATTCCCTTGTTGCGCGACGAGGCCATTAAGACCTTCCGTGCATGGGAGGCGAAACAGGATAAGGTGGAGTATTGATTAAGAGGTAGTTAATTAATGAAAAACCCGCAAGATTGGTTCCTTGTGGGTTTTATGAGGGTGACTAAAAAGTAGTCATCCTCTTCTTTTTATTCGGAGGGGGATACGAGTCTGTTGTCAAATATTCGATTCTCAGACAGGGTTCCAGACCTTTTTAGTCACCCCCTATTCGAAAAGTACGGATTGTAAATCCGCCTGAATTGGTCAAATGACAAAATTGACCGATTATGTGTATTAATTCCAATAATTATGATCATCCCAAGAATGATTACATCTTGAACAATACTTCCCATATCCAGAGAAACTTTCGCAATTACATTTACGACAGTGGTGTGCACCTTTGAAAGAAACAATGAAACCGTTTCCTCCACAAACCATACATTTCACCACTCCTGTTCCTTTACAATTCATACATGTTTGAGATACTGACATAACCATTCCAGAATACGGATCTAACACAGGTGTATTTACAATGCCATATCCATTGCAACTGTTACAGTATATTTGTCCTGTGCCATTACAATAATTACATATTGTTCTTGTTGATTGAGATTGAGTTGAAGTATTGTTTTGATTCTTATTGCCGCAAGCAATAAAGAGAACAGATAACAAAACCAAGCAAAGCAATTTTTTTATAAATTTGATTATCATGAAGCATTACCCTATAATCCGTGACGGGCGCAACTTTTAATTTTTTTCCTTTCCAGCACCACAAAGGACAGTTTTCAACAAAAGAAGCGTGGTACTGATATGCCATTTCTCTGAATGAAGGTCGTAGGAAACCCGAAATAGAAGAAAGGATAAAAGTCCACGCCAAAAGGCGCGAACCATTATACCATCCTTGCTATTCCAATGAAAATTTCCTACGTTTTCATTCACAAGTCAAGCATAACGCTTCTTAGTTCGATATGTACAGCGGCACAAAGACCGCCAAAGAACCGTTGCAAATGTAGCACTTTTTTGGAAGAATAAATGGATTTGTGGAAAAAATTGTATTTTTGCACCCGTAAAACAAACCGCCGTACCATCACTGAGATGAAGACAATGCGTTGACATCAAGGTCGGTGCGGGAATCATAATCATCTGATCCGGAGGTCATTCAAATGGAAAGGAGAATAGGCACAGTCCTTATTTATGTGGAAAACAGGGAAGCCGCGCCCCAAGTCAACGCGGTGCTCTCCCGCCATGCAGGCATCATCATCTGCCGCCAAGGTTTTCCAAGAGCAGATTACAGCATCATTTCCGTCATTTTTGAAGGCACCACCGACGAGATAGGTTCCCTCACAGGCCAGTTGGGTCGCATCGAAGGCATCGAAGTGAAGTCGGCACTACTCAAGAATCATTAATTTAAAACATAAGCATCATGCAATTTCATCCGGAAAAATGCCGCATCCCCGACGAGCCCAACCTCCCGTTTATCTCCTCGGAAGAGATTTGGGACTACATCAACAACACCAAGAGCACCCCTGAGCGTGTGCACGAAATCATCCAAAAGTCGTTGGACAAGAACCGTCTGACGTTGGAAGAGACCGCCGTCCTGATTAATACCACCGATCCCGCTTTGGTGGAAGAGATCAAGGAAGGTGCCCGCGAGCTGAAACGCCGCATTTACGGCAATCGTATCGTGCTGTTTGCTCCGCTGTATGTTGGCAACTATTGCGTCAACAACTGCTCATACTGCGGTTTCCGTTCCTCCAATAAGGAACAAATCCGTACCACTTTGACCGACGAAGAACTCGTCCGTAACGTGGAAGCCTTGGAAGAAGACGGCCAGAAGCGCCTCATCCTCGTCTATGGCGAGTCGCCAAAATACTCGCCTGAGTACATTGCCCACACGGTGAAGGTGACTTACGCCACCAAAAAAGGCAAAGGCAGCATCCGCCGTGTGAATATTAATGCTGCTCCGTTAGATGTGGAAGGTTTCCGCACCGTGAAAGAGGCTGGTATTGGCACCTATCAGATTTTCCAGGAGACCTACTGCCCAGAGATTTACAACGAATACCACCCGAAGAACACTCTGAAGGGCAATTACGAATGGCGTCTCACCGCCATGGACCGCGCCCAGCAGGCGGGCATCGACGACAACGGCCTCGGTATCCTCTTCGGCCTTTACGACTGGCGTTATGAGGTGCTGGCCATGATCCGCCACACCAACCACTTGGAGGCTTGCTTCAACGTGGGTCCACATACTATTTCCTTCCCGCGTATTAAGGACGCTTCAGGTCTCAGCATCGATAAGAAGTATTTCGTGGATGATGACACCTTCGAGAAGATTATCGCCATCTTCCGTCTGGCCGTGCCTTACACTGGTATGATTCTGACCGCCCGTGAAGATGCCGCCTTCCGTGTGAAAGCCATCGAATACGGCATCTCGCAAATCGACGGTGGCACTAACCTGCAAATCGGTGACTACAAATACCACCACGAGGAAGAGGAGAAGAACAGCGACAAGCAGGAGAACCAAAACCTGCACCGCGAGCAGTTCAAGATTGGTGATGACCGCAGCTTGGGCGAGACCATTGACGAACTCCTCGACCACGACTTTATCCCGAGTTTCTGCACGGCTTGCTACCGTCTGGGTCGCACGGGTGAGCACTTCATGGAATTCAGCGTGCCTGGCTTCATCAAGCGCTACTGCACGCCCAATGCCATCCTCACCTTGACCGAATACTTGGTGGACTATGCCACTCCTGAGGTGGCCGCCAAGGGCTGGAAGTGCATCGAGAATAACTTCAAGAACGTCGATCCGAAGTTCTTGGATGAGTTGAAGGCCCGCATTGAGCGCATCAAGAACGGGGAGAGAGACCTTTATTTCTAAGGTTAAGGTCCCTGAACCTGTCGAAGGGCCGGTTCAAACAAGAAGGGCCTTTCGACAAGCTCAAGGACCCTTAAACCCTCCATTTAAGATTATTAGATAGTGAAAAAGCCTCTGCTTATGGCAGGGGTTTTTTCTTTGTTTGACCTCATTTTCGCTCCATGATTGCCAAAAAAAGTAAGGACATTGGCTTTTGAGGTTGACTATTATATTATTGATTTTCAGTATAATCCGATAAGGACAATCCAAAAAAGTAGGGACATAGCCCCACGGGGAGCCTCATACCTCTTGACAAACGTTTTTTTGCTATATTTTTGCAATGACGGACATGGGACTTGGGTTTACGAAATCCCCATTGAAACCGTCATTGCGGGCTTGACCCGCAATCTCCTGAGCGAAAGGGATACGTCTTCGCGCACAGGGGATGGCGGATGTTCCTCCGCCATGACGGTAAAGGGAATAGACAGAGCGACCCGGTCAATAGTCCCGCGTAAAAGTAGTAAACCTATGAAAACGACTTTGAAACCACTCATCCTAATTGCTATAGCCTTCGCGCTGGCTTCCTGCGACAGCCCAACCAAGCGCCTTGAGCAAGCCCAAACCCTCAATAATGAAGGTGTGCAACTGCGCGAGCAACGCCGCTCCGAAGAGGCTGCCGAGAAGTTCCTGCAAGGGTTGGCACTCGTGCAGCGTTCGGACAAGACTACCGAGACCCTCCAATTGGAAGGCCAGATCTGCGACAACCTCGGCGCCATGTACCTCAAACACGGCCTCTTCGAGGATGCCTTCAAGCAACACCAGCAGGCACTGACTTGTTTTAGGCAGACTGCCGACTCCACTGGCATGATGAATGCCTACCGCAACAGCGGTCGGGCGGTGCGGGCGCAGGAGCAATACACCCAAGCCAAGCAATACTACGACTCGGCCTTCCGCGTCGCCACCTTCATCAACGACCAAGCCATGCTCGCTGACCTCTATCTCGAGATGGGTCGCGACTACTACATGGAGACGGGCAACTTCGCCAAAGGCATCGAGAGCGTCAACCAAGCCTTGGAAATCGGCCTCAACGACAACGACACCGACATCGCCCACATGACCTTGGGCATCCTTTATTATTACACGCGCGAAAACGACAAGGCGAAGTCCTACTTGAACCAAGCCCTCCGCAGCGAGCGTGCCGGACTGAAAATGTCTGTCTATCAAACGCTTTACGCCATTGCCTACAGCGAGGGCGACTACCAACAGGCAGTGAAATACCACACGCATTTTTCAGACAACTTGGTGCAAGCCGACGCGGAGCACTCCAGTGAGACCATGCAAAGAATCAAGGCGGAATACGAGTTGAAAGCCCAGCAGAGCGAGTTGGAGAGCCTGCACCGTACCCGCGACCTGAAACTCTATCTGATTATCGCCTTGGCGGTGATTGCCTTGCTCGTCATCCTCCTGATTGTGAGGAAGAAAATCAGCGACCATAAGTTGGAGATGGAGCACTTCGGGCGACAGGTGGAGCGCGACCAGAACCGCATCCACGAGTTGGTGAGCGACATGGAGAACCTGATCCGCACCAACGACGAGTTGAGGCGTAGCCAGCAGACCCTTCCACCGAAGGATTTGATGTCGATCCAGAAAATCTTGACGCGAAACAAGATCATGACCACCGCGCAAGCCCTCACGGAAGAAGTGAACAACGACTCGCTCAACTTCGAGCTGACCGACAACGACTGGAACGACTTCATCAGCCTCACCGACTTGGTCTTCGACGGCTTCTCGCAGCGGCTGTTGCAACTCTACCCCAAACTCAGCAAGTGGGATGTGCGCATCTGCTGCCTCTCCAAGAACGGCTTCTCCAACCAAGTGATTTCCATCCTGTTGGACACGCAGACCGACTCTTACTACAAACGCAAAACCCGCATAAAACAGATGAAGATGGACCTCGGGGATGATAACCGCACCTTTGAGGAAATCGTCAATGCTGTATGAGCTATTAGCCATTAGCTGTTAGCTATTAGCCAGCCTCGGTTCCAAAGGCCTGTCGAAGGGCTGGCTGCTAATAGCTAAAGGCTAAAAGCTAACAGCCAAATAATTGAAATCAAACAATTAACAATCAAATAATTAGACCTATGAAAAAATTAGTATCAATCATCATCCTTTGCCTCGGATGCATGGGCATTCTTGGGGCGCAGAACATTTGGAAGCCCATCAATGGCACAGGAATATTGGGTGCCAGTCCCGATGGAAGCATCTTTGCCAATGGTGAATATGGCACATTGTCGCGGTCACAAGACGATGGCGAGACGTGGCAGATTGTATTAGGCCAGGAAACAGGTTTTACTGGTCATATTAATTCATCATGCTTTGCGGTTAGCCCTGAAGGAAGAATCTGTGTCTTTAATGATAACCAACAGACTGTAGTGTATTCCGACGATAACGGCGACACATGGCAGCAAACCCCGTCAATTTCCTCATGTGCAATGCCTGATAAAACAGGTCTTTGCGTCCCAACCAACGACATTATGGTGGTTTGGGCTGAGAATGGGGAAATCAATTATTCTATTGACGGAGGTGAGACCTGGGAGGGTTGGATTCCAGATTTTATGAATGCCGACAATGGCCCAGCCATTAGTGACCTTTTGGTCAATGAGAATGGAGATGTGTACCTGGGCTTGACGACGCTTGGAGGAGATGGCGGCATCTCCCATTCCACCTTATCCGACATCCAAAGCTGGGAACTCGTTGCCGCAGAAGGCATTAACATCAAAGACATGGCTTTCGACCCTGAAGGCAATGTGGTGGCTTGTGGCTATAATGTCGACGGAAGTAGTGCTGGTTTCCAGCATATTCCTGGTTTCTATCTGTTCGATGGGACGACTTTGGCCATCAGCGATGGCGGCATTGTGTACAGGCCTTACTTCGTGGGGAATCAGGCTGTTCTTTCCTATTCCACCGACCATGGCGAGCATTTCACCGAGATAGGAGAGCATCTTCCCCTTGTTGATATTGCTCCAGGCGGCGATGCTTATTTCCTTATCAAAGGGTATGACAACCATCTGTATTTCGATGGCGGCGGGGAGTATTGGAAGAGCATTTCGGATGCAGACCATATTCGAGAAGATTTTCCGTATGACAACATGCGTTGGGCTATCTATTACCGAAACCTGTATCTGGATTGGGCACCCTATATCCAGATTGGAATAAAAGGTGATACGATTGTGGACGGCACAACTTATCATAAAGTGATTAAATGCACGTCTT
>LXOW01132386.1_pt1 | contig 11717 bp, 5 predicted proteins | sample 1368591 | NCBI WGS metagenome assembly LXOW01 (sample SAMN04884650, study PRJNA319009) | bovine gut metagenome | isolation source: Cow rumen | host: Bos taurus | place: Italy: Legnaro (PD) | collected 2014-07-09
AATATCGGATGGTTGGGATCAGTCAGAATGCCCAGCGTGCCTGGTGAAACAGGTTTCTTATTGCCCTCAGAGATGGTTTTGAACATACGGAAGTTCCAGTAGTCTGTCTGGAAGAGTCCACCCACACAGAGGTCGTTTGCCTCAGGCATCAACAGAACGCTCTTACCTTTTTCCAGTTGGCTGATCGCCAGTTCATCGAGTTCATTTGTCACTGTCACCATACTTTCAAGCTTGCTCAGATCGCTCCAAGCGGGATAGACCCAGAGGTCGTAGGTGTTGTGATAGGGTACACCATAAAAATCTGTATCCTCAATCGAAAGACAGAGCTGTAACTTGGTGGGCTTATCGAAGGCAGAGAGGTCGATGTTAAGCTCTCCAGCTGTGAAGAGTCCCTCAGTAGAAGGTAGCTTGAACTTCCCAGAACCTACAGGATCTGTTGCAGTGAGTTCCCAGTGCAGGGTCTTGCCATTGAGGGATTCACCACTGTAGTTTGCCACTTGGATCCAGGCGTGGATACCTGTTTCGTTGGTGAAACAGAAACGGTCTGCTGCCAACAATGGTACCACAGGTGCACACCACTGGCGCCATTCCCGTTCCGTACAGAGACCCTTTGGTTCCATAAAGGCATCGAGGATACCCACATAGGCAGAGCCCTGTCCTGGATAATCCTGTAAGTCAAGCAGTTGGAAACCTGCCATATTCTTCGTGCGCAGATCCATCTCAATATCCTGTTTGTAGAGCTGAAGTGACCAGGCACCACTGGCTCTGTGGAAGTCTTTTGCCTGATCCAGCATACCTGCTTTCTCTAATCGAGAACGGAACACCTCTAGATTATAAGGATAGAGTGTACCCGTATATTTCTTGATTTCATCGAAGTCTGGGTAGGTCTGGAACTGTGCCGTCTCGTGCGAGATCACAGGTACGGCCTTTGTCCAAGCACTTCCCTCAGGGAAGGCCAGCTTACAGCCCTCCTCGAAGTTCATCATCGTGTTGGGGTAGAAGTGGTTGATCATACCACCATCGGCAGCATCGGCAAAGGAGAAGGAACCACGGGTGTGGGTGTTGTAGTTGCCCCAGCCTTCACCACCTACACGACAGGTCGTGAAGTAGTCCATCCCTGGCTTCACACCCTGATAACCCAGATAGTAGTTGGAGCCGAAGGTATAGACCTTATCTGGTGCAATCTGACGGAAATCAGCGATGAATTCGGCCATTTTATCGATATTACCCCAAAGTTCATTGCCCAAGGCGAACATCCGGAAGGAGGGATGATGACCATAGGTTCGCAGGATGTTCTCTCCCTCTTTATGCAGGAATTTCATCAGCACCGTGTCCTTATCGTTGAAATCGCCCCAGAAGGGTAGCTCAGGCTGAAGGATGATACCATACTCATCAGCAGCAACGAAGGCAGCCTCTGGCGGACACCAGGAGTGGAAACGTACGTGATTCAGCCCATAGGCCTCACAAGTGTCGAAGTACTCTCGCCAAGCATCGAGATCCATCGCCACATGGCCTGTCAGGGGCCAAACACAGGCATCATGTCTGCCACGCAGGAAGATCTGATGCCCATTGGCATAGAAATGCTGACCCTCGATGTGGAAGTCCTTGAAGTTAGGATGTATCTTTTGGGGAGTCTCTGCTATACGAAGTTCAGTGGAAAGTTCGATTCTACCAATGATACCGTTCCAATTGGTTTGGGTGTCCTCAGTATAGGCATGGCTGTTCGCATAGATCTGTTCTGGTACACCACTGCCATTATCTACCATAATAGCCAACTGGTGCTTACCTGGCTTCAGCACTTTCGTGAGGTTGAACACTTGAGGAGTAGAGATGTCATTTGATGAACCAACCAGTTTCCCGTCGATATAGACCTCGGAAGGTTTTGTGCGTTCTAAGAAGAGATAGACGGACTTGCCTTTCCAGTTCGTAGGTATCTCCACCTCACGCTGATACCACGCTCTACCCTTATATGACCAAGGGCGTGTGAGATGGGTGGTTTCTTCGCTTTTAGCGGTGAAATCGCCTTTTTTGTTCGTATCAGTAGTGCCTGGCAGCTGTATGGTCTCTGTGAGAAAAGCGTCAGGCTTGATATTTCCTTGACGATCCAAGGCAAATTGCCAAGTGCCACTCAGATCGATTTTGATAGACTGTGCCTCTGCGTGAAATAAAAGGCAGATAAATGATAAAAGGAATAAACTGGTTCTCTTCATTGCTATAGTTTTAGATAAGTGATGGTTATTGGGAAATAAGTGCCACTTATGCTCTTATAAGTGGCACTTATTATGATTTATTGAGCATTGATTTCTTTCAGCAGACGATCGGCTTTGCCCCAGCTCTCCATCATGTACAGCACATAACGGATATCTACACCAATACAACGGGCCAGTTGACGATCGAAGAAGATGTCTGAAGAGAGCGAATCCCAGTTGCCATCGAAGGCCAGACCAATGAGTTCTCCCTTGCCGTTGAACATCGGTGAGCCAGAGTTACCACCAGTGATATCATTGTTCGAGAGGAAGCAGAGATGCATCTTACCTGTGGTCTTATCCGTATATTTGCCAAAGTCGTTTACAGAGAGTAGTTCCTTCATGATGGGTTCTGCCTCGTAGTCGATGGTGCCTGCCTCGCCTTGTTTCATCTTCTCTACGATGCTCTCAGCAGTCGTGTAGTAGCCAGAGGGCTTGCCTGCGAGCAGATATTCACCCACCTGTCCGTAACTGAGTCGCATGGTGAAGTTGGCATCGCTATAGTTTGGCATATCCTCCTCCATGCGGAGTTTGGCAGCACAGAGATAACGCTCTTGAACATTGATGGTATCGTTGTCAATAGCGTCAAGGATATCAAAAAGTACTGAGCGGATACTTTCACCATATACTACAGCAGGATCTTTCTTGAAGCTCTTTTTGTTGATGTAGATCTTCTTGTTGTTCTTCATCAGCATCGACTTCTTGTAGAGATAATCTACAAACTTCTGATAGTCACCCTTGAAGTCGTGGTCTATCACGTTATAGAAGTCTGGCTGGTATTTGATCTCTACCTTTTCGCGATAGTTCTTCAGCAGGGCAGCAAGAATCTCGCGATCAGTATCATAGTCCCATTCGTCGCTGTTGTCCTCGAACTCGATGTAATAGCTATTTGGTTTATCATCTTTACCCTTGATAATAGCACCATTATGCACGCGGAGGGCTCTACGGGTCAACTCGCTGATACGGCCAGAGAAGGTCTCGTAAAAGTAGGTCTCAGCACGAACGGCATCGAAACGCTTCTCGTAAAGACGCTGCAACAGATCAAAGTCGAGTTTGTCTTTCAGATAACCAGTAGAATCTACCCACTGACGGATCTTCTGCTCATAGGCTGCCTTCTGCTGAATCAGTCCGATGGAATCGATACATTTGTTCATGCCGATGGAGTTTTTCCAGTAGTTGGAGCTCTGAGCATACTTCGAGTCGTACTTGATGCGCACAGCCTCGTCAGCTCGCATATGGCGCAGCATGATGTCCTGCTTGATCTCACGGGTCTGGTAACGAGGTGTGTTCTCTGCATCGCGACGCTCCTTGATACCATAGCTGGAGAGATAACGGCTGGTGCTACCTGGGAAACCAATGGTCATCGAGAACGAGCCTGGCACATAGCCCTGCAGCGATACGGGTGCCCATTTCTTCGCTTTCATCGGCACATTGTCCTTTGAATACTCAGCAGGACCGCCAGTTTTGGGATCCACATAGATACGGAACACACTGAAGTCACAGGTCTGACGAGGCCACATCCAGTTATCTGTCTCACCACCAAATTTACCCATCGATTTGGGCAAGGCAAACACGAGTCGCACATCGTTATAGTCGCGATAGGTGGTCAGATAATAGGCATTCCCTTCATAGTAGGGCTTGATCTCTACACGGAGTGTTGAGTCCTGCTGACGGATGTTCTTTTGCATCATATTCTCGATGGAATCGACGAAATGGGCGCGTTTAGCTTCCATGAGTGTGTCCAATCCAAGAGAGTCCAGATAAGCTGTCACATCTTTCTGCTCCACCATAAAGCTCACGAAGAGTCCCTCGTTGGGCAATTCCTCTTCATAGGAGTTTGATACGAAGCCGTTCAACATGTAGTCATGCTCAACGGTGGAGTGGGAGCGGATAGCCTCGAAACCACAGTGATGGTTGGTAAACACGAGTCCGTCAGGTGACACTACCACACCAGAGCAGTAGCCACCGAAGTTCACCACACAGTTCTTAACAGCGTCTTCCCCTTGATATAAGGCACCATAGGGTAATTCGTAATTCTCCTGCTTCATCGTTTCATAGACGGCATTGGGCAGGTTGTACAACGTCCACATTCCCTCATCGGCCATAGAAGTGAGCAGAGAGAAGTGAAAAGCGAACAGTAAAAACAGTAATTTCTTCATATAGTTGCTATAAATTCAAATTTTTGCTACATTTAATTCTAACACTTGCTACATTTAAATCTAGCACTTTTTAGATTTAAATCTGGAAATTGGCAGGTCGTATTTGATGATGAGGGCGATGAAACCCAAAATCATCAGGTTGCTGAAGAGGAACGCACCCCATGAGGGTAGATAGTTTTCTCCCCCTTTCATCAAGGCGAAGGCACCTATAGCGGCTATGAAATAAAGAGTGATGCTCTTCAACGGGTAGGGGATAGGATTCTTCTTCTGACCTATGACATAACTCAGAACCATTGCTGTACCATAGCCTGCAAAACCTCCCCAGGCACAAGCCCAGTAGCCGTATGTGGGAATCAGCAGGATATTGACGGCAAAGAGCACGATGCAGCCAGCCAACGAGAACCAGGCGCCAAAGATAGTCTTATCAATCAGTTTATACCAGAACGAGAGGTTGAAATAGATACCCATAAAGATCTCTGCCATCATCACAATGGGCACAACTCCCAATCCTTCGCGATAGTCGGCGCCGATGATGTATTTCAGTACAGGCATCCAACCCATGACACAAAGGAAGGCCAACAGTGTGAAGATGATGAAATACTTCATGGCTGTAGCGTAATATTCTGTCTTGTCAGCATCCTTGCTCTTGGCAAACACGATGGGCTCGTAAGCATAGCGGAAAGCCTGGGTGATCATGGCCATAATCATCGCTATCTTCACACATGAGCCGTAGATACCTAACTGTATATTGGCTTGGGTTTCGTCAGGATATACCAGTGGGAAGATAATCTTATCAGCCACCTGATTCAGGATGCCTGCGATGCCCAGCACCAGGATAGGCCACGAATAGCTGAACATCGTCTTCAACAACTGCCCATCGAACTTCCATTGGATACGGAACATATCTGGCAGGAAGAAGAAGGTGATGAGGCTCGTGCAGAGCAGATTGATAAAGAACACGTAGAACACAGAGGTCTTACCCAGCACCACAAAGTAGATCACGTTCATGGCGATGTTCAGCACGATAAACAGCATCTTCAGCGATGCAAAGCGGATGGCCCGTTTCTGGAAACGCAGATAACTGAAGGGAATGGCCTGAATGGCATCGAGGGCCACCACGACAGCCATCATCAGCAGATAGTCAGGATGCTCAGTATAACCAAGTGCACCACTGATAGGACCGATGAAACCGAAGATTAACAGCAGGAAGACTGCTGTGAGCGAGCCTACGGTAGCCATCGCTGTGGATAATACGGTGTCAGGCTTGTACTTGCCATCGTTGGCAAATCGGAAGAGGGTAGTCTCCATGCCAAATGTTAATAGCACGAGGATGAGTGCTGTATAGGCATAGATGTTTGTACTCACACCGTAGTCGCCAGAGTCCTTGGGCATGTAATGCGTATAAAGCGGCACGAGCAGGTAGTTCAGAAACCTGCCAACTATGCTAGATAGGCCGTATATGGCTGTGTCTTTTGCTAATGATTTTAGATTTGCCATTATTTACTTTTTTACCTTTATCCAAAGAATAAGTATGCAATAGCGATGGCTGCGATAACACCAGCAAGGTCTGCTAGCAAGCCACAGGCCACAGCGTGACGCGTTTTGACCACACCCACACTACCGAAATAGACAGCGAGGATATAGAAGGTGGTATCCGTAGAGCCTTGGAAGATACAACTCAGACGACCAATAAACGAATCGGCGCCATAGGTGGTCATCGCATCCACCATCATACCACGGGCGCCACTACCAGACAAGGGCTTCATCAGTGCTGTGGGTAAGGCTCCCACGAAGTCACTGTTGGCACCACAGGCCTCTACGCCATAACGGATGCCATCGATCAGCATATCCATCGCGCCTGAAGCACGGAAAACGCCGATTCCAACGAGAATAGCTACGAGATAGGGGATGATTCGCACAGCTGTCGAGAACCCCTCCTTAGCACCCTCGATAAAAGCATCATATACATTCACCTTATGGCGCATACCTGCTACGATAAAGGCGATGATGATCGTCATCAGCAGGATGTTGGCAGAAGTGGTACTCACCTTATTCATCAGTACAGAGTCCATCTGGCCAAAGCCCCAGATGATCGTTGCCACCACTAAGGCTGCACCACCAAGGGTCAGCAGCATCGTGCGGTTCAGCAGGTTGATCTTCTGGTAAAGACTGGTGATGATGATACCTGCCAGCGTAGAGAAGAAGGTGGCCAGCAGGATGGGGATGAAGATATCCGTAGGCTGGGCTGCACCCATCTGGGCACGATACACCATAATAGAAATAGGTATCAGCGTCAGTCCACTGGTGTTCAGCACGAGGAACATGATCATCGGGTTGGTGGCTGTATCTTTCTTGGGGTTCAACTCCTGCAGTTGTTCCATCGCTTTCAGTCCGAGGGGCGTAGCTGCATTATCCAGTCCCAACATGTTGGCTGCGATGTTCATAAAGATCGAGCCCGTTACGGGATGTCCCTTGGGGATGTCTGGGAACAGCTTCACGAAGACAGGGCTCAGCACCTTGGCCAATACATTCACGATGCCACCCTTCTCGCCGATCTTCATGATACCAAGCCAGAGTGACAACACACCTGTGAGACCCAATGAGATCTCAAAGGCAGTTTTTGACGATGAAAACGTAGAATCCATCATTGCTGGGAACACATCAAAGTCTCCCAGAAACACCAGTTTCACCAGCGCAATCACAAATGCGATGATGAAAAACGCAATCCAAATATAATTCAGTACCATATTGCCTGCAAAGGTAGTGCAAATCGAGCGAAATGCAAAATAAAACTTGATTTATTTTCTGAGAAAAAAAGAGGCACCTGCTCACGCAGACACCTCTCTCCAAAAAATATAAGTATATAAGTATTTGATGTTATTCTTTAACTTGTTTGTACCAAGTCTTCCATTTACTTTCTGCTTGCTTATCGCCAACCCACTCTTTGAAATAGTACTTGGCATCAATATCCTCGCGTTCGTCACACCAATCGAAGTCTGTACCAACGGCAATCTTGCCAGGAGCCTTACCCTTTGGTGCCTCCAGTTCATACAAAATACCTGATTTGCTCACGCGAACCAAAATGCTCTTGGCAATATCCTTAATGGTAGTACCACTCCAGCAATCATCAGCCAATGTAATTACAGGATAAGTGTATTTATCATGCCCATCAACGGTGTTGATGTCATATCTGCGTAATGTGATGCCACGACCCGGATTAGCTTCTGCAAATGCCTCATGAATTTCAAAATTGTTGTCATCGCTACCGATGTAAATGCTATATTCTGCACCACAAGCTAAAAGTTTAACCTTGACTTCCTGAGTACTCTTATCATCGTTGTAACTCCATAGAACATCGAACACCACATCGTTGAAGTCGAAGTCTGAATTCTCTTTTGCATTCAGGTCCTCTGCAATCACACGGATCTCCTCAGTTGTAAAATCATCATCGCCACCACCTTCGCCTTCATCAATTCTCTTAGCTCTACTTAATGTAACAATCCAATCGCTAAAGTAGCCGTCGCCACCAGCCCACTTCACCCAAGTACGCAGGTTCTTATCCTTGACAGGCAGATAGCCATCATCAACAAGAGCCTTGAAAGCTGGCAAGTTGAGGCATTCTTTTCCATCTTTAGTTATTTTCATGTCGCCGTCGCTGAGAGATTTCTGAGTACCGCCATACATGTTCATATTGGCATTCAAGTATGGAATCATTTCACCATCGATGATGATATAAGTATCTTCAGCATTGTTCTCTTCCTCATTTTGAGTATTGTCTCCAGGGTTGTCGTCGCCACCATTTCCATCAGCCTGCGAGTATTCACTGATGTATACACGTTTAATAATGATAGGATTAGCCGAAGACAAGACTTGAAGACCTTGCTGTGCTATAATGGAGATATCATTTTCAGTGAGCTTTATCTCTGCATTGGTTGAATTGGCATTTAGAGTTATCTCGCCACCACTGAGTGCAGTTGTCCATGATCCTTGGAATTTAACTTTCCAGTCATTGTATGTGCCATAAGACCATTCGTTATTATACCATTCGGTAACAACAGCAAGATCTACACCTAAATAGTTTCCGGCAGCCAGCAATTTTTTGGCATCATCAGACAAGGCAACACTTATAGTATTATTGTTAGATTTTTCCTCATTTCCACTCCAGATGTTTACTGATGCACCCTCTGATCTTGTTCCACCTCTTCGAGCGTTGACAGTACTCTCTCCTCTCTTCAAGACTTGAGTGCCATCCCAGATATACTGAGGCGCATTGCCAGGAACGTCATTGATAGGAGCATAAATAATGTTGCCATTACTCTTAGCATAAGATTCCTCAAGGGTGAACAACTCGAAGTCAAAGCCCATGAACGAACGGTTCCATTTGTCATCAAGACAATCGCCATTCAATCCGTTGGAGTTTGCCCATGTGCGGATGGTCTCCCAACCCACGAGAGCAGCCTTGTCATTACGCTGCAGAGACATACCTGTGTTATGGTAACCAAAGCACTGGGTATCATCGATGTTTACCATCAGCATAATCTGGTCGCTGTGATAAGGGCCAGAATTAACGTTACCACCATTGTCAAGCACATTGCCGTTGACACTGCAATTACCTGAATTGAAATTGTTGATGTGCTGTTCGTTGTAGCCTACAGTCAGCAGGTTCATGTTATCACTTGTATATTTGGTGTTATCTGCAGCTGTCACTTCTTCAGTAGAGTTAGTACCTGGATCAGTTTTTCCTTTGTAAACTTGCTGGACAAAGAAATGGCGCCATTCTGGGTCTTGGAATGTCAAGTTTGGATTGGCCTGGAAATAAGCCTTGACAACTTCTTTCTGTTCGTCTGTCAAAGGATCAGGAACTACCCATCCACCAAATTCCTTGTCAGGATCAGCCCATTCATTGGCATTAGCATTTATACCAGTGCTGGTAGAAGGATAATCAACTCCAGGATTAGAGCGAGTCATTCCTCTTGTGCCAGCAACAGTAGCTGATCCGAAGCCCCATGTCTGATTATCAGCAGGCTCTCCATAAGCATTAACAAATACTTGTTCATACTTCTCCAAAACTTGTTCTGATTGGTTCCCAGTATATTGGTTCATGTCGTGGGAACAACTTGTGAATATACCGCCCATGGCTAATGCGGCAATTCCTGTCATCAAATACTTTTTCATATTCATCTCCTTTATTTACGATTGTTTTNNCGCAAAATAATAATAGGATGGTAGTTTATTGAGTTAAAGAATGCTAAATTGGCTCGAATCGTGCACAAATAACAAGTGATTATTGGTTAAATTCCGTATTTTTGCAACATAAAAAGTACAAAGACATGAAAGATATTAAGTGGCATATTGGGGTTGCTCTTTGTTGCGTGATGATAGTCTCTGGCTGTGTCCGCAATCAGTTTGACCAACAGAGGTATGAAGAAATTGTTGAAGATGAATCTCCTACTCCCAATGTGGATCCGGATCATGACTGGATGATGAGTACAACAAAGACACTCGTCGTGGATCCTTCTGGTGTAGAAGATGTGAAGCTTATACAGATTTTCACGGAGAATCCTGCTGAGACAGATAATGCAGAGATAGTGGATGAGGCTTATTCCTCTGGAGGCAATAAGATCGTCATGAATATCTCTTATCCGATCAGGCTTCAGGTACTTTATGCTGCAGCTATTGACAGCGAAGATTATTACACGATTGTACCGATTAATCCCAATTCTTCTGGTAGTATCGATTTTTCCAATCCTGTCGTAAAACACCAGAAGATGCCCAATATTTATGTTCCCCAGACGTATGTCTATCTCTTTGAAGAGGAATATCCGCAGCCTGGTGATTATGATTTTAATGATGTTGTATTACGTATCTCAATGGAACGCCCTTATGAGCGGGAGATAAGATTCAATATACAGTTGGCAGCAGTTGGTGGCGTAAAGCAAATGGGTGCAGCCATTCGTTTTGCTGGATATAAGTATGATGAAGTAGAGTCAGTGAAGACAGTCGATGATGCTTCATTTGATATCACTGGTGTAGGGGAGCTTCCAGACATGTATCGTACGATGATCCAGGATAAGGATCTTTTACTTCAGAGCCTGAATGACGAAGCTGTGCTGAATCTGTTTGCAGATGCCCATTGGGCCACAGGTGATCGTATCATTTCGGATAATGGCTCGATTATGCGTAAAAGGTATAATGTCTCTTATGAGAGAAGTGATGAATACGGCACTTTCTTCCCTCGTGAAATTACCTATATTGTCAAATTCAAGAATGGTGTGGATGTTTCTTCTCTCACGTTGAATGAGTTGGATGCCTTTATTATTGAGGAGTATAATGGTAACAAATATGAGGTGCATACCCATAATTATGCAAAGGCTCAGGTGCTCTACCCGAATCCGAGTTCAGATGCTCATAATCTCCCGTGGGCTTTCTGCGTTCCTTATGACAACTTCCGTTGGCCTCTGCATGCAGTGGCTATCGGCTACCAAGCTAGATCCAAGGGCTTCAGCAATGGTGCTTATCCGTATCTCGGCAGTTCATTTGGTGAGTGGGCTGCTGATCGTACCAAATGCATTGATTGGTATTTGTACCCGGATAATGATCAGGTTTACAAATAAAAAGAAGGAGTTGGAAATTGTTCCAACTCCTTAATTTTCGTGGACCAGCCTGGGCTTGAACCAGGGACCTCCAGATTATGAGTTGCTCCGAAGGACATACTTTGTGATAGCCTGTGGTAGTCCGTCTCTATATATTTTTAATTTTTAATTTACTAATTCTCAATATGATATGCAGTGATTCTTTGTTGTGGAATACTTGAAGTTCCGTACAAGTTCCATGTCACATTCTTATCACCTCAACTATGCTTTTCGAGGTCAAATCAAGGGGTCAAAGTTCCGTACAGGTTCCGGGTTTTGTCAAATTTGACGAATGACCACATTCTTATCGACTCCCAAGCAATAGCGATTTCTTGCGCAAAGGTATGAAAATAAAATTGATACGCGATTCTTTGTTTGCATAGTTTAACACTTTATGCATGATAGGGTTTGATTTCATGGGTAACTTTGCTGTAGTCTATGACATTCAAAAGAAATAATATGGCAACAAGCAATAGAAACAAAATATCATCTACCCTCTTTGACGCTCGGGTCGGGGATTGCTATATCTCTATGTGTTTGGACAAAAGGCATCCCGAAATTGTTAAGGATTTTTCTTTTCCGCTGTGTGTGAAGTTCCATATCAGTGGCTCACGCTATTATTACAGTTTAGGTGAGAAGTGTACTGAAGATGAAATGATTAGGCTTTCCAAGGCCAAAGG
>LXOW01000461.1_pt2 | contig 11714 bp, 9 predicted proteins | sample 1368591 | NCBI WGS metagenome assembly LXOW01 (sample SAMN04884650, study PRJNA319009) | bovine gut metagenome | isolation source: Cow rumen | host: Bos taurus | place: Italy: Legnaro (PD) | collected 2014-07-09
ACACTGTAGCCAACTTTACCAGCCAACACGCCAATGACACGGAAAACTCCGCCAGCACAGCATTACCTTTCAGTATCCGCTTGGATGAATTCGATGTGGACTACTACGAAGGCACCCATACCATCAAGGATTATATCAGCTATGTCACCGTTATCGACGGAGGACAAGAGACCAAGGCCCGCATCTCGATGAACAAAATCATGAAATACCGGCATTATCGCATTTTTCAGGAGGACTATGACCCCGACTTGGACGGCAGTGTTTTACTCGTCCGTTACGACCCATGGGGAACCTCGCTGGTTTACATCGGCTTTGCCCTACTCTTGCTGTCGATGATAGGACTGATGCTGCGCCGCGACGGAGCCTTCCGCCGCTTGCTGCGCGCACTCTCTGTCACTGGCCTGCTGCTGCTCTCCTACCCCGCCTCTGCCCTAGCCAACCAGGTAGCAGGTAGCAGGTATCAGGTAGCCGGGGACAGTGTTCAGAATTCAGAATTCAAAATTCAAAATTCAGATTCCAACAATCAACTGTCAACTGAAGAAGCGGAGGCTTTTGGCAGGCTGTCAGTCTATTACCGGGGCCGCATCGCCCCCTTCGACAGCTATGCCCGTGACTACTGCAAAGCCGCATTCCCCAAAGGCACCATACCCAAAGAATACAATTTGGTACAGCTTGTTACAGCAATCTATCTCTTTCCCGAAAATTGGCCCGACCAGCCTAAGCCCACCCTAAAACTCTTCCCGCAGCAGAGCCTTTGGCTGGCACCCGAAGATGACTTAAGCGAAGCGGACAAAAGCGACACGCTCTTCATCGCTCATATTTTGGACTGGCTGCGGCAATCCGTGATTGAAGAAAATCATCAGCAAAACATTCAGATAATCCATTCTATAGCTACATTTCAAGAAAAAAGATGCACCCCGGGAAGTATTAATCGGCAAAAAGAACAAACCGAAATACTATACAATCAAATCAAAGCTGAACGAAAAATCTTCCTCATAGAGATGTTACTGTCTCTGATAATGCTTGTCTTCTTCATTACAGCCTTTGACTCGCAATGGGTAAAGCATTGTTCCCTGGCATTTCTGCTCTTCAGCTTTTTGCTTACCACAGCCGACATTGGCTTGCGCTGCTACCTTTCCGGGCACAATCCTTTCAGCGGACTCTTCGACACCCTATTGCTGGTCTCGGCAGGAATGCTTCTCATCGGTTTGGTCATCAGTCTAAAAAACAAATTCTTCGCCCTACCCTCGCTCATCGCATCTGCCTTTATCACTTTAGCGGCCACGATGATGGGAGGAAGCAGTTTTTCCCCGCTCATGCCTGTGCTGATTTCTCCATGGTTAATCCTGCATGTAGCCATCATCATGAGCTCCTATTGTTTTTTAATCTTCACCTTTGTGTTGGCCCTCATCAGCATCTTTCTATTAATCTTTCAGAAAGAGAAATATAAGAAACTAAAAGTCAAAGATTTAAGCCAAATATTTTGTATTCTCGGGGTGGTATTTCTGGCCATAGGCATCATGACAGGTGCCGCCTGGGCCAATATAAGTTGGGGACAGTACTGGAGTTGGGATCCCAAGGAGACATGGGCCCTCATCACACTTATCGGCTATTGTGCCGCCCTGCCAGGAGTAATTCCAGCCACAGAAAAGCACGACTGGCTGTATCACACTATCGTCATTGTCGCCTTCCTGCTGCTACTCACCACTTATTTCGGGGTGAACTTCTGGATGGGTGGGATGCATGCTTATTGATCAATGTGCTAATTAGTTAATGTGCTAATGTGCTAATTATTAAGAATGGGGAGTTTCGCACTTCGTGCTCAAGGGGAGTGATGCTTCGCATCAGGGGAGTCTCGTGCTACGCACTCGAGGGGAGTTTTCTTGAATTATGTCCCCTGTATCCTAACCACTAACCACTAACCACTGACCACTGACCACTGACCACTAATCACTAACACCTAACCCCTAAAACCTAATCACTGTTTCACCACTTTCACCACGCTTTCGGTGGAGTTCTGTTTGTTACGCAGTTTCAGCATATACACACCCGCAGCGTAGGAGGACATGTCAAGTTGCATATCGTTTCCGCTCATCTCCCATCTGTTCAGCATCTTGCCATACATATCCAGCAACTGGATCTCCCCGCCAAACAACTGTTCATTGTTCATGGTCAACTGCACATTAACCATACCGTTGGTAGGATTCGGATAAACTGCCACGCTATAACCATCCACATCATTGATGCCGGTGGAATAGGAAATCTGTATAGACGCAGGTTGCGAATTACCGCATTCATTCATGGCATATACCGACAAGGTAGCGCTGCCGGGAACGGGAATCGTCACCTGGGCGATGTTCTGGTTGTAACTGAGCGTCCAGTTCGGATTCGTCAAAATCCACTCATACGAATTGGCACCTTCTACCGACTCAATCATATAGACATAATTGCCGGGAGAGGTGATATTGCTGTTGCCGGAAACCGGAGTGGCAATAACAGGAATCGGGGTGACGGTGAGATGCAAGGTGCGCACACTGTCACAACCATATCCGGTTGCATAGCTTTCGGTGAACGTAAACTCTCCGCCTTCGGTCTGCACCGGAATCACAAAACCCTGTCCCATATAAGAATTTCCCTGACAGATAGTAGCCTCAAATTCAAAAGCATACTCTGGATGCACCGCCACCGTATAGGTCTGAACCGCCGTGCAATTGTCGGGGGAAACCGCAGCGACAGAATACGTTGTAGTTTCAGAAGGTGTTACCTCTATGGATGGCGTGGTAGCACCCGTATTCCACTGATACGACGCCGTGTTGGTGCATGCCACACTCAGGTTGACCGTTTCCACACCGCAGATATCCGTAGGACCAAAAATAGTGATATTGGGCATGGCCAAAGCGGACACATAACGCGAAGCCGTTGCCGTACAGGCATGATGATCAGTCAACAGTACCTGATAATATCCCACTTGATGGATGGTGATGTTGGCACTGGTATCGCCCGTGCTCCACAAGAAGTTGCCGTCACCCACTGCCGAAAGCTGGGCCTGAGAGCCATCACAGATAGCCTCTGCCCCTGCAATGGAAACCTGGGGATTGGAATACTGAATCAAAGTGTGCGTAGTGGTATCGGTACAGCCATATTGGTTGTAAGCCACCAGCTGATAGGTTCCTACCGTGGACACATCAATCATGGCCGCAGTCTGTCCGGTACTCCAGAAATACACCAAACCACCCTGGGCTATCAGGCTGACGGTAGCCCCTTCGCAAATACCATCGGGAGCTTCGATATGGGCGACAGGACGCTCATTGACATGAATGTTCTGCGTAGCCGTTGATGCACACAAACCGTTGGAAACCGTTACGGTATAGCTTGTATCCTCATAGGGAGCAATCATTCGGTATGAATTGGTAGTACCATCATCCCATAAATAAGAAGTTCCGCCATAGGCGAAAAGCATACTCGGCTGACCCTGACACAGGATAGTATCGCCTGTGATTACAATATCAGGATAGGAATCCACATGCACATTCAGGGAGGCGCTGTTGGTACAGCCCATCGTGTTGGTGACCACCACCGTGTAAACTCCGGAGTCTCCCACTCGGATACTCTTGCTGGTTTCGCCAGTGGACCAATAATAGCTATTGGCGGTAGAACATGTCAGCACGGTCGTGTCGCCTTCGCAAAGCAGGGTGTCGCCCGAAATGGAAACCATAGGAACCGGCATCACGCTGATATACCATGAGGCCGTGGCCGTACATCCGTAGTCGCTATACCCCACCACACTATAGGTGGTTGAGAACATGGGATTGACCGTCGTATTGGCCGTAGTGTCCCCCGATGACCACAGGAAATGGGTGGCCGTACCTGTGGACATGAGTACCACATCCCCGCCATAACATGCGGTGTTGGGTCCCACAATACCCACGGTTGGTGCCGAATGCACCAATACCATCTTGGAGGAGCTGTTGCTACATCCCTGGGTGCTGGTCACCGTCACACTATAAACATTGGTAGAAGAAACATTGATAACACTGTCTGTGGAGCCTGTTGACCACAAATAGCCGACAGGCATATCGGCCACTGCTCTGAGGGGAACCGTATTTCCCACACAAAGATGTGAAACGCCATCGATATATACTTCAGGCAAATCATATTTATCCACATGTTTGGAAGATGACAAGAGACAGGTGGTGGAATCCAATGAGCTCACAGCATAATCACCACCTTCTCCAATAACAATACTATCGCCTACTTGTCCATTCGACCAGACAAAGCCACCGTCGCCATGGGCTACCAAAAGCACAGAGTCACCCTCGCAAAAACTGTCATCACCACTGATAGGAATAGGCAGATAATTTCTCACCTCAAGTTGTTTGCTGATATTGGCCGTACAGCTGTTATCACCCAAAACCACCAAAGTATAATTAGTGGTGGAAGTGGGAGATACTGTTATGGAAGAACTGGTTGAGCCGGTAGACCAGAAATAGTGATAATGGGTGTTTGAAGCGGAAAGCGTAGCTGTCTCACCCACACAAATACGGTCTGGTCCAATAATGGTACATTCGGGAATCGGCATCAGTTCAAAAGCGAACGAATCAGAAGCCTTGCAGGCATTGCTGTCGCTGACCGTCACCGTAAACACTCCCGTTTCGTTGGCGCGGATCTGGGTGGATGTGGCTCCCGTATTCCACAAATAGCTGACAGCTGTGGCCGACTGGGCAGTGAGCATGTTCAAGCCCCCTGCGCAGGCAGTGTGATTACCCATAATCTGCACCTCGGGTTTCTGTACCATGGTGATGGTCACAGTGTCTCTTGATGTACAGCCTTCGGTGCTCCATCCCTGAACCATATACGTACCCGGCTCCGTCACCGCAATACACGAGTCGACAGACTGATTGGACCACTGATAGCTGACACCGCCATGGCCTGCCAGCAAAAGCGTGTCGCCCATACAAAGCAATGGGCCACCACTGATAGTTATTTCAGGAATCTCATAGAAAACCAAAGTCTTCTGTGCCGTAGCGGTACATCCTGCAAAAGAGGAAACCACCACCGAATAAGTACCCGCCTCGGTAACATAGCGCATGGCGCCTCTCACACNNCTCACACCGTCATTCCAAACATAACTCACACCTCCCGTGGCCTGCAATTCAACGGCACCGCCCCTGCAAAAACCATCGGGTCCCGTTATGGCAGGCACCGGATAGTCTTCCACCATCACATATATAAAATCCTGATTCACACAACCATGAATATCCTGAACCGTCACCGTATAAGCAGTGGTGGTCTGGGGAGAAACACTGATATAGTTGGTTTGGGCTCCGGTATTCCATTGATAGGAAACCGCATTGGGAGATTCGGCGAACACCAAACCCGTCTGTCCCTTGCAAATGGCGAGATTGCCACTGAAATAAATGTCAGGAAGAGAATACATGACCACCTCTAATGAATCGACAGAGGTACAACCGTTGGCAGTGACTTGCAACACATACGTGCCTGCTGAATTCACCGTTATCTGGCGTTCATGGGAGCCTGTATTCCACAAATAGCTGTAGCCTGTGTACAAAGCGGATGACAAAGTCACCGGAGTGCCGGTACACACCTCATTGGCCGAAGGCTGAATCGACACGATGGGATTGTTCTTTTTGGTGACCAACAACTGCTGCGAAGCGGCACAACCATTGCTATCCGTAGTCATTACCACATAGCTGCCACCGTCGGTCAGGGTTACGCTGGCCATATTGGAAATTTGGGTTCCGTATGAGTTTCTCCACACATAGCTTTGTCCTCCTGCAGCTGTCAGTTGCGTGGACCGACCGTCGCAAAACGACAGGTCGCCGCTAACCGTCAACACAGGACTTGATTTTTGCGTCACCATCACTGAAACCGAAGCTGTACAGTTGGCGGATGACGTAGCCACCACCGTATATACACCCGGATTGTACACCGTATAGGACTGGCCTATAGCCATATTATTCCATACGTATGAAGCAATTCCGATTCCCGTGGCATTCAACGTAGTGGATCCCCCCTCGCAAACGTAGTTTTGACCAACAATCGAAATCACTGGCGAATCATTCACCGTCAGGAATTTGGAAGCCGTGGCAGTACATCCGTATTGATTGGTAACCTGTACCGAATACAATTGTTCCACCGCCACCTGTATCGAAGCCGAGGTAGCGCCTGTGGACCACCGATAGCTGTTTCCGCCCGTAGCGGTGAAAATGCTGTAAGCACCCTCACAAATGACATCATTTCCTACAATGGACGGCGTGGGCAATGGGTTGACCACCACTCTGTGAACCGCAGTGGCCGTACAATTTCTGTCAGACCTTGCAATCACCACATATGAAGTTGTTTGTGCAGGGCTCACATTGATTGCAGCGTCCATGCTCCCCCCCGGATTCCAGCTATAACTGTAACCTCCCGAAGCAATCAACAAGGCAGAGGATCCGTAACAAATGGTGTCCGGACCACTAATTGCGACATTGGGCTGGGGCAACAGCGTCACCTCCACCGAGTCGTAGGCCTTGCAGCCATTGGGGGCTGTCACCGTCAGTCCATACCAACCAGGGGTTGTGACGGTAATGGGGGAACCCGTCGCTCCTGTACTCCATCTGGGCGTACCGTTACCATTGGCCGACAACTGTGTGCTGGAACCGGGACAGATTTCCGTATTACCGCTGATGAATGCGTATGTTCCTTCCAGCACCGTCAGGTTCAGATGCACCAAACTGTCACAGCCTTGCGCATTGGTCAAATGCACATCGTATGTTCCACCTTGATTAAAAATATGCCCGTTGTAATTATAGGGCAATTCGTTGGTACAGCATGTCACCGCAACAGTTGCTTCAGGAGTCTGGCACGGAGGGTTCTGGGCCAGTGCCTTGGTGGCGGATATTCCTGAAAAAAACAGTCCGGCGACAGCCAGGCATAATATTCTGAAATGGGTAGAGAATAACTTCATATTGTTTATTATTGGTTGGAGGCTTGTCAATCCTCGTTATAGTATTCTTTCAAATAGTCAATCTGCCGGCGATCACGCTTGGTGGGACGTCCCGCGCCATGCTCTCTGAACTCGAACTTGGTGCGCAGCTGTTTCACCCGCTCGTACTCTTCCGGGGAGGTCAGGTCCGTGTAATACTGCGGAACCAAGGCCGCCCCCACCCTGCTCTTGGGAGTGTCTATCACCTGCACCACCTTCTCCAGTTGGTCAAGGCGCACATGATAACATTCCTCGGTTTTCACCATTTTTGAGGGCTTCACATTGACCCCGTTCATCTTCACTTTGCCGGCATTACAAGCATCAGTGGCCATGGAGCGCGTCTTGAACAGACGCACCATCCATAGCCACTTGTCAATTCGTACATCAAGGTTTTCCATAAAACTAAGAATTAAAAACTAAGAACTAAGAATAAAAGTCTTAAACTCTTAACTTTTAGTTCTTAATTCTTAATTTGAATTACGCCTCAACAGCAGGTTCCTCCGCCTGAGGATTTTCCTCCTGCTTCGGTTCCTCCTCTTTCTTGGGAGCGCTCATCATCTTGAGCTTGTACTCCAGTTCCTTCACTTCTTTCTTGGCATTCTCCACTTTCTTGGCAAATTCTTGCTTCAGAAGGTCGGCGTTCTTAGAGTTGGCAAAGAAGCCCAGGTTATTCTCCCACAGGTTGATATCATCCCTCAGTTGCTGCAGTTTGGTGGCCAGGAACTTCTTCTCCTTATCCAACAGACGATCGGCATTGGGATTGCTCAGAATATTGTCGATTTTGTTTCTGAAAGAGCTTCTGCGCACATCGTCAGAATTCATCTTCAGTTCGGCGAAACGCTTATCCAAAGCTTCTCTGTAGGCCGTGTAGATACGGTCTTTGTCTTTCTTCGGCACAAAACCGATTTCAGTCCACTGACGCTGATAATCCTTGATCACATCCAAATTGGCGGCTCTGTCGTCACCGAATTCGTGGGTCAGAATCTTCTCAATCAGCTCTTCTTTCTTCTTCAGGTTTTCAGCTTCAATCTCTTTGATATTGGAGAAATATTCGGCTTTGGCGGCAAAGAATTTGTCGCAAGCGGCTCTGAAGCGTTTCCATACCTGTTCTGAATATTTACGAGGAACGGTACCGATAGCTTTCCATTCCTGCTGCAGGTTCAGAATCTCGTCGGTGGCGTTCTTCCAGTCGGTACGCTCTGCGATTCCCTCAGCCTGAATAGCCAGATTCAGCTTCTGGTTGTAATTCTGCATCTGCTCGTCTTTCACCTGCTGGAAATACTCCTTCTTGGCGGTGAAGAACTTGTCCAAAGTGGATTTGAAGCGTTCCCAAACCTCGTCATTCAGCTTCACAGGAGCCGGTCCGATGGTCTTCCACATCTTCAACAGTTCGGTCAGTTTGTCGGCGATTTCGTTGTTCTCTTTCACGCTTTCCACGGTCTTGCCAGCGGTCAGCTCTTCGGCTTGCTCGCACAGCACCACCTTGGCGTTGTAGTTATTCTGCTGTTCTTCGAACAATTTGTCATAATACTCTCTGCGAGCCTGGTTGATCTGGTCGGAAGCGTTTTTGAATCTTTCCCAGATTTCGTCTTTCTTGTCTTCCGGAACGGGACCGATTTCCTTCCATTCCTCATGCAGCTGCTGCAGAGCCTTGAACGACTGATTCACAGAATCTTGCAACAACAAAGACTCGGCGGTTTCGCACAATTTGATTTTCTGTTCCAGGTTCTTCTTCAGATCCAAGGAACGCAATTCTTTATTGATACGGCGGATATCGAAGAATTTCTCTACATAGAAATGGTAGTTCTGCCACAGGTTGTTGGACTCGCTCTGCGGAACGGGGCCGATTTCTTTCCACTTGTCCTGCAGTTCTTTGAACTTGTCATTCAACACTTTCAGGTTGGTTTCAGACTCAACCAATTCTCTCAATCCTTCGATAATACCTTTTTTATCTTCGAGATTTTTTTGTTTTTCCTTCTCTATCTTTTCCAGATAGGCGGCTTTTTTATCTTTGAACAGCTGGAGGGCTGCATTGAATTTCTTTTCGATTTCTGTGGGCTCAGCCTCAAAATCCTCCTTGTTGCCACCATCAGCGATAAACTTATCGTAGAGCGCTTTGCGGGCGGCTTTCAGCAATTCGAGACCTTTGGCTTTCAATACGCTTACGTGCATTTTCATGCTGTCGTAATCCAGCTCAGAGGTTACTCTTTCCAACTCGCCCACCGTCTGGTCAAAGTCAAGACCTTCGTACTGTTTCTCAACGTCCTCCATGGTCTCGGTGACGGTTTCGCCCTCGTCCTCGTTTTCGGTTTCAGGGGCTTGGGTGTTTTCAATTTCATTCATCATTTCTGAAACAGACTGCTCAGCCGTTTCAGAAGCTGCCGGTGTTTCAGCAACGGGAGCTGAGGCAACAGGTTCTGCAGGAGTCTCTTCTACTTGCGGTGCAGCAGGTTCCTCTGCGACAGGAGTCTCAGCCACTGTTTCCAGTTCAGCCGGGGTCGTTTCTACCTGAGGGGCAACCACCTCGGTAGCGGGTTCAACAACAGGTTCTGCCGGTGTTTCCTCTGCTTGGGGAGCAGCGAGTTCGGCGTTTTCAACTACAGCGGCAGGTTCAGCCACTGCTTCAGTAGCATTGTTTGCATCTGTGTTTTCCACAGTCTGGCCTTCCATGGAAGTGCCGGGATTCACCTCTTGGTTCTGATTTTCATCAGTGTTCGGGTGGAGAAGTTCTTGTGATTCCATAAACTTGTTTTTGGTTGTTTAATGTTGTTTCAAAAAAGTTTGCAAAGTTACATAAAATTCCCGAATTACACACAGACGGATAAATTTTTGTAAATACTATCCGTATTCTCAAATTTTTTTAAATAATCCATAATGTTTACTGTTCCTCCTATTGAAACAGGATTTTCCCCCTTTCTATAAAGGAAAAAACTTCCTTTATTTGGATTACTAACGCTGTAAGACATTTCGGAGCCATCTCTTCTTTCTGTGATGGGGGTAACCCTATCATTTGCGGCAATTACGGTTGCATTTGTCATGTCTGCAAATTTCTGTGCAAATGTCAGATATTCAAGTTCCCCCTCTTTGTTAATCATATCTCCTTCTGTTCCAGTATTGCATCTCCCTAAATAAATCACACATTCCTCGAAGATTTTTATTGACTGGTTATCTACAAGCGAACCAATTTCATCTAAATCATATGAAGAATCAGCTTCTTGCCCATTGAAAAAGTACCGATATCCCGATATTAGTACTGGGTTGTTTTGGGCTATATGTGAGGAAGAGGCTCATAAATTCTTGTTAGTTATATCGTTATTTTTTTTCCAAAATTTGAAGTGTTTTAAGTGTAACGGGATATTGTGTATTGCAATACTATCTTTGTATTGTTGTTTTAATAAATCTAGACCTGCCATAATATATTCTCTCACATTTTCTTTCTTAGAATCATCCAAACTCGTTATAACATTGTTGAATTCTTCGTCACCAACTTTTTCCAATATCTCAATTAACACACCCCCATGTTCATAACCTGCTCCATCATATAAATCGTCTATTAACATTATTTCTTTTAGAGCAAGAGTATCACCTTTTATGGATTTGTTGACTATATGTACATAATGTCTATACTGGGACTTGCTTTTAAGCCTTGTGGCAAGTGTATCAGGAATAGACAAACTACTAGTATTACATGAGGCAAAAAATATTGCGATCGCTGTTAAAATGTAATATTTCACATCCATATTCTTATAGTACTCCCCAATCATTGGACAGTTTTTCATTGTTTCTAATATAATTACTTTTCGCAGGAGAGGTCGCAAGCAACCCCTCCGTTTTGAAAAGTCAGTTTTGTTTTTTTCTGTTCTGCAAATGTACAACATTTTCCCATTACTTAGGATGCCTTTTGATAAAAATATTCAGGTGTCTGATATCCAATGCTTTTATGTGGTCTTGAGTAGTTATAGAAGTTGATGTAGTTCTTGACTCCTTCATACAAGTCCACACCTGTCTCATATGCGTTCAGGTATATGTTCTCGTACTTGATGCTCCGCCAGAAACGTTCAATGTAGATGTCATCCGTGGCTCTTCCCCTGCCATCCATGCTGATTTCAAGTTTTGGATTATCAGCATCTTCACCTATCAATGTCTTGGTAAAGACCTCGCTGGTGAACTGGCTTCCTTGGTCTGTGTTGAATATCTCAGGCCTGCCATGCAGCCGGAAAGCCTACTCTGCTATTTCAGCACACCACTCGGTCTCCATACGTTCTACTCCATAAAAGGGGCAATCCATGTGTGTCTCGTCCATAATCCGCATGATTGTCAGATTGAATTCGCTCTCTCCAACTGGCCTGTAATAAAAGCTCGACTTGCTGATGCCCAACAGGATGCACTGCTGTAATACGCTCAACTTCGAATGTCCTGGCTCTACCATAACCTTACGTTCCCCAACGGACTTGTGATTGCTCACAACTTTTTTTTTAGGAAGTCCACCATCACATCCAGTTCGCCGATTCGCTCATACAACTCGCATATTTTGCGATCCTTGGACACATCTGGCTCCTCTTTCATGAATACCAATGCTGACTTGGTCAGAAATTCCCTCTTCCAGTCGCATATCTGCTTGGGTGTCAATTCATAATCCTTTGACAACTCGCTCAGGGTCTTCTGACCCTTGATGGCTTCGATGGCCACTTTTGCCTTGAATTCCGGCGTAAATTTTCTCTTACTT
>LXOW01077630.1_pt1 | contig 11707 bp, 7 predicted proteins | sample 1368591 | NCBI WGS metagenome assembly LXOW01 (sample SAMN04884650, study PRJNA319009) | bovine gut metagenome | isolation source: Cow rumen | host: Bos taurus | place: Italy: Legnaro (PD) | collected 2014-07-09
AACACTTTACGTCACCGCCGCCACCAACTTCATAAACTACCACGACATCAGCGGTAGTCCTGTCAAGAAGAATAACAGGACTTTGACAGCTCTTCACGGCAAGAGCTATCAGCAACTGCTGAATCGCCACCTGAAGAAATATCAGGAACAGTACGGCCGGGTGACATTGACGCTGGGTGCCAGTGAAACTAATAAAGCTGATCTTCCTACCGACGAACGCCTTGCTTCTTTCGACGGTACCGACCTCAACATGGTATCGCTGATGATGCAGTATGGCCGTTACCTGCTCATATCTTCTTCACAGCCCGGCGGACAGCCTGCCAACCTGCAGGGCGTGTGGAACGACAAGCTGAATGCCCCCTGGGACTCTAAATACACCATCAACATCAATGCGGAGATGAACTACTGGCCTGCCTTGGTGGCCAACCTCGCCGAGACCCAGCAGCCGCTCTTCGACATGATAGAGGACCTCAGCCATACAGGAAAGCTGACAGCCGCCACGATGTACGGCTGTCGCGGCTGGGTGGCTCACCACAACACCGACCTATGGCGTATTGCCGGACCTGTTGACGGTGCCNNACAAGGCATTCCTGAAGAAGTACTACCCCATCATGAAAGGCGCCGCCGATTTCCTCATCGACTACATGCAGGAAGTACCGCAGAACTCCCCCCTCAGCCCTCAACCCTATCTGGTTACCGTACCTACCGTGTCGCCGGAACATGGGCCTGTAGGCAAACGCACCACTGTTACTGCCGGAGCCACCATGGACAACCAGATTGTGCGCGACGTGCTCAGCCAGACATTAGAGGCAGCAAAGGTCTTGGGAATCAAAGATTCTTCCCTCTCCACCCTTCAGACTTCGCTTCAGAAACTGCCTCCCATGCAGGTTGGACAATACGGACAACTACAGGAGTGGATCATCGACGGTGACGACCCCAACGATCAGCATCGCCACATATCCCACCTTTATGGCCTGTATCCTTCCGACCAGATATCACCCTATCGCACCCCTGAACTGTTTAAGGCTGCCGCTACTACATTGAAGCAGCGCGGTGACATGGCAACAGGCTGGAGTCTTGGATGGAAAATCAACTTCTGGGCACGCATGCACGATGGTGATCATGCATACCAAATCATCAAGAACATGTTGAACATGATACCCGATTCCGTAGAATGGGGCGCTCATGGCGGCACCTACCCTAACCTGTTCGATGCACATCCACCCTTCCAGATTGACGGCAACTTCGGCTGCTGTGCCGGCATCTGCGAGATGCTCCTGCAGAGTCACGATGGGGCTGTGGAACTACTGCCTGCCCTGCCCTCGGCATGGAGTGACGGTGAGGTCAAGGGACTGCGTGCCCGTGGCGGTTTCATCGTTGATGTCAAGTGGAAGGACAGCAAGCTGACCGAAGCCAAGATACGTTCCACCATCGGTGGAAATTTACGCGTACGTTACGGTGACCGTATCATCCACGATGCGCCCACAAAATCAGGACAGACAATCACACTTTAATGAAAAAGCAGAAATGCTAAAGTGGGGGTTTTGCTTGTCACATTAAGCAAGCCCCCACTATTTACGCCCTTTCCGCATTTAGAATTTATATCCTACGCTCCCCATAAACCAGCGCCCCTGCTGCTGGATAGGACCTGAACCAAGTCCACACTGGGTATAGTGGTGGTTGAACAGGTTATGGACGTTGAGAGAGAAATCTATACGTCCGAGCTGGTATTCAGCACCCAAGTCGGTTAGAAAGACCGACGGATAGGTGGTGAAACGGTAGGAATTATCTCGCAGATTAACCTCGTATCCCTGATAATGATTATGGTAACTCAGGTGGGTATGGAGTCGTAGGTTACGGCCAAAGCGCCATGCCACAACAGCATTGGCTGAGAAGTCGGGGATGCCTGGTATCTTGTTGACATCGTAGCCAAAATACTCTGCTTCCAACACATTAAGCCAAGCAGCTGAGAAATGTACGGTAAGCGGTGAGTGGCGATAGCTTGCCGTGAGTTCCAAACCAAGGGTCTTTCCTTCACCGAGGTTGCCATGTAACAGGCGCTGGGGATAAATGAGGTCAGTAGCACGGTTAAAGAAGCCGTTAAGTTCGACATCAAGCCCAGGTAACAGGGCACTTGATCCAACGGTGAGCTGCCACGAATAGAGCCGTTCTGACTTCAAGTCATTATATACCACCGGAGTAGTTGGTAAACCCATGCTTTCGTCCAGGATGTTGTTAAGCACATTGACCTGATAGAACAGCATGTTTATCTTCCGATAGAAGTAGGGGGCATCGACGAAGGACTTGGAGTAGCTGAACGTGACGTGCCATTTGGGTTGGACGAAGATGAGGGCGAGACGGGGCGAGAACTCATGCATCTCGTCATCGTCGTAACGCCGTTTGTAGTCATAGCGCAGGCCACCATTGAAGATAAGTGGTCCCCAGCGATGCTTCACCTGTAGGTATGCATCAGCATTGGTCTCACGTCCCTTTGCGATGTCGTTGAGGTCAAACTCATGACCGCTCCCAATGCCTTCTGCCCAGTCGGAGAAGGTAGAATACTCGATGATGGTGTGGTGTCCGGAGCCAACGACATAGCGAGAGTCCTCAAGCGAAAAACGGCTGAAATTTGCTCCGAATCCCAACAGTCCCTTGTGCGTTTCACCGTCCAGATACTTATAATCGCCCTTGATCTGTACACCGATATTCTTTTCCTGTCCATCATGATAGCGAAAGAGATTCTTAGCGTTATCGAACAGTGCGCCAAAGGTTTCTGGCAGTCCCAGCATGAGGCCTATACCATTGACGGCAGAGTCGGTAATCACCTGATAGTGTGTCATATCGCTGAGGTCGTAGTTGATGGTTCCGTTCAGTGAGAGACGGTCCCACTGGCGGCGATAACTGAGTTCTATATGGTGCGACTGGGTGGCAAAGCTGGGCACGAGTCCCCGAAAGGTAGCATAGTCAGAAACATTGTATGGAGAGTAGGTATAGGACATGGTGTAGGGGGAGTGTATCTGCGAAAAGCGTGTGTTATAAAGGAAGTTAAGTCCACGCCAAGAGAGCATTAGTCCAAGGTCGTAGGAAGGTTTATCGCCTACCCTACCGATGCGAACATCACCTTCCGTCTTCCCAAGACCACTCCGACTGCGTGGCACGAAGAACCGTTGTCCATCTGCTTTGTAGAGTGAGCCCCACACCAGGATATCAAGGTCGAAGAAACGCTTTCCGAAAAGAATGTCGCCACGCAGTTGTCCGTAACTGCCTCCGCTGGCACGCAGACGGAGTCCATCAATATCGATTCCCTGTTTGGTTATGACGTTGACCACAGCCGACAACGCCACACCGCCATAGAGTGAAGAAGCAGGACCACGCAGCACCTCAATCTGCTTGACTTTGTCGAGCGAGATACTGAAGTCAGGACTGGCCACATTGGTGGCATAGCTATTGAGACGATGGCCATTAAGCAATATAAGCATCTTCTCTTGTCCCTGGCTGAAGATTCCACGCATGGCGATGTTGATGTCGTCGTTGCAATCGACACTGGTCATGCCAGGCACGTAGGCCAGCAGTACCTCTTTGAGGTTACGTGCTCCGCTGATGCGAATCATGTCCTCGGTAATCAGTGTCACGGGAACAGGTGACTCCTCGAGGTTTTCTTCCTGACTGGAGGCCGTGGTGATGGTTGAGCCACGACCACTCTTGATGCGGTTGACCATATCAATGAAGCGCTGAGGGTCTTCAGAGGTGGTGGAGTAATAGGGATTTTCCGTCAGCAGACGATAAGTGAGGCGTTCTGCCTCGGCATCATCGTCGAGACCTAACGAACAAAGCACCAATAACCGGTAGGCATCCTGAACGAGTTCTCCCTGGAAGTCATCAAGGTGTTCGGAGAGCGTAGTACGGGCTTCCTCCAGTCGGCCGATAATGTAGTCACTCTCAGCCTCAGCATAGAGTCTGTGCTGCTCGCTGATGGACTGCTGGGCACTGACGGCAGAAAGAATAAAAGAATAAAAGAATAAAAGAAAAAAAAGCCGTTTGTTCATTTCCTTATCGGTATTTTCATGGTTATGGTGGTGCCCTCGCCCTCCACGGAATCAACACCAATAGTACCACCATGCTTGTTTTCAATGATATCACGTATGATGCCCATTCCGAGTCCTGTACCCTGGCCGACTGGTTTAGTGGTATAGAAGTTATCGAAAAGGCGACGGCGTGTTTCCTCAGTCATACCCTCACCATTATCGCGTATGGCAATGGTGAATTCGTCAGCATCGACAGAGACAGTGATGTCAATGGTTGGCGCATAGTCTTCACTCATCGTTGACTTATGCCAGACAGTATAGCAAGCATTGTTCATCGTGTTGAGCACAGCACGGCTGATATCCTGCGGAATGACCATGACGGGCTTCATCTGCTCAGGATAGTGCTCGCTGATGGCCACATTGAAGTCCTTATGGTTGGCACGCATGGCATGATAGGCCAGCCAAACGTACTCCTTCACCAGACGAGGAATGTCCGTTGGCAAACGTTCACCCTCCTTTCCACGTGAGATAAGCAGGATGCCACGAATGATATCAACAGCACGTTCGCCATGCTCCGAAATCTTTTGCAGATTCTCCTGCAGATCTGCCAAGATGTCTTCCACCTCTTCACGGTCGTCAGCAGAGAAGCGATCTTCGTTGTCTTTAACCAATCTGGCCAAATCGTCCAATAACTTGCCAGATAACTTGCTGAAGTTGATGACGAAATTCAGCGGATTTTGGATTTCATGGGCAATGCCCGCACTAAGCATACCTAAGGAGGCTAATTTCTCCTGTTGCTTGAGTTGATGTCGCATCTGCTCCAATTCTTGCTTGTTTGTTTCTTCCATAACACTGAAGGCTTTTAGTGTTTGAGCATCGGGATAGTTATCACGAACTCTGTAAACTTATCTTTTTCGGATTTCACGGTGATGTCACCACCATGGTTCTGGACTATCTCATGGCTGAGATACAATCCCACACCAGAGGCTTCACCAGTCGTCTTTGTAGTAAAGAAGGGATCAAATATCTTATCGATGATAGTCTCCTCTATACCTGTTCCATTATCGTAAATGCGAATACATACTATATCGGATGACTGAACAGAAACGCTCAGCAAAATCTCGGGATGGTAATCGGCAGCACGCTCAGCCTGCTTAACGACAGCATAGATGCTGTTACCCAGGAAGCTCATGATGCTCTTACTGAGTTGTTCTGCATTGCCACGAATCTGGAGCTCGTCATACGCGCAGTCGAATGTTGTATGGATGCCATAAGCATGTATGTCGTTCTGGAAATACTGATTGAGCATCTCAAAGTTCTTTTGAAGCATGGGTACAAGGTTCATCGGTATCATGCCACCGCTACGGTCCTTCAACATTTCCTCCATGGCTTTCAGTGTACGGGTGGTATTCATACCATGCTGTTCGACTTTTGACAGGTTCTGAGTCAGCATATCAAGCACTTCCATCGTGTCCTGATAGTTCTCCTCGTCCATATGTTCTTCCTCGTCTTTAACGTTAGCTCGTACGTCCTTAATCAAATCAGAAGAGAGTTTCGAGAAGTTGTTTATATAGTTCATGGGATTGAGGATGCGGTCAATGAGGCCCTGTGTCAGTTTACCAACAGTAGCCATCTTTTCCTGTCGCATCAGTTCATCCTTTTGCTTGGCAACCTCGGCGGTACGTTCCTGAACGATGCTCTCCAATCGAATCTTATCCTGTTCCAGTCGGTGCATGCGCCAACGAACCAACAAATAGATAATGATTCCCAAAAGAACAAAGTATAACAATTGCATGAACCACCGTAGATAGAATGGTGAACGAATAGTGAATTCCAGGGTAACAGTTTCAGAAAGGCGTCCCATGGAGTCACGACCTTGGATCTCCATGGTATAGATACCAGAAGCCATATTGACAAAATGAGCCTGTGGATTAGTATTCCATACCGTCCAGTTACCACCATTCAGTCTATAACGATAGGCCGTATTGCCTAACAGCTCCATGTAATCAAGAGAGTAGTTTATCTGAATGTCATGGATATCGCTATCAAAAGACTCCAGAATAGTCGGCTGGTCACCGAAACCACCCCAAATCAGACTATCACCTTGGACGACCACGCTGCGTATCAGCAGACGAGGCGACATAGAAATCAACGGATCATCGACATTACGACGGATGCCTATCATACCAAAATCGCCACCTACCCACATCTGTGAACCCTGATGGAAAAATGAACGAACTACATAGTCCTTAAAGGGTAAGACGTAGATGTTATACTCGGCTGCGTCCTCCTCATCCTTGATGACATTCAAATTATGGCCCTCGGCATCAGTTAGCCAGATGTATCCTTCAGAATCCGTATAAGAGAACGACGGGAAGGGCATGAGTTCTTTAAGTTTCCGGCCTGCACCTACCATCAGCTTTCCATTCCACCGCCAAACATTCTCCATGTTGACACAAAAGATGTCAGCATTACCAAAGACCAGCATATTGACTTCGTCCTTCCGTTTACCGACCTCCAACAGTTCGAATGCGGCAGTGCCTGTTCGTTTCAGGAAGACTTGTCCGTAGATGTTTCGTACCCAGATATTACCATCCTTATCTTGATATAGATGAGTTACCTTCTCTGCATCAGACTCCTCAGAACGGTTCGTACCTTTATAGAAGAACAGACCATCAAGTTCGCCACTTAAGAATCCGCCATCCACTGGTAAGACTGCTGTGGAACTGGCTGTTGTCAATTGCTGTGCAGAACCATTTGGCATCACGCGATAGACACCATTCGTCGTTGCTGCCAACAAGCTGTTGCCATCCTGTTTCAGTTGCCAACAGGCATGGTGTATGCCGGTAACAGGCTCGAAACGTTGTCCAACACGACGAAACAATCCGTTCAATGTACCTGCAAACAGTACATCGTCAACAACTTGAATACTCATCACCTCTCCTCGCAATCCCTCTACATCCGTAAAACGGGAATAGATAGAGGGTAGTGAGATGGAGAACAACCCCTTGTCAGTAGCACCCCACAACAGGCCATGACCATCGTAGGCAATACGATAGACATTGTTGTTGCATAGTCCGTAGTCCTCGTCCAGATGATAGAGCTGACGTCCCTCCTTGTCAAGGATGATAACACCATTGCCTACAGTAGCCACGGCACGCAGTCCGCCATAGATGGTCAATACCTGCTTGACATCATAGTATTTGTCAAGTGTGACCTTCTCTTCCACAGGCGGCAGTGCATCTACTGGCACCAGTTTTGTTCCTTGAGCACAATATACGGAATGACTGGAGGTCTGGAAACAAACACCATTTTTCTTGTCCTGCCAGATTCTATCAACCTGTCCATGGAATGGCACGCTACCGTTAGGCGTCACGCTCTTGATTTGAGGTCGTCCAGCCTCGTCATACGCCAGATAGCCGACAAAGTTATAGCCACCCACCCAAATACTGTTTCTCGTATCTCGGAAAACGGCTGTAAGACGATGAATTCCTTGTGTATGGATAACGTGCCACTGAGCCTTGTCATAATAAAGCAGGCCCTCGAAATTGGCTACAAAAAGCATTCCGTCTTCACCGCATACGACGTCAAAGTTACGATTATGAGCACCATACTCTTTGCCTAAGTAATTACGCATCAACGGAAATCCCTGCGCCACCACTGAAAGAGCAGTGACACATGCAATCATCAAGAGGAGTATCCGTTTCTTCATGCGTCAGAGGGTATTATTTGAATTTCACATAAGGAATGCTTTTTCCCACGTACTGCTCCCACTCTTCACGGGTCATATTACGTTTCAGCGATGACCTGATTTGACTGGCCATCTGAGGAACATTGATGATTGTTCGCGTCAGATTTCCACGCTGATCACCTGTCCAGATATTGCTTCCACCACCATCCAGGAAGAGGCTTACCACCCAACGGTTGGTAGTCAACACGCGTACAGGATCCACCTTTTCCTTTTTCGTGTCCCATATATTGGCGGTTCCATCATAACTTACCGAATAGAGCAGGTTGCCATCATAACTCACACGGGAGACACGGGAGCGGTGACCAACCAGTTTGCGTTGACGACCTTTCTTATCAACCAGGTAAATCACTCCATCCGTCATACCATAGGCTTCCTCTTCCTTTTTCGCGGAATAGGTATAGGTCCATACCTGACCGCTGAAAGGCAACTGCATGGTAGAAAGTTCAAGGGAAGGTCTTGCGACTTTCACGACGGTACTTCCCTTGCCAAAGAGTCTCAGGTCTCCGTTTCTACGTCCTACTATGTGGGTCTGGAAATTCAGCGGGACTTCCTTCTCGAAGGTTCGTGTTGACGTATTAAACAGATGAAGGCTCTTCTCGGCCACGACCAGAACGTGGTGATCGCCCCAGTTAACGATGCGGAAAGGATGGACAGCATGCGCAATGGGATAATCCTTCAACGACAGCCCGTCCTTCACCACCAGGAATCCGGTACGGCTGACGGCATAGATGACGCCATTGTCATCCTGTATAAAATCACGGAAGTCATAGCGATGATCCCGGAGCAATACCTCCGTATGAAGGCTGCCGCCACCGATGTTGTGGGACAGTATCTCACCATAGGTACTGACGGTCAGAAAGCGTTTCTTGTCCAATTGGCTGCGTGCCATCTTCAAGATGATTCCTCGTCCTACAGCCCACTGTTGGCTACTGTTCGATGCTAGCATCAGTGCCTCGTAGATGGCAGGCTGATAAGTATCTGCATGATAACGGTCGGCAAAATAATAGGAGGCATAGGCTAACTGAGAAGCCAGTTCACGATTGCCTAAGTTCCACTGCATGACTGACGCTGAACCCAAGGAGCGCGCTAACGACTGATAGCCCAATGTATCGGCAAACCTTCGGGCTGCCTCTGCCTGAGTCTGGCGTTTCTCTGCCAGTTTCTGTTGTTCTTCTGCCTCCATCGATGCCATGACGGCCAGTTTCTCAGAGACCTCAGCATCCTCACGAGCCTCGACAGCACGCTGACGTTCTAATTCAGACTGTGCTCTCATTTCACTGGCTATGCGTGCCTGCTCATTGGCGGCTTCCCGCTGCTCATCGCTCACGGCCTTCTGTTCGTTGGCTATCTCCTCCATCTGAGCGCTTACGTTTCGTTCTATGACGGCACGTTTTGCTGTCTCGTCCAGATTATGGAGTTGTTCTGTGAGAGCATCTGTACGTTCTCGCTCATGGTGATATAGATAGCCTAATGTACCTGTCACTCCCAGGAAGAGCAACAGGACGACAGCCATGATGATGTATTTTGCTCTCATAACATCGTAGCCTTATGCCTTGCGTTTCAGGACAAGCATGGTGATGTCATCGCTCTGCGGAGCATCAGCGACAAAATCCTGAACATCTTTCAATACGCCATTGATGAGTCCCTGACTATTACTTCCGACCAATTTCGGCAAGACAGCCTCCAAGCGTTTCTCATCATAAGCCTCGTTATTGATATTAAAGGCTTCAGTAATACCGTCGGTAAACAAGAACAGCACCTCACCGGGCTGCAACTGCAGCTCATTGTCGGCATACCGTATTTCCTTTATGGCACCCAACATGAGGTTCACTTTCGACTGTACCACATTTATCTCGCCATTTGTCTTCAGGACGTAGGGAGGGTTGTGTCCGGCGTTGGTATAAGTAACCTTACCCGTGGACAGTTCATAGATGCCATAGAACAAGGTGACAAACATATTATCGACCGACTCTTGACAAAGCAGTTCGTTAACATAGTTCAGACAGTCTGACGGATTGTCTCCCTTAATGGCTGTAGCTCTGAGCAACGTACGACTGACAGCCATGAAGATGGCAGCAGGAATACCCTTTCCGCTAACATCAGCAATGACGAAACCGATGTGGTCATCATCAATGCGGAAGAAATCGTAAAAGTCGCCCCCGACATCCTTTGCCGGAGTCATTGCTGCAGCAATGTCAATCTTGTCCTCGTCCTCAGGGAATGGCGGGAAGANNGTATCTCACCTGCCACAGCCAAATCGTTCTTCAGTGTTTCCAACTGGTTATGTTCCTGCTGCGACTGACGGATAAAATTAATCTGTTCCACGGCTTTCTCTATGGTGATGCTCAAATCGTCCAGGTCTATGGGCTTGGTAGCAAAGTCAAAGGCTCCGTTATTCATTGCCTGGCGAATATTCCCCATGTCACCATAGGCTGACACCATAATGCACTTCTTGGCAGGATTGCGCATCTCATTGATTTTCGAGAGAAGCGTCAGACCGTCCATTTCGGGCATATTGATATCCGACAGGATAATATCAATATCCGGGTGCTTCAGCAGCATGGACAGTGCCTCCAAGCCATTGTGCGCGAATAAGAACTCGTACTCACCCTTTCTGATCTTCCTTCTGAAATACTGTGTCAACAACAACTCAAGATCCATCTCATCGTCAACACTCAAGATTTTTACGGTCATATCTTTCTATGTTTTAGTTTGTTCTATTAATTATAATTATGGTTGCAAAGATACAAAGAAGTGAGTAAAAAACAAAAAAAAAGAACAAAAAAAGCGTTCCTGCCTCTGGGATAGAAGCAGGAACGCCTTATAATCTGTTAGAAAGTACCTAAGTTAAAAGTCCATATGATCTAATGCATCACTGAAGTCCTTGGGCTCACGATTCTCTACAGGGTCATGATACTCTTCGTTGTTGTTGAACTCAGGACGAGGACGACGTTCGCCACGCTCGGGACGGGGACCACGGTCACGACGCTCACCACGCTCAGGACGGGGACGACGCTCGCCACGGTCACGGCGGCTCCTGGTAGCCCTCGGGTTTCTCAATGAGTACACGGTGTGAAAGCTTGTACTTGCCCGTCTTCGGGTCAATCTCCAACAACTTCACTTGGATGTGGTCACCTTCCTTGATGCCTGCCTCCTCGACAGTTTCCAGTCGTTTCCAGTCAATCTCCGAGATATGGAGCAGACCATCCTTGCCGGGCATAATCTCTACGAAGCAGCCATAAGGCATGATACTGCGGACAACACCGTCATAAACCTCGCCCACCTCAGGGATGGCAACGATGCCCTTGATCTTTGCCAAAGCAGCATCGATGCTCTCTTTGTTAGGACCGCTCACCTGTACCTTGCCTACGCCGTCTATCTCATCAATGGTGATGGTAGCGCCGGTGTCTTCCTGCATCTGCTGGATAATCTTTCCACCAGGACCGATGACAGCACCGATGAACTCCTTGGGAATCTCAATCTGTACGATGCGCGGAACCTGCGGCTTCAGTTCAGGACGAGGCTCGGCAATGGTGTCGGTAATGCACTTCAGGATGTGCTCACGACCAGCCTTGGCCTGCATCAGTGCCTTCTCCAGAATCTCGAATGACAGACCGTCGCACTTGATGTCCATCTGCGTAGCGGTCAGACCGTCCTTCGTACCGGTGGTCTTAAAGTCCATGTCACCCAGGTGGTCCTCGTCACCAAGGATGTCAGAGAGTACAGCATACTTTTCCTCGCCAGGGTTCTTGATCAGACCCATAGCAATGCCGCTGACGGGCTTCTTCATGGGAACACCGGCATCCATCAGAGCCAGTGTACCGGCACAGACAGTAGCCATTGATGAAGAACCGTTAGACTCCAGGATCTGGCTCACCAGACGTACGGTATAGGGGAAGTCCTCAGGAATCTGACCCTTCAGTCCACGCCA
>LXOW01141516.1_pt1 | contig 11706 bp, 10 predicted proteins | sample 1368591 | NCBI WGS metagenome assembly LXOW01 (sample SAMN04884650, study PRJNA319009) | bovine gut metagenome | isolation source: Cow rumen | host: Bos taurus | place: Italy: Legnaro (PD) | collected 2014-07-09
GCCCAGCACGAATCCCTGCACGTTGGAGGCACTCTTGCGGCAATACACGCCCACGCCCGCCATCACGGCAAAGAACAAGACCAGAAGAAGTATCTTTAAAAACATAGTTCTGCAAAATTACGCAAAATTATCGCAAAATTTTTCGTACCTTGCACTCATTATGAAAACCAGTACCAAAATTTGGATTGCCTTCACCGGTATCCTGCTCGTTGCCCTTGGCATCGTTTGTATTTGCAACCCGCTGGAAACCCTTTTTGCCAGTGCGTGGATCATCGGTATCTTCACCCTGTTCTCCGGGATTTCCACCCTGATCTTTACTATCAAGACGCAGATGTTCCTGCCCAACAGCGGAACGCGGATGCTGTCCGCCCTGCTGCAGATCTTCCTGGGTATTTTCTTCCTGGTCCACAAGGGCGCGCTGACCCTGTCGCTTCCCGTCGTCTTCGCCATCTGGGTGATGGTCGAGGGCATCATCCTTGCGGTCAACTCCTTTGATTTCAAGAAGGTAGGATTCAAGTACTGGTGGTGCCTCTGCCTGCTGGGCGTCTGCGCCGCGGTGCTCGGTTATATGGGCATCCGCAATCCCGTTGCCGCCGGACAGACCCTTTCCACCCTCATCGGACTGGCGGTCATCTCCAGCGGTCTCACCCGCTTCGTGGCCCTGGCCGGCATCAACAAGTTTGAAAAACTCTTTTGAGCCGCATTTCGGAATTCGGACTGATTGAGCAGATTGCGGCGATGTTTCCTGCGCCGGAGGGCGTTCGGGGCATCGGCGACGACTGCGCAGTCATTCCCCGCAACGATGGAATGGACACGCTCGTCAGCACGGATCTGCTGACCGGGGGTGTCCATTTTCTGCAGGAGCACATTCCCCCGCGCGACCTCGGCTGGAAAGCGGCGGCGGTCAATCTCAGCGACATCGCGGCGATGGGCGGAAAACCCGTGGGTACCTTCCTCTCCCTTGCCCTCCCGAAGGATTGCGACGAGGGCTTCATCGCGCAGATGATGGAGGGTTACGCCGATGCCTCCCGGCACTACGGCACTCCCCTGCTCGGCGGCGACACCTGCGCATCCGCGGGCGCGCTGACGCTCAATGTCACCGTTCTGGGCGAATGCCCGCACGGAAAGGCGCTGCTCCGGACCTCCGCGCAACCCGGCGATGCCATCTGCGTGACGGGGACGCTTGGGGACAGTGCCGCCGGACTGAAAGCCATTCAGGACAGGCTGCCGCAAACCGCACTGACGCAGGCCCTTGTCCACCGCCATTACCATCCCCTCCCGCGCATTGAAGAAGGGCTGCAACTTGCGGCCTGCAAAGGCGCCGGGGCGGCAATGGACCTTTCGGACGGGCTGGCATCGGACCTCCGGCACATCCTCAAAGCCTCCGGCTGCGGCGCGGTCATCGACGTAAAAGCGCTGCCGCTGTCGCCCGAACTGCGGGAATTCTGCCGGGAATATGGCGCCGACCCGCTGGAACTGGCGCTCTGCGGCGGCGAGGACTACGAACTGCTTTTCACCCTGCGTCCGGGCTGCGTGCCGCCGGTCCCCTGCACCTGCATCGGCCGGATATGCGCCGGAAGCGAACTGCTCTGGGAAGGCAGCGACCGTGATTTTGTCGGATTTCATCACTTTTAGTGAAGCATTATTATGTTGGGATTCTTGAAACAGCCGGCTTATCAGCCGGAACAGACCGGCCCCGAGGCCGATGCAAGGTATAAACGCCTGCGCTGGCAGGTATTCATCGGCGCATTCATCGGCTATGCCGGTTTTTATCTGGTGCGGAAGAATTTCTCGATGGCGATTCCCGCGCTCGAGCCCCTGGGCTTCCACAAGACCGAACTGGGGGTCGTGCTGTCGATGAACGCCATTGCCTACGCCCTTTCCAAGTTCCTGATGGGCAGCGTGTCGGACCGCTCGAATGCGCGGGTGTTCCTGCCGCTGGGCCTGGTGCTTACCGCCATATCGATGTGCTTTATGATTGTCCCCATCCAGTGGCTGGGGGCGTCCAACAAGGCGATGGCCATCCTGCTGATGGCTGTGCTCAATTTCTTCGTGGGCTGGTTCAACGGAATGGGCTGGCCTCCCTGCGGACGGGTGATGACCCATTGGTTCTCCGTCAGCGAACGGGGCACGATGATGTCCATCTGGAACTGTGCCCATAACGTGGGCGGCGCGCTCGTCGGCCCGATGGCCACCTACGGAGCCGCCTGGTTCGGCAGTTGGTTCTATGGCACGCAGGCGGAACTGTACTTCCTGGTGGGCACTTTCGCCTTCCCCGCCGCCACGGCGCTGTTCATCGCTTTGCTGGCGTACATCCTGCTGCGCGACACCCCGCAGAGTTGCGGCCTTCCTTCCGTCGAGAAATGGCGGAACGACTATCCCAAAAACTATTCGGAGAAGTCCGAGGAAACGCTTTCCGCCAAGGAAATTTTCTTCCATCACGTCCTCAACAACCGCTTCCTCTGGTTCATCGCCCTCTCCAACGCCTTCGTCTATATGGTCCGCTACGGCTGCCTGGACTGGGCGCCGACCATCCTCACCGAAAAGGGCATCGACCTCAAGAGCGCCGGCTGGGCTTATTTCGCCTACGAATTCGCGGCGATTCCCGGTACACTGCTCTGCGGCTGGCTTTCGGACAAACTTTTCCACGGACACCGCGCGCTGCCCACGATGCTGTTTATGACCCTGGTGGCGGTTTTCATCGGCTTGTACNNCGGCATCGGCTTCTTCATCTACGGACCGGTGATGCTGATCGGCGTGCAGGCGCTGGACCTGGCCCCCAAGAACGCGGCGGGAACGGCGGCCGGCTTTACCGGATTCTTCGGTTATTTCCTGGGAACGGCCATCCTGGCGAACATCGTCATCGGCGCGGTCTCCCAGGCCGTGGGATGGAACTGGACCTTTGCCCTGCTGCTGGGCGCCTGCGTCCTGGCCATTGTCTTTATGGGATTTACCCTAAAAGCCGAGCGTGACCGCTGATGAGTCCGCCTCTCCTCCGAGGGGCGGATTTAATTTTGCCACGCGGATGCGGGCGGGTCCCATCGCCGGGAAGGCCGCACGCAGGGCTTTCGCCATCCGGCCGGCGACGTGCTCCAGCAGTTGCGAGGGGATGGCCATTTCGCGTGCAATTACCTGATAGACGGCGGAATAGTCGAGCGTGTCTGAAAGATTGTCGGAACGCAGCGCAGCCGCAAAGGGATAGGAACAGGAGAAATCGACGACGAAGTCTCCGCCGCAGCGACGCTCACTTTCCAGCACTCCGTGGTACGCACGGAAACGCAATCCGTTCAGTTCAATTTTACCTTCCATATTCTGTGGCAAAATTATGAAATTATTTCGTAACTTTGTAAGTTATGGAAAAAGCGGAAGCAAAACAGCGAATTCTGGCTTTACGGGAACTGCTGCGCGAAAACAGCCGTCGCTATTACGTGGAGAACGCCCCCACGATGAGCGACTATGAGTTCGACCAGCGGATGCACGAACTGGAGGCCCTGGAAGCCCGATGGCCCGAACTCGACGACCCCGACTCCCCTACGCATCGCGTAGGCAGCGACATCAGCGGGGAATTCGTGCAGCGGCCGCACCGCTACCCGATGCTTTCGCTCGGCAATACCTATAACATCGGCGAAATCGAGGAATTTGCCGCCCGCGCCGACAAGCTGCTGGACCGCAGTTTCAGTTACTGCTGCGAACTGAAATTCGACGGCACGGCCATCTGCCTGAATTACCGCGACGGACGCCTCTGGCGCGCCCTGACCCGCGGGGACGGCGAGAAAGGCGACGATGTCACCCGCAACGTGCGGATGATTGCGAACATTCCGCACACGCTCAAAGGCGATTATCCGGCGGACCTGGAAATCCGCGGCGAAATCCTGATGCCCTTCGGCGCCTTCGAGGAACTGAACGCCGAGCGCGAGGCGGACGGGGACGCTCCCTTCGCCAATCCGCGCAATGCCGCCTCCGGCTCGCTCAAACTGACCGATCCGCAGGAAGTGGCGCACCGCGGACTCTGGTGCACCCTTTACCACATCCCTGCCGAAAGCGTTTCCTTCGAGACGCACGACGAGGCCCTGCGCAAGGCCGCGGAATGGGGATTGCCGGTATCGGAAGACCGCCGCCTCTGCAAGAACATCGACGAAATCAAGGCTTTCATCGAGCATTGGGACACGGCGCGCCGCGACCTTCCCTTTGCGACGGACGGCATCGTCATCAAGATCAACGAAAGCGACTGCCAGCGGGCCCTGGGCTATACGGCCAAATCCCCGCGCTGGGCGGTTGCCTACAAATTCAAGGCGGAACAGGCCTGTACGCCCGTATTGAGCATCGATTACCAGGTAGGACGGACCGGGGCGGTGACGCCGGTCGCCAACCTCGAACCCGTCCAACTCTCCGGCACCGTCGTCAAGCGGGCCACACTGAACAATTCGGACCAGATGGAACTGCTGGACGTGCGCGTGGGCGACAGCGTCTATGTCGAGAAAGGCGGCGAAATCATCCCGAAAATCACGGGGGTGAACTTTGACCTCCGGCCCGCCGGCGCCGCCAAGCCGGATTTCCCCAAGACCTGCCCCGATTGCGGGACTCCCCTGGTGCGGGACGAGGGCGAAGCGCGCTGGTTCTGCCCGAACCAGGACGGCTGTCCGATGCAGATCAAAGGCCGCCTGCTGCACTTTACCACCCGCAAGGCGATGGACATCCTGGCCGGAGAAGCCACCGTCGAGCAACTGTACGACTGCGGACTGGCCCGGACGCCCGCCGACCTGTATGACCTGCGCAAACAGCAGTTGGTCTGCCTGGAAGGCTGGCAGGATCGTGCCGCGCAGCGTTTCCTGGACAGTCTGGAACGCTCGAAGGAAGTGCCGTTCGAACGCGTGCTTTATGCCCTGGGCATCCGCCACGTCGGCGAAACGAAGGCCCGCGCGCTGGCCCGTCACTTCGGCAGCATCGACGCACTGGCCGCCGCCAGCGAGCAGGAAATTCAGGAAGTGGGAGATATCGGCGCCGTAATCGCCGCCAGCGTCTGCGAATACCTTGCGCAGCCCCGGCATNNCAGCGGGAGCATCAGCGCCAAGACCGCGTTCCTGCTGGCGGGGAGCAAACCGGGACCGGAAAAACTCAAAAAATGCGAACAACTGGGGATACCCGTCGTCGATGAAGAGACTTTCCGGGCGATGCTTCCTGCGGACGAGGGCAATAAAGCCCCGGTAGAAGAACAACTTACTTTGTTTTAAATGAGTGCCCGAAAGAAGATAAATGACCTGAAATTCATCAAACTGGCCCGGCTGACGGTCACGACCTTTACGGAGAACCGGATGGGCTTCCAGTGCGTGGCGCTCAGTTATTTCGTCGCGCTTGCCATCGTGCCCGTCGTGGCGCTGCTCTTCGCCCTTTCCGGCGGTCTCGGACTGACGGACCACGTCACCGAAGTCGCCTACGCCGTCTTTGCCGACCGGCAGGACCTGGTGGATATGGTCATCGACAAGGCCGGGAACATCATCGACGTGGCCAAGAGCGGCACCGTTGGGCTGATCAGCGCCCTGATGTTCCTGTGGGCCATTTTCTGGCTGATGTTCCAGGTGGAGCGCGTGTTCAACAACGTGTGGGGCATCCTCAAGCCGCCGCGGAAACTCTACACCCGTTTCGGCTTTTACGTGCTGGCCCTCTTCCTGACGCCTTTCCTGGTAATGATTTTCGGCGCGGGCATCGCCTACTACGCCAACATCACGAAATTTATGGGTCTGGACCTTTCCGGGCTGAGAATCCTGCCGAAAGTTATCGGCTGGGCCGTCTTCTACATCGTTTCGGTATTTACGCTGTCGATGATGTACAAATGGATTCCGGCGGCGAGGGTGCAGTACCGGCTGGCGCTGCAGGCAGCCGCACTCACCGGCGTGGTCTTCACCCTGTTCCAGTACCTTTACCTGAATACACAGGTGTTCGTATCCCGGCTCAATGACGTGTACGGCGTGATCGCGGCCTTCCCGCTCTTCCTCATCTACCTGAATTTCAGTTGGCAGATCATCATTTACGGGGCGGAATTGACCTATGCGCTGCACAACGTGGACTTTTACATGATAGAAGAATGAGTTTCTCGAAGTTCACCATAAAGGATAACCGACAGATCAAGGAAGCGCGCGAGTCCCTGATGGAACTGGTGCGCCGCCGCTGTCCGGACCCGGAGGAAGCCGCGACCGTCGAGCGGGCCGTCAAGTTTGTCGGCGAGTCGCACAAGAACATCCGCCGGAGAACCGGAGAGCCCTATGTGATCCATCCCATCGAGGTGGCGAAAATCGTCATCTCCGAGGTGGGCCTGGGCTACAAATCCATCTGCGCGGCCCTGCTGCACGACGTTTTCGAGGACACGGACTACGACATCGGAGATATCCGGAGCCTGTTCGGGGAGACGATCGCCGCCCTGGTGGAAGGGATGGTGAAAATCAAGAACGTGCTGGACGACGAGAGCCGCAAGGAATACAAGAGCACCCAGAACCTCCAGGCGGAGAATTTCCGCAAGATCCTGCTGACGATGGGCGACGACGTGCGCGTCGTCCTCATCAAACTGGCGGACCGCCTGCACAGTTGCCGGACCATCGAGGCGCAGCCCGAACGCAAGCGGGACAAAATCCTGTCGGACATTATGTATATTTTCGTGCCGCTGGCCCACCGGCTCGGGCTCTACGGCATCAAGTCCGAAATGGAGAACACCTGGCTGCGCTACCGCGAACCGGAGCAATGGGCCGAAATCAACTGGGCGGTCGAGCGCAGTGCCGCCGTCAGGATGCCCGATATCGAGCGCTTCGTGGACACCGTGCGCGAAATGCTCGACGCCGCAGGCTTCAAGTACAGCATCCGCCAGCGGGTCAAGACGCCCTATTCCATCTGGCGCAAGATGAATGTCAAGAAGGTGAGTTTCGAGGAGATTTTCGACCTCTACGCCATCCGCATCATCTTCGACCCCATCGCCGGGGAGAAGGAGCACGTGAGCGCGCATCGCATCCACGACCTCCTGAAATCCCGTTTCACGGAAAAACCGGACCGCCTGCGCAACTGGCTCGACAACCCCAAGAGCAACGGCTACGAAGCGCTGCACAGCACCTTCCGCACGCAGGGCGGCAACTGGGTGGAAGTGCAGATCCGTTCGCGCCGTATGGACGATATCGCCGAAAAGGGCATCGCCGCGCACTGGGCCTATAAGAAAGAAGGCTTCAGTTCCGAGGAAAACTCCGAAATGGACAAATGGCTGTCGCATCTGCAAAGCATCCTCGCGGACCGCAATGCGGATCCGACCGCCCTGCTGGATATGATGCACAAGGGGCTGGTATCGCCGGAAGTGGTGGTCTTCACCCAGTCCGGAGAGCAGCGTACCCTGCCTACGGGCGCCACGGTCCTGGACTTCGCCTACAGCATCCACAGCGATATCGGGAACAAGGCCATCGCGGCGAAGGTGAACGGCCGGCTCTGCGACCTGGACGCCAGACTTTCCTCCGGCGACCGCATAGAAATCATCACCGTCCGCAGCGGCCATCCGCAGGCCTCGTGGCTGAACTTCCTGCAAACCAAGACCGCACGGAGCCGGGTGTCGGAATTCCTGCGCAAACAGCAAAACCCCGCCGGAAAATGAAAGTGAAACGACTCCTTCCCCTGCTGGCTGTCGCCGCCGTCCTCGGACCGGTGATTTTCGCGCCCTCCTGCGCGAATACGACGCAATCCCCTACCGGCGGCCCCAAGGACAGCATTCCGCCCTATATCAACAACATCGTCCCGCTGCCCGGCACGATGAACGTCCCGACGACCCGGACCAAGATTGTCTTCACCTTCAACGAATATGTCGTCATCAAGGACCAGAAGAACATCTTCCTCTCCCCGCCCCTTTCCAAGCCCGCCAAGGCACGCATTATGGGCAAGAACCTTGTCGTCACCTTCGAGGAGGACCTGTTGCCCAACACTACCTATACGCTGGACTTGACGGGGGCCCTTGCGGACAACAACGAGGGGAATATGTACCCCGGCTACACCTATGTCTTCTCCACCGGAGACCGCATCGATTCCCTGTACATTACCGGCATCGTCCAGGAAAGCAGCACGCTCAAGCCCGTCAAGGGCGCTACCGTGATGCTCTACAAGAACCACGCGGATTCGGCAGTATTCCTGGAACGGCCCGTCGCCGCGGTCAAGACCGACGACTGGGGCTATTTCTCCCTCAGTTACCTGCAAGACACGCTCTATCGCCTCTATGCCCTGCGGGACGACGCCGGAGACAATCTCTATGACCCGCAGGCGGACCTGATCGCCTTCTATGATTCCCTGGTGCAGCCGGTGCTGAAAGTGAACGACACCATCCCGGAACTGATGAAGTATGAGATGACGGACACCGCCGCCTGCCTGGCCCGCAAGACGCGCTACACCCTGAACCTGTTCCGGGAACGGCCCAGCAAGCAGTACATCGTCAACAAGGTACGGGTCAGCGACCGTTCCTCCTATATCACCTTCATGGCCCCGGACGCCTGGATCGACTCCCTGTGGATCAAGGGCTACCCCGCCCACCGGGTGATTACCCAGTTCAACATCCAGCAGGACAGCCTGGAAATCTGGGTCAACGACCCCCGTCCCGTGCCGGACACCCTGCATCTCTACGTCAATTACCGGAAAACCGACACGACCGGCGCCCTGAAACCCAGCCTGGAGCACGTCAAACTTTATCGGGAAGGCGTCAAGCGGAAGGCGGTGGGCTACAACGCCCGCAAGGAAATCAAGCACGAGGACACGATATGCGTCTATAAGTTGGAGGTCAAGCCCGAGACCGTCGAACAGAACGGTTTCAGCCTCGAATTCCGCGAACCGATCATCTATGAGCACTTCGATTCGGTCCGCTTCATTATGGTGAACCCCAAGCAGAAACTCATCGACGGGAAATTCTCCATAGAGAAGGACAGCCTGAACCTCCGGCACTTCACCATCCGGCCCCAGGAAAAATTGCTGACGGGCTGGGAATACCGCTTGAAACTGCCGCACAGGGCTTTCCGAGACATCAACGGCTTCTATTCGGACAGCACCGAGGTGAAGGTCAAACTGCCGGAAGACGAAAAGGCTTCCTCCATTGAACTGGTGGTCAGCGACGTTCCGGGAAAAGTCCTGGTGGATTTACTGGATGAATCCCGCAAGAACGTCCTCCGTTCCTATGTCATCAATCAGCCGGCTACGCTGATGTTCCCCTATCTCAAGAAAGGGAAATACTGCATCCGTTTCACCGAAGACCTCAACCGCAACTCCATCGTCGATACCGGCTCGCTCCTGGAACACCGGCAGCCGGAAAAGGTGCGTTTCCTCAAGATCAACGGCGACATCTTCCTGGACCTGCCCGAAAAGACCGACCTCACACAGAAGGCTTCCGCCAGCGAAATTCTCTATGACTAGATGAAAAGACAGTTCTCCATAGCGCTACTCCTGTTGCTTCCCGCCCTGCTTTCCGCGCGCGGGCGGCAGACGGACACCGTACAGTACAGCGCGGAATACCTGGATACGGTCCAGGTGCGCAAAGGGACGGTCATCAATGACTATACGACTCTCGGCTTCAATGCCGGCGTCACCTTCTCCCGGATGCTGTTCAATCCTACCAAGGACCATTCCTTCCTGTTCTCTCCGCAATACTATTCCCTCTATTACACCCGCCATTGCAAGATGTTCGGCTATCTGCCCTACTTTGCCTTGAAGATTGGCGCGGAATACAGCCACGAGGGGTTTGAGTTCCTTACGGACAAGAGCACGGGAAGGACCTATCACGACAACGGCATCACCAAATGCGATATGACGGTGGTAACCATACCGGCGATGGCGGAAATCCACGTGGATGTGGATCCCGTCAAGATTTTCGCCGACGTGGGCTTCTATGGCGGCTACCGTCTGGGCANNGCCAGGACAAGTACATCGACGCCAAATATCACACCGCCTTCCGGGATTATGAAATCCGCTGGGACTACGGTCTGCACGGCGGCGCCGGTATCGCCCTGGTATTCAGCCCCGTGGAAATTCATTTCGGAGCGATGGTGCGCTGGAGTTGGAGCGACCTCTACAAGCCCGACTACCTGGACGAGCAATACCATCCTTATCCGCGCAACACCTATTATTACCGTTTTGCCGCGCCGCTGGACATTATGGTTTATGCCGGCGTGCATTTCCAACTGACCAAGCGCAAGGGCAAGACCGTCAAGATGCTCCGGCGCGAAGCCTACGACATTGTCTATCCTCCTGCCAAACCCGATGAAAACGAAATTCCTGCAAGCGAAAGTCGGTAAAGACCTCCTGATCGGTCCCGGCGCCCCGCTGGTCATCCAGACGATGTGCAACACCCATACCTCCGACGTGGAGGCGACGGTCGCGCAGTGCCTCGAACTGGCCGCTGCCGGTGCGCAGATGGTCCGCATCACCGTCCCGGGGCTGCAGGACATCCCCGCCCTGCGGGAAATCCGCGATACGCTCCGTGCCCGGGGCTGCGCGGTGCCGCTCGTCGCGGACATCCATTTCTCTTCGGCCACGGCCTTCGAAGCCGCGAAAATCGTCGAGAAAGTCCGCATCAACCCGGGGAACTTCCATCCGGACCACGAGACGGCCCGGCGGGAATTCGCCCGTTTCCTTGAAGTCTGCCGCGAACACGGCACCGCCGTCCGCGTGGGGCTCAACCACGGCTCGCTGGGCAAATACATCACGGACCTCTACGGCAATACGCCGGAAGCGATGGCGCTGGCGGCGATGGAATGGCTGGAAATGTGCATCGAAGCGCAGTTCTTCAATGTCGTGGTCTCGCTCAAGGCCAGCAATACCGTGGTGATGGTCCAGGCCTACCGCGAACTGATGCGGCGGATGCAGGAGCGCGGCTATGTCTTTCCCCTGCACCTGGGCGTCACCGAAGCGGGAAACGGCGAGGAAGGCCGCATCAAATCCTGCATCGGCATCGCTTCGCTGCTGCGGGAAGGCATCGGCAATACGATCCGGGTATCGCTGACGGAACCGCCCGTAGCGGAACTGCCGGTCGCCGCGTACCTTGCGGCCCGGTACAGTACGGCGCCGATGCCGGAACTCCCCGCGGAGGGAAAACGCATCCTGGACGCCGCCTGCGACTGGGGCCCTGCGCTACTGAACCGGGAAATCGACGAAATCCCCGCTTCCGCGGGCCTGGAGGCGCACCTGACCGACGAAATTATGCAAGGCGCCCGCCGGCGCTTCTACCGTCCGGAATACATCGCCTGTCCCGGCTGCGGCCGCACGATGTACGACCTGCAGGGCAGTTTCGAGCAGGTGAAGGCGCGCACCGCCCACCTCAAGGGAATGGTCATCGCCGTGATGGGCTGCATCGTGAACGGGCCCGGGGAAATGGCGGACGCCGACTGGGGTTATGTGGGAGAAGGCGGCGGCAAGGTCTCCATCTACCGCAAAGGCGAACCCGTCCTGCGGCACGTCCCCGACAGCGAGGCGATCGACCGCCTGCTGGAATTGATTGAGCGGGGTTAGTTTTTCTTGACCGGGTCGCAGGTCAGCCCCACGCCGAGTTTCTTGAAGATTTTCTGGTCCACCTCGCTGAGCATCACCGTGGAATGGACCTGGCAGCCCTCCAGTTCGGGCAGGTTGTCCAGCGCGCGGCGGCAGTTCTCGTCCTCCTGGCTGAGCATCGAAAGCGCCACCAGCACCTCGTCCGTATGCAGGCGGGGGTTG
>LXOW01404813.1_pt1 | contig 11706 bp, 8 predicted proteins | sample 1368591 | NCBI WGS metagenome assembly LXOW01 (sample SAMN04884650, study PRJNA319009) | bovine gut metagenome | isolation source: Cow rumen | host: Bos taurus | place: Italy: Legnaro (PD) | collected 2014-07-09
CCATCTATCCGTTTGAAAACCAACTTTATGTGCTCAAGATGACCGGCCGGGAGATCCAGGATTACCTGGAGTACTCCTACGACCAGTGGATCAATACCGTATCCGGGCCGGGCAGCCATATCCTGAAGATTGCCCCGCGCCATGACAGCCGTACCGGCCAGCAGGGCTGGTCCTTTGAAAACCGCTCTTACAATTTCGACTCCGCCGCCGGCATCAACTATACCGTGGATGTCACAAAGCCGGCAGGGAGCCGGGTAGTCATCACATCCATGGCCGGCGGACAGCCCTTCGACCCGGACAAGACCTACTTTGTTGCCATGACCTCCTACCGTGCCAGCGGTGGCGGCGGCATCCTGAAAGCTATCGGCGTAGACACGGACAAGATTACCGACCGCGTTGTGGAATACTACCCGGAAATCCGCAATATCCTGTATAACTACCTGCTGGAGCACGGTAGCATCGATCCGGCCATTATCGGAGACCCGGAGCGGATCGGAGGCTGGCGTTTCGTACCGGAATCCATCGCCGTGCCCGGCATCGATGCAGATATGCAATTACTATTTGGAAAGAAATAACCCCTTAAATCACATCCCATATGAAAACACAGCTTCTTCTTTTCTGTGCAGCCGCCCTGTTGCTGACAGGTTGCGCCGCTACCCGCCAGACCAGCGAGCAGAAAGCCACCGAACAGGCTGCCATCGCCCAGGCCGTTCGTGAGCAGGTTCCCGCGGCTTCTTTCAAGATCATCGCCACCGAGATGATTCCGCTGCGCGCCCCCAGCAAAACGCTTACCGACCCGTATTTCGTCAAGGTGAGTGACAATTGCCTGGAGTCTGCCCTGCCGTATTTCGGCCGCGCCACCAACATCCCTTACGGAGGTGGTAACGCATTGGATTTCAAGACGGATATCACTTCCTACGACTGGAAGGAAGTCAAACCGGGCGTATATGACATCAAGGTCGTGGCGTCGAACAGCGAGGACACCTATGAGTACAACATCCGCCTGTACGACAACGGATCCGCGACCATCAACATCAATTGCCGCAATCGCGAGTCCATCACCTTCCTGGGACAGCTGGAAAAATAAGCGGTAAAGATTAGCGCCGGCGCATGCCGCGCATCTTGTCCATGAGGTTGCCGGTCATGACCGATTTCATGGCTTTGCGCGTACCTTCGAATTGTTTCAGCAGACGGTTCACTTCCTGCAGGGAAGTTCCAGAACCGTCTGCGATTCTTTTCCGCCGGCTGCCGTTCAAGATTTCGGGATTGTCCCGCTCGGCAGGTGTCATGGAAAGGATAATGGCTTCGATACCCTTGAACGCATCGTCGGGAATATCCACATCCTTGATGGCCTTGCCCACGCCGGGAATCATGGAAGCCAGATCCTTGATGTTACCCATCTTCTTTACCTGCTGGATCTGGTTGTAGAAGTCCCAGAGGCCGAATTTATCCTTGGCCAGCTTCTTCTTCAACTCACGGGCTTCCTTCTCGTCGAACTGTTCCTGCGCCTTCTCCACGAGGGAAACCACATCGCCCATGCCCAGGATACGGTCTGCGATACGCTCCGGATGGAACACATCCAGGGCCTCCATCTTTTCGCCCGTAGAAATGAACTTGATGGGTTTGCCGGTGATATATTTGATGGAAAGGGCCGCACCGCCACGGGTGTCGCCGTCCATCTTGGTCAGCACCACGCCGTCAAAATCCAGGCGCTCGTTAAAGGCTTTGGCCGTTTCTACGGCATCCTGGCCCGTCATGGCATCCACCACGAAAAGGGTCTCGGTAGGCTGTACAGCCTGGTGCAGGGCCGAAATCTCGTCCATCAGCTCCTGGTCCACGGCCAGACGGCCGGCGGTATCCACAATCACGACAGGAATGCCCTCGGACTTGGCCTTGGCAATGGCCGCCTTGGCAATCTTCACCGGATCCTTCTCCCCTTCCTCGGTATAAACCGCAACGCCTATCTGCTCGCCCAGCACTTTCAACTGGTCGATAGCCGCAGGACGGAAGGTATCGCAAGCGGCCAGCAAGACCTGCATGCCGCGTTTGCTCTTGATATTCAAGGCCAATTTGGCCGAAAAAGTCGTCTTACCGGAACCGTTCAGACCGGCCACCAGCACCACTCCGGGATTGCCTTTTACGTTGATGTCGGTGGAGGCGCCGCCCATAAAGGCAGCCAGTTCGTCGTGGACGATTTTCACCATCATCTGCTGCGGCTTCACCGCCGTCAGCACATTCTGGCCCATAGCCTTCACCTTCACCGTGTCGCAGAATTCCTTGGCCACCTTATAACTCACGTCGGCGTCCAAGAGAGCGCGGCGGACATCCTTCAGCGTCTCGGCAACGTTAATCTCGGTAATCTTCCCTTCACCCTTCAGTATCTTGAAAGAGCGTTCCAGTCGTTCCTGTAAGTTCTCGAACATAATCGTACAAAATTAGCCTGCAAATATACTACTTTTCCGGGAAACTCTCGCGCATGGGCGCAACGGCCAGGCGATCCGAAAAGACAGAGGGCGCCATGTCGCGCAGGTTGTACCGGCTGGACATCACCTGCCCGTAAGCACCGGCGCTGCGCAGGCCCACCAGGTCGCCCCGCCGGCACTGCGGCAGCAACGCTCCCTCGGCGAACACATCGGACGATTCGCACACGGGCCCCACCACATCGTAGCGGTGCATCGGCTCGTCCGGAGCGGCGAAGAACTTCATGATGCGGTGCCGGGCGCCATAAAGGGCCGGGCGGATGAGGTCGTTCATGCCCGCATCCAGCACCAGGAAATCCTTGTCGGCGGCATGCTTCACATACAGCACCTGGCTTACCAGCGTACCGCATTGGGCCACCAGCGCCCGACCGGGCTCCAGGTGGATACGGCGATCCTTGCGGCGCTTCAGCGAGGCATCCACCACCTTGAACCAGCGCTCGAATTCCGGGATGGGATGGGAGTCCGGATCGTCATAGTCCACGCCCAGGCCACCGCCCAGGTCCAGGTTGTGCACCGGCATACCCTTCTGCTCGAAGTAGTCGGCCACCTCGTCGGCCCGCTGGCACTCGTGCGCATATACGCCCTCGATATCGGTAATCTGCGAGCCGATATGGAACTGCAGTCCTTCGAAATACACGTTCTTGCATGCCTTGAGGGCATCGATAACCGCATCCAGGTCCCGCAGGGCGATACCGAATTTGTTCTCGGTCAGGCCCGTGGTGATGAACTTATGGGTATGGGCGTCGATGCCGGGGTTGATGCGCAGGCCCACGTGGGCCACCACGCCCATCCGTCCGGCCAGGCCGTCCAGGACCGCCAGTTCTTCCATGGATTCCACATTGAAGGCCTGGATGCCCAGGCGCAGGCCGGCAGCCATCTCGGCGTCCGTCTTCCCCACTCCCGTAAACATGATTCGGGAAGGCTGGAAGCCGCACTCGAAGGCGCGGACCACCTCGTTGCCGCTCACGCAGTCGGCCCCGAATCCACGGGAAGAAAGGACTTCCATTACGCGGCGGCCATAATTGGCCTTCACAGCATAATGGACGTGGATGTCAAAGCGGCGGCAGAGCTCGGCCACGGTATCGGCCGTCTGCTCCAGCAGCGGCATATCATAATAATAAAAAGGGGTCCGGATGCGCCGGAACGTGTTTTCGTCGTTGATTTGCATAGTCATTTTTTACGCTTGATGAGCCGGCCGGAGCAGGTCCAGGACCGTCTTCACCGGATTAAATGTCTCCAGGGGTACTTCTACAAATAAGGTATTCCAATCGGACATGGAGCCGTTCCACAGGCCGGGCAGTTCCAGGGCTTTGAGTTCACGGCCCTTGTAACTCTTGCTGCTGATGAAACCGGTTTCCTCGTCCACATGTTCCAACAGATTGAATTTGCCGCCCCGATAGTCCCGCAGGCAGCAGACCAGGTCTACCGGATTGAAATGCGTCGCCGCAGAAAGGGCAGCCACCGCGGCAGGATTGTTTTTATCGATCTGGACGCTCTCCAGGATCTGCAGCGAGGTGGAGCCGTCGGCCGCGCGGATAATGAATGGACCGCCGCCGGGTTCCCCCTGGTTTTTCACCATGCCGCACACGCGGATGGGACGGTTCAATTTAGAGCGCAAAAGCGCCACGCGCGCCGCCGCATCCGCCGCAGCGGGCAGGGACACGCAAAGCGTATCGGCCAGGAAGGCTTCGATGCGTCCGCAGAGGGCGGTGCAAGAAGCGGAAGCAGGGTCCGATTCCGCATCCAGCTCCTGCAGGAAGCCGAAAATCCGGTCCCGAAGGGCCAGGGCACGGCCCATAAGCACCTTCTTATATCGGGCCGTCACGGGCAGGAAACGCTCGTGGGCCACATTGTCGATATTTTTGATGGAGACAAGCTCGTCTTCCACCTGGTTCAAGTTATAAATCAGGGCGCCATGACCGGCGGGACGGCGCAGGATCTGCCCGTTCTCGTCCAGGAAAGGCTCATTGTCCGGCGTCACCGCAACGGTGTCGGTTGCCTTGTCCTGATAGGTAAAGCTCAGGTTGTACCGGACGCCGTAACGCTGCTCGAAAACCGGCTTCACTTCGGCCAGGGCCGATTCGAACAAGGACCGGTGCTCCGGCGAAATGGTCACCGTCAGGTTGCAGCTTCCGTCGGCGTTGCGCATATACTCCTGCGCCTCCACCAGGTGCTCGGCCAGGGCGGTGCGCACCTCCTGCGGATAACGGTGGAACTTCAGCACGCCCTTGGGCTTGGAGCCATAGTCCAACCCGCTGTCCGTGAGCAGGTTCTCGGCCACTTTTCGGCGATAGGCCGGGCTGTCTTCCGGCTTCCCGAACACCTCCTCCGAATAGAAGGCGAAGTCCCGGATCGATGCCGCCAGCCGCGCCACGGGCGAACCCTCGGGCACATCGGCGCCCCCGCGCAGGACATCCATCCCCGCAAAAATATCTTTGAACATGCGGGAAGCGGCGCCCGAAGCCGGCACAAACTTGCATTTCCCCGCCACCCGGGCCTTGTCCGCGTACGCGGCGGCCTCTGTGGCAGCCTTCTCATCCAATACTTCGATGCCTTTCCCAGGCGTGGCCGGGGCCACTATATCCAACCAGGGGAAGCCCTTGCGGAATCGCTCAATCTGAGCCAACGTTTTGGTATCCATATCGGGTTAATCTACATAAAATTCTCTACGGTATTGATATTGGGAGCGCATGCGTTCAAAGGCTCCCGGGTCCATCCGGAACATAAAATCGTCCGTAAAAATGGGATAGTTGTACTGCAGCACAGAAGCCACCTCTCCCTGCGAGCGTCCCTCCAGGTCCAGTTTGATGGATTCCAACTCCAGCACCTCGGTCTTCGGGAAAAACTCGTACAGTTGGCGGAAGCGGAAAAACCGCGCCAGCGAGCGCACCGACATGGCCGTACCGTTCTGTTTTCCCTGATAGGAATAGCCGGCGATATGCGGCGTGGCGATATCCACCTTTTCCAGCAGGTCCCGGTCGATGTCCGGCTCGTTGTTCCAGGTATCGATAATCACCGGTCCGAGGTTCGGAAGAGCCTCTTTCAGGGCAAGCTCGTCCACCACTTCACCGCGCGATGCGTTGATGAAAAACGCCCCCGGGCGCATCCGGGAGAAGAATTCCCGATTGGCCATCCCGCGGGTTTCCGGCAGCAGCGGCACGTGGAGCGTTACGATATCACTTTCGGCCAGCAGGGTGTCCAGGTCGCAAAATCCGTCCGGTCCTTCCGCCGCCACGCGGGGCGGGTCGCATTTCAGCACCTTGAACCCCAGGTAGAGGGCCATCCGTTCCACGCGTTTGCCCACATTGCCTACGCCTACGATTCCCATCGTCTTCCCCTCCAGGCGCAGCGACTTGCGGGCCGCCGTCCCGTACAGGGCCGAGAACACGTAATTCATCACGCCGCCGGCATTGCATCCGGCCGCATTCGCCACCACGATTCCCCGCGAATTGCAATAAGGAATATCGATATGGTCCGTTCCGATGGTGGCGGTGGCGATGATTTTCACCGACGATCCGGCCAGCAGGGCGGCATCGCAGCGGGTACGGGTACGAATGAGCAGGGCATCGGCGTTCCGGACATCTTCCGGACCGATTTCCTTCCCCTCTTTATAGACGATGCGGGCATAGGGTTCAAGCACTCCTTCCAGGAAGGGAATCGCCTTGTCCGCGATAATTTTCGGTTTCTTAAATAACATCTACTTCAATACGATATCCTTTACCAGGCCCACCTTCGGGTCATCTTTGACGAAAAGGTCGTCCTGCAGCAGCCAGGCGTTCATCCGCTCGATCAACTGCGCTTTCTGCAAACCCAGTTCGAACCGCAGCACCGACGACGACAGGCTCACCCGGAGCACTCCGTCGCGGTAGTAGCNNCGTCGCGGTAGTAGCGGCGCAGGGTGGCCGAACCGGCACCCGACACGTCGTCCCAGGCCGCGAACACCCGCTGGGTATTCAGCCCGGCCGCCAGTTTCATCGACCGGATATACTGGTCGATAACCTCCTCCATGCCCAACGCCTGTTTGCGGTGAATCCGATACGTCTCCATCTCCTACAATTCCTTGAAAGTTCCGCCGGCGCACTCGAAATAAGCCCGGTCCGACGTAAACGCAAAAATACACAAAAAAAGCGAATAATCAAGGTTTCCGGGACTGCGCACCCATTAACTGCGTCATCTCGTTGCCGGTCTATTGTTTCAAGACGGCCTTATGCCCATCTCCGTCTACCAACGTAACAAAGGGACCGTTCACACTCTTTACACGGAATTTCAAGTTCTCCTGCACGGAGGGAAGCGATGTATCCACGTTCTGGATCAAATCTACATAAACTCTAGTTCCCTCCATCAAAGAAGAATAGGGAGTATAACGGAGCTGGATGAGCCGGTTGGAGGACGGTTCCATAAGAGTAAAGACGCCGGTAGTTCCTTCCGCGTCCCGTCCCATACGCAACTGCATCATCTGAGGCACAAAAGACCACCTCAAGCCAGCTATGCCGTAGAATCCCGGTTCTTGACTGTGGTCCGGTTCTATGCCCTGCGTCACAGTTAGTGTCTGAGCGACGTCATCATGATAGAAGGTAATGGTTCCTTCTCGGGGTTCACTACCGGTATTCTCTTCCACCTGGAAATACAAGAGTTTATCGGTAAGCGCCTTGACATCCACCCTCTTGATCCAGGAAACGCTAATTTCCACTTCCGGTTCCACATTAGTACAGAGCAGGATATCCAGCACAGTGGCTTCGTACGAAATCTCCACCTTATCCGGCGAGAGCAGGATGGCATTGTTCTGCTCCTGCATCACTTTCACACTCTCCGAAAGGCCAAGTTCATCGTTAAAAAAACGGATGAAAGCCTCCCGGGATTCATAAGATTCGTTAGCCGAAACATAGAAAGTATAGCTGTCCGTAGACATGGACCTAGAGGTGACTTCAGAGATCCAATCCACTCCCTTGGGCATTTCCACGCTCACTGCCACATTGTGCTGCACATCAACCGTAAAGAATCCCCCGTCAGCGGGAACCGTCTCCTGATTGGAACTAAGCACCAGTGTGGCCTCCGGGCCCTGCTGGAAAACCTTGAAGATTTCCTGTCCAAGCGAAGAGGAAACCGTCACGGCGCCTTCCCGTTTTTGGGGATCCTCGTTAGCCGCCACCCTGAATGTAAGTGTATGATTGGTAATTCCTTTCACTTGCACCGGAACCAGCCATTCCACCCCGGCCGTCACCGAGCTGGTAAAACTGATATTGGTCCTCACCTGGATGGTAAAGTCCCCACCATCCTGGTCAAACTCTTGCTTGGATGCCGAAGCCGTAAAGGCGTCTTTCTGCTTCTGTGTCACCAGCAGGGTCACTTGGGCTGTACCGCACTTGACCTGAATGGTAGCACGGCGTTCATCGTACTCTTCGTTCGGGTTCACCTGGATGGTCAGGGTCCCCCTCCCCTTGTTCCCGCTTTCCGCACTCAGGCGTAGCCAATAGGCCCGTCCGTTGATAATGGAAGCCTTCCAGGCATCGCTGGATGTAAACGAGACGGTAAGAGAGCCACCTTTGGCGTCCAATACCGGATTCGTATTCACACCGGCAACCCAGTTAATGGTGGAGTTGTCCACGTTCCCGGGGGGTTCTTCCGTACCACTCTGGCAAGAGACCATTAGCAGGGTCGCAATGGCCCATCCTATATAAGTCTTTCTCATAGAGCTTCTCATTATTGAACAACGACTTGGCTCTCTACCTTATCTTCCCGGCCGTCGGCATACTTCAAACGAGCCATAAGGATGTGGGTCCCGGCAGTTAGGACAAGGCTCTCCCCTTCTACTGGCATATCGTCATAGAACCATTTGACGTCGAACGGCTTTGCAACGGGGCTGCTTACCAGTTTGAGCGGCAGTTCCTGACCGCTGGAAAGCGTGTCAGAAGGAAGATCTATATAACTGATGCCCAAATCTGTAAGGGAAGTTCCCGGGGTCAGATGGATTGGGGCTTTTGCGGTGAAGGCAATCAGGGCACCACCATTATAAGTTGAGGAATTCATATCTTGCCAGTTTCTCGCGCCGGGGGTTGACGTAGTAGAGAAACCGTGATAGAACATAAAACTGCCATTCTGGGGATTCACATCATTCTTGTCTGTAACCACAGCATAGGATGCATTGGACTGCTTGATGAGATAGCCTACATACAGGTCTGTCCCCGCCGGGATCATCACATTTGCGTCCGATATATCCACTTGGTTGGAAAGTCGATCGAAGTACACTGTGGTATTAATCCCCGTGACACGCCGAGCAAACACGCGTTCCTTGATCCCGTAGTCTACAAACACCCAAACCTCTTCACCACTGGCCTTGGTGGAGAAAGAGATGGTGGAGATTGTTCCCCCTTCATACTCCTTCAGTTCAGCCGCCGTGTAATGAACCGCTACCGTATAATCGGTAGAAAAAGTATAACCCCATGATAAGTAGCTGGAGAAAGGAATGATGGCTTTGGTAAGTCCCACATCGATTCCACCTGAAATGACAGGATCCAGTTGAATCTCCTTGCGCACCGACCATCCACTCAAATCCGCATGAGCGGGCTGATAGTTCGTAGCAAAAACCGACAACAGCAATTGCTGGGAAAAATCGTCCGGCAATTCAATCAGGAACTGACCGTTATAATCCGTTTTCGCTTCATAGCTGGCCGATGAACGGGCCACTGACAGGAGCATGGGATAAACGCGCGAAGGAGCGTATGTTTTTTTAGCTTCCAAAAGCACCACGGCTCCCTGTACCGGAGCGCCCGTCTGTGAGTCGGTCACAACGCCAGTGACCGTACGGTTGCCGCGGATCATGGTAAAGCTGGCCTCTCCATTGGCATATTTGATATCATGCAGGGAATAGGGCTCGCTCCCGTCCCAGGCTTTCAAGTCGTAATCTTTCACACTGTAACTTACATTCCAATCCGAGTTTGACGGGAAAACCCAAAGCGAATAAAAACTGTTTTTGTATTCGCCGTCCATAGCGTAGGAACCGTAAGGAAGCAGAGTCTTGTCCGGAATCTCCAGGTAGTGACAGGGGTGATATTTATTCCCGTTGATCAGTTTCCCGTTCTCCCAACGCTGGGCTGCCGTAACGCCGTCAATCATATTTTGGGAACGGTCTACATGATAGATGAGCATACCGGCCGGTAGCGTGCTGTCAAAGCCGCTTCCATCGCGAACCTCGGGCAGGAAGAACTCCCCTTCGTTGGCGGTGGGTATGCGATAGAAAGCCGGGGTGTCCAAATTGCGCAAAGTAACCTGTCCGGATGCATTCAGGTCGTGTTCAACCGTGATATATCCCAGCATATACCGCTCCATCAGACTCATCCGAGGGGGAATACGACCGTTAGAATTGTGCTCACCTCCGGCCATCAAGTTCCAGTTACTGGGATGGAAAGCCCGGCCGTTGATTTCGTAATCTGTATCATAAAGGTCGGGCAGCCCCAGCACATGGCCGAATTCGTGACAGAAGGTACCGATTCCACACTTTTCCTTGCCCAAATTGCCCCGTAGTTCGGCCGAACAACCATAGGTACCAATCTTTACGCCATCGAATGTAACAGAAGAAGTGACCGAACTTTTATGGGGCCAGATGGTATCCGAACCACCGCCTTCCGACTGGGAATAACCGGGATAAACCATATAGATGCCGTCCACATATCCGTCTTTGTCAACGTCGTACGCTGAAAAGTCTATTTCGCTGTCCAACTTGGCAACGGCTTCACGAATCATGGTCCTGGCCATCTCGTAATGTTTGGAATCGTTGTCTCCGGCCGGCCACTCATTATGATTGCGAGCAATAGTAACCGGACCCACCAGATCGAATACTGGCTGGAACTGAAACTGCGACGCATCCCTATAGTAGTCCCGGGCCGATCCCACGCTCCCGAAGTCGGAGAAGCCAGGCTCGTTAAGAGCGCGGGTGAAATAATCCCCGAATCCGCTCTGGAAAGCTCGATCCGACCACTGGACCAGAATTACCAGGAAATGCTTCTCTCCCCAGCCGATTTTACTCTTTCGGGCTTCAATGCCACCAGAATCGCGCGCATTTCTCTGCTCGCGCGCTGCAGAGCGCATAGCCCGACTGGGACCGCCACCACTATCTTCGCGCCACCAACCATCGACCCCACTCTTATAGATTGTGCGGCCATCTTCAGACGTATACCAGCTGCAGAACTCATCGCCGTGCAGGCGGAGCGTGATAGTACTACCGTCCGGTTGCCGCATCTTGATGGGATACGGCGTTGCAGAATCGGCCCACATGACCAACCATCCGGAAACTGCCAGCAACAAGAGAAATGACAGGAATAATTTTTTCATACCGCTACGCTTTGGTGAATTCACCGTTATGTGTGGTAAAATACGCGCGGTCGTCCGTCATACGGTCCACAATGCCGGCAAGGCGGGCCGCATCCGTATCCGTGATGAAGATCTGGCCGAAATCGGCTCCTGCCACCATGCCAATAAGGTTGGAGATACGGCCCAGATCCAGTTTGTCGAAGACATCGTCCAGCAGCAGCATGGGCGCGAAACCATAGGCGCGCTTCATGATTTCGTACTGGGCGAACTTGAGGGCCACCAGAAAACTTTTCTGCTGTCCCTGGGAGCCGGCACGCCGGATGGGATGGCCGTCCATGGAGAACAGGAAGTCGTCGCGCTGAATGCCGGAAGTGGTATATCGCAAGCGGAAGTCTTGCTCCCGGTGCTGCTCGAAAACTTCTGGTAATGAACGGTTTTCCAATTCAGATTTATAAGAAATGGATACTTCTTCCCGATTGCCGGAAATAAGTTTGTAATACCGGGACACAACAGCTTCTAAATCGGCCGCCAGACGGGCACGGGCCTGATGTACCAGGGCTGCCGGAGCCTCCATGCGCTGATCCAAAACCGCCAGCAGCGACGGATCCGGATCCAACTCCTTGAGCAGTTTGTTCCGCTGGGCTAGTAACCGGGTGTAAGTTTGCACAGCCGCCATGTATTCCCGGTCCATTTGGGAAAGCACCGCGTTGGATAGCCGACGGCGTTCCTCCCCTGATTCGCTCACCAAAGCAATGTCCCCGGGAGAGACCATGACCACAGGCAAGATGCCAATATGCTCTCCCAATCGGGCATAAGGCTTGTCGTCGCGCACCAGTTTCTTCCCTTCCGGACTCACTTTGAGGGCGAAACGGGATTCCCGCCCGTTTTCCATGACATAAGTGCCGCCCAGGGTAAACCC
>LXOW01023840.1_pt1 | contig 11703 bp, 7 predicted proteins | sample 1368591 | NCBI WGS metagenome assembly LXOW01 (sample SAMN04884650, study PRJNA319009) | bovine gut metagenome | isolation source: Cow rumen | host: Bos taurus | place: Italy: Legnaro (PD) | collected 2014-07-09
AGCTACTGGTGTAGAATTTGTAGCCTTGTGCCGGATTGGTGATGGTGCCTCCACCACCTCCTCCGCCCCAGCCACCGCCTTGCGAACCGCCTGCGCTCAGGCCGATGCCAGTGCCTGTGATACGGATGTAGTTGTTATTGTCGCAGTCAAAGCCTTCCTCCGGGTTGCCTTTGGTTGTGTAGGCGAAAGCAACGCCGTTGCCGATGGTGATGGCTCCTGCATGGCCTGCATTCGAGTCGACGGCATCATTGCCGTTGCTGAAACACACAGTCACACCGCCCTCGAAGGTGATGTTGCCTGCCGAGCTGATGCAATCGTCGTAGCAATGGAAGTAGTGCTGTCCGCCTTCAATGTTAATGGCTGTCTTTGATTCTAAGCCTTCGGCACCGCTTGTTGATGTATTAATAGTGGTGGTGCCGCCGTAGAGGGTCGCTACGCCACCCACTTTGATAGCTTTAGCTGAAGCTTTTACCGAGCCGCCGCCACCGGGACCTGGAGGCCAGCCGCCGCCACCGCCCGAGCCTACCTGAGCACCTGTCGTGGTGATGGTGAGAGTCGGACCAGTGCCATCAGCATTGCCTTGCGTGTAAGTGCCTGTATAAGTGTTGCCCGTCTTGGTACCCACCTTAATACCCTTGCCGCCTTTGCCGGTGCTGTTGAGTGTAATGTTACCACTCAGGATTTCCATGTTGCCTTCTGCACGGAGGCATGAGCTGGAATAGGTGTCGGTAGGCGATGAGGCAGGATAGGTAGCACCGTCGCCATGGGTCTCGATGTTGATGGTATTGTTGCCGCTTATTGTCATATTACCGGCGCACGAGATGCCCTTGCCACCATGGTTGGAGGTCGGGAGTGTGATAGTGATGTTGCCACCACTGATGATGACGTTGGCATCGCCCTTGATAGCGGTGCAGTAGGCCGGGTCGTTGTTGGTCACCACGGTGTTGCCGCTCGAGTTGATGATGATGGTGCCGCCGCTGATGGTGATATCGCCAACGGTCTTGATGCCTTTAGAGATGTCGCCCGAATGAGAGAGGTTGATGCTACCGCTGCTCATGTGGAAGGTAGCGTCGCTCTTGATGCAATTGCCGTCTGAAGAGGAAGAGACAATGGTGACGTTGGCTCCGCTGACAGTGACATCGGTGTCGCTTGAGATGCCGTTGGAACCTTCGCCAGCCACTTGCAAGTCAATAGTGCCACCACTCAAGATAACGTCGGCATCGCCCTTGATGCCCTTGCAGTCGTTGCCTGTGATGTTGAGGTTGAGCGTGCCACCTGTCATGGTGAACACTCCCGTCACCTTGATGCTTCTGGCACTCATTGTGGTAGTGTTGATGCTGAGGTTGCCATTGCTGATGTTGATGGTTCCTGAAAAATCAAGACCGTCTGAACCAGCTGAAGTGATATTGAGCGTGCCGCCGTTCCATTGCAGATTGCTGCTGCCGTGAATACCATCGCTGTCGCTGTCAAGGATGTTGATGGTACCTGAGTTCACCGTCATGTTACCTTCCGCAAGGATGCCGTGTTTGGCATTACCGGTAACGCGTAAAGTGCCGTTACCGTTCACCGTAAGGGTACCTGCCGCATACAAGGCTCCATCGATGCTGCTGTTAGCACCATCGGCAAGGGTTGAGGTGCCTCGTAAAGCAAGAGTAGCATTTACGTTTGAGGCCAGATTGATGGCTGCGGTGCTGTTGCTGGTCAGCGACAGCGAACTGAGAGCCATATAATAAGGAGAAGTGCTGTACACCGTCAGGGATCCGTTAGTAGAAGTGCCTGAGACCACGTAAGGCACATTGGTCATTGTGGCATTCACGGTGACATCGGCACCACTTGTGTTCACGCTGACGCCATCATTGGAGAAGGGGTTGACGACGCTCACGCTGTTGCCACTATAGATGATATAAACCGTATCGCCCGCAGGGGGAAGTTCCTGTAAGACGAAGGTGATGCTGTCGAAATCTGTAAGGGGGAACACGCTGAAGCCGCAGCCTGCGTTGAGGAGCATGTTGGCGGGTTGGCTGCCCTCAAAACGGATTTCATGGACATCGCTCACAGCATTGTCGTAAACCACCGTGTTGTTTTTGTGCAGGTTGATGTGGTATTCCTGTGCACTGAGGCATACGCAACCAAGCAGGAAGGCCGCGATAAACAAGGTCTTTCTCATAGCTTGATCATTTTAAGGGTTTGTGTCGGGGTAGTGACAAGATAGATGCCTTTCCGAAGGTCGCTGATGTCGGTAGGCTGGTCGCCCGAGGCTATAAAAGTCTTCACCATACGTCCATCAAGGGCGTAGATACAGACCATCTGTTTACCTTGTAGGTTGCGCATGGTCAAAAGGTCGTGTACAGGATTAGGGAAGAGGCTCACGCTGAGGTTGGTGTTCTCACTGGTGCCTTCCACTTCGTGGCAGACAATTTTTCTGATGTCTGCTAGTGCGAATTTGGTAATGCTTTTTGTGGCGTAAACGCCTTGCTCGATGACTAATTTCACATTGTCTTCAAAATAGACAATGTCGTCTTCCAGCATGAGGAAGGTCTGTTGCTCTCCGTTGTTCAGAAAGACGGTCATCTGTGTAGACTGTGCCGCTGAGGAGATAAGAACTCCCCACAGCAAGGTCACCAGTAGCAGACCTCTTCTTAATGGATTTCTCATAGGGTGATTAGGTTTAGTTTAGTTTGAAAACGGCAAAGATACGATTTTTTTGAGGAATTGGGAGAAAAAATTGCATTCACGCGGTTTCGGTTTGCAGATAAGGCCCTGTAATGGACTCTTTGCTGTCCACCATTTCAATTGGCGTTCCGCTGAAGATGACTCTGCCGCCCATAGCGCCGCCTCCAGGTCCCAGTTCGATGAGGTAATCGCAGGCTTTCAGCATCTCTATGTTGTGCTCGATGAGGAAGATGGTGTTTCCCGCTTCTACCATCGTTTCAAACAGGTCGAGGATGCGTCGGATATCGTTGAGGTGCAATCCGTCGGAAGGCTCGTCCATGATGAAGATTTTACCCTCGTCGCGCAGGTAAGAGGCTAATTTGATGCGTTGCAGCTCGCCGCCTGAGAGGGTAGATAGCGACTGGTTGAGATGGAGATAACCCAATCCGACTTTCTTTAAGGGTTCTAATTTTTCGGCAATCACGCTGCCGGCAAACAGCTCAGAGGCTTTGTTGGCTGTAAGGTCCATCACCTCGGCGATGTTCATTCCTTGTACCTTATATAGTAATACCTCAGGCGAGTAGCGCAAACCACCACAAGCCTCGCAGGTGGTCTCAATGGCATCCATAAAGGCCATGTCGCTGACGATGACACCTTTACCTTGACAAACAGGACAGCCCCCCTTGCCGTTGAAGGAGAATAAGTCAGCTTTGGTTTTATTCACTTTGGCGAACAGTTTGCGGATATCGTCAGCCACTTCAAGATAGGTGGCAGGAGTGGAACGCAGACTGATGCCGATGTTCTTCTGACTGATGTAGACGATTTCCTCGGGTTGCGGATAAGCCTTGCGGAAACATTCCATCAAGGAACTCTTACCCGAACCAGCTACGCCAGCGATGCCGCACATGACGCCTAAGGGCAAGTCGACGGTCAGGTTCTTGAGGTTGTGAAGATTGGCGTTTTCTAAATGGAAGAATGACTTAGGTTGGCGAACTTGTTCCTTAATGGAACTAGTTGCGCTGAGTGAGGTACCGGTAAGGGTTTGGCTATGCAGCAACTCTTGATAGCTGCCCTCAAAGACGATTTCGCCGCCTTTCATTCCGGCTCCTGGTCCCATGTCGATGATGTGGTCGGCAATTTTGATCATCTCCTTGTGGTGCTCCACGAGGATGACCGTGTTGCCGTGATTCTTCAGCTTCTGCACCGACTTCTGCATCAGCAGGATGTCGTGGTTGTGGAGTCCCACGCTGGGCTCGTCGAGGATGTACATCACGTCCGATAGAGGCGAGTTGATGTATTTGGCAATCTTGCAGCGTTGGGCTTCACCGCCTGAGAGCGTACCGATGGCGCGATCCAAAGTGAGGTAGCCGAGTCCGATTTCCTCCAAAGCGGAGAGCCTTTCGAGGGTGGCCCGTTTGATGTCCTCCGCCAGCGGATTGTCGATGGTCTCCATCCATTGGCGGCAGTCGGCGATACTCATAGCCGTCACCTCTGCGATATTGATACCCTTGATTTTGCAAGAGCGAATCTTCTCGTTGAGGCGGGTGCCGCCGCAATCGGGACAGGTGCCCATTGTCAGCATGGGGTTGAGTACCGCTGCGTGGAGCAGCCCCTCTTCCGAGTTGATGATGCTGCGGTACATTCTTGGGATGATGCCCTCGTATTTTGCGCTCTTGGGCCAGTTGGACGGCGGGTTCTTCAGCTTGATTTGGGGCGAGTTGAGGAACAACTCCAGTTCCTCTGGCGAATAGTCCTTGATTTTCTTGTCGAGGTCGAAGAGGCCGCTGTAGGCGTAACGTATCCAGCGCCAGCCACCTTTGCCGAAGGCGATGTAGTGGATGGTGTCCTCATCGTTGAGCGATTTGTCGAAGTCAACGAGCTTGTGGATGTCCAATTCGCGGATTTCGCCCAATCCAGCACAGCGCGGACAACTGCCCGAAGGATGGTTGAACGAGAAGGCATCGGAATAGCCCACGAAAGGTTGCCCGATGCGCGAGAATAACAACCTCAGCAGGGCGTAAATGTCAGTGTAAGTACCTACCGTGGAGCGTGAATTAGAAGTCGGCTTCCTTTGCTCGATGACGATAGCAATGGGCAGATTCTCAATATCGCCGACATGCGGACGACCGTATTTGGGCAGATATTGTTGCGTAAAGGAAGGGAAGGTGTCATTGAGTTCCCTCCTCGACTTGGCCGCGATAGTGTCGAGTACCAACGACGACTTTCCCGACCCTGAAACACCCGTCACCACGGTGATTTGCCGCTTGGGGATGCTGACGTTGACGTGCTTCAGGTTGTTCTCGGTCGCGTCTTTGATGAGGATATAGTCGTGATCTTGCATTTGGGCTGTTTTGAGGTTGCAAAATTAAACAATCTGTAGTTTATGATGATTTGTTACGGCATTGGCAATTGAAGTTCATCTATCTCTGAAAGGATTTCTTCAAACTTCTTTTTTATACAGTCGAAAACTTCACCTTTAACAATCTTTTCAGTTATATTGTATGCCCAATCACGAAGTTCATCTTGCAAAAATTCCCAACCATATGGCCATTCCTCATCATTTGGGTCAAACGAATCCAAACAATCCAACAGATGACGTTCTTTTTTGAGAATTTTGCTCTTTCGATTCGGCTCGTTGTACCAACTGACCCCTACAAACATATCAGCCCAATACTTGCGGCTAGTAGTCCATACAAAAACTCCATAGTATTTCCATTCTTCTCTATATATCCAAGCACCTGTTCCACTCCCGGTTTCACATTCCATATCAAACAACATCTTCTTTTGTTTAGCGAATTCTTCCAATGGTTTCCATATATAGGTGTCAAGAATCTGGCCAAACCACTCCTCTTGAAGTTGTAGCATTTCTCCCACGGCAACAACATTCTCAGACGCGAGCATTACCGACATCAAATCATTCCTATATTTTGTATCCATATCTGTATTGGTGATTTGTTTGACAAGTTCACAATATTGCTTAATAACGGATTGTACCAATGGTTTTCTCTCCGCAATGGAATAACACTTTTCAAGCCATTCGACAATGTTCTTTTCGTAAGAAGCGGTAATGTACGGATATTTAACACATCCCAATGAACAGTTATCAGGATAATGTCCATCAAGAGTAAGATAAACGAGTTTGTATCCCTCAGGGAAGTTTTTCCTGCCATAGTTGTTGTATCTGAGCATCTGGTTTGTTTGGTCACCTGCATAGATTTTATTTTCAATGATGACGGCATGGTTTCCATCTTCAATAATAATGTCTATTCGACCGCCTTCCTTATCAGTCACGGGCCCAATCACACGCTCAACAATGTTTTGTGAACACCGATGATAATCTATGTAATCATTTGGAAGATCAATTACTTCAAGGAAGGCCTGAAGAAAACGATACGATAATCCATGGCTTCCTTTGGGATTCATTAATTCAGCAATAAATGCTGAATGCAATCGCACTTCTTCTGTTCGCAACCCAATCGTATTGAACACATTGAAGAATTCGCCTTTTTCTTGTTTCTCAAGTTCCACTTGTTTCTCATTCTCATAGAGTTTCGAAATGGTGGCAAGAATCGTTTGTGTTTTTTCCATCATTGTCGTTTCTTGGCTTTTAGATTGTTTTTATCCCATAATAACTCAACACCACCTTGAAATTATCCTGAGCGGTCAAACAAGTGTCGCGCAAATAGCCGTTGATTTTGCCCCAATTTTGGATGCCGCGGTAATAGAACAGGCGCAAATCGTCAGTAATGATGAACGGCACAATTCCCTTCTGAAGACATTGCCAAAACAACAACAGCCTACCGACACGCCCGTTGCCGTCTTGGAAAGGATGGATGCGCTCGAAATGCACATGAAAGTCCAGCAAATCGTCAAACGTAACCTGCTTTTGGGAGTTGTAATCGGCAAGCAACAACTTCATTTGGCGGTGGACTTCTTCGGGTTGGGCAGTCTCTTCTTCTCCCACGGCATTGGCAAGACGCTTGTAATCGCCAACGGCAAACCATGACTTGCGGCTGTCGGAAGTGTTTGTTTTCAAAATGAGGTGCAACTGCTTGATGTGCGTTTCAGTGATTCTTTCCGTGGCGTGGTCGATAACATAGTCGATGCAGCGGAAGTGGTTGACGGTTTCCATAATGTCGTCGATGCGCGTGTTCTCCGTTGTGATGCCAAGGGTGTTGGTTTCAAATATGTAACGCGTCTGTTCCTTGGTCAGGCGGCTGCCTTCTATGTGGTTGGAGTTGTAAGTCAGGTCTATCTGTATTCGATGATAAATCCCGCCTTTCATCTTGGCCTCCTTTTGTTCGCGCAAGGCGGTGAGCAAAGGCGACACCTTTTTTTTACTGCGTTTGGGCAAGGTGGCCTCGGCAGGAATGTTCCATGTTTTACCCGTGAGGAAAGCCCCTTCGATTTTGCCCTTGGCGCAATAATTTCGGGCGGTGCGCTCGCTGATGCCGTATTTTTCGGCAAACTGACTGACTGAAATGTACTCCATCTATCGGCAAGTTTTTATTGAAAACCGCTGCAAAGATAGTGATTTTTGCCGATAGCGGCAAGTTTTTGATTAAAACTGCTTCGTTAATGAACGTGGCACATCTTCACTTTGGTTGCGGGTATTTCATTTTCTGCCACAGTCATCAAGTCTCTGTCAAGAATCACGAAATCAGCGTCTTTTCCCACTTCAATGCTGCCTTTGTGACCTTCGAGGAAGCAGCCTTTCGCCACCCAGATGGTGATGGAACGCAGGGCCTGTTCGCGAGTGAGGGCGTTTTCCATTTGGAAGCCTTCTGCAGGTGTGCCGTCCAAGTGTTTGCGGGCAACAGCGGCATAGAAGGTGTAAATCGGGCTGATGTCCTCGATGGGGAAGTCGGTGCCGTTCACCACCCAGCCGTTCTCTTGCAGCAGGCGTTGGTAGGCGTAAGCGTTCTTGATGCGCTCACCAAGTCGCTCGTCGGCCCAGTCCATATCGGAAGTGCAATGGGTGGTTTGGATGGAAGGGATGACGGAATACTCGCCATAGCGTTGGAAGTCGGCTTCGTCCACCACTTGCGAGTGCTCGATGCGCCAGCGGAGGTCGTTCTTGTCTTTTAGGAACTCGGAGTAGATGTCGAGGATATGATGCACGCCCCCGTCGCCGATAGCGTGACAGCATACCTGATAACCAGCATCATAAGCTTTCTGACAGACATGACGGTAGAAGTCGTCGCTTTCAACAATGAGCCCTGTGTTCTTTGGGTCGTCTGAATAAGGCTGAAGGAGTTTCGCACCACGTGAGCCCAAGGCTCCGTCGGCATAAATCTTCACGCTGCGGACGGTGAGTCTTTCCTTGTCGATGACGCCTTGTTGCATGAAGTGGTCCATCGTCTCGTCATCGGGGTTCACCATCGCGTTGATGCGCATTCTGAGGAGTCCGGCTTCTTGCAGACTGTCGATGAGCTCGATGGTGGCGATGTCCAGTCCCGCATCGGTGACGTGGGTCAGGCCGACTGCTTTGCAGTTTTCCTCGGCTTTCAGCAGGGCCTGGATGCGTTGCTCGGTAGTCATTGGGGGTATTAAAGCCTTTGCGGCATCAGCCATATTGTCCAACAGCACACCCGTGCATTGTCCGTCCTTGATGAGAGCCATTCCTCCGTCCATCTTCGTGTTTTCATCAATGCCTGCCAGCTCAAGAACTTCCTTGGAAACCAGCACAGCGTGACCATCCACACGGGTCAGCAGGACCTTTTTATTAGGGAAGACCTCAGCCAATCTTGTGTTATCGGGAAACTCAGCTCCTTCCCAGAGGTTTTGGTCCCAGCCGCGCCCCAAGAGCCATTCAGAAGGGTAGAGGCTATCGTGCGTTTTGAGGCGTTCGATGACCTCGTCATAGGAACGACAGCCTTTCAGGTCGGCCCAGCGGACAAGGTTCTCGCCGTAGCCCGTGAAGTGGCAATGCCCGTCCATGAAGCCTGGATAGACGGCGTTGCCTTCTGCATCGATGGTTTCCTTGGCGACATATTGGCTCATAATGGTTTCATCGTCGCCAATAGCGACAAACTTACCGTCTTTCACGGCGAAGGCTTGGACTGTGGAGAAATGGTCGTCAACGGTATAGACCTTGGCGTTGTGGACGATAAGGTCAACGGATGTTGGCTGTTTGCAAGAGGTCATAAGGCTAAAGATTAAGGCGCAGAGCGCAAAGATGATGGTTTTTACTGTTGGTGTTACGAGTGTTTTCATTATGGATGAATTGGGCGACAAAGATAAGAAATTATAATATCTCTCGCGCAATCCAAGCGCAGGCTTCTGCATCAGCCAATGCATTATGATGATTGATAAGGTCGTAGCCGCAAGCCGCTGCAACGGTATGAAGTTGGTGGTTCGGCAGTTGTTTCCCGAAATGCCGGCGTGAGGCCCGACAGGTGCAGAAGAACTGGTAATCGGGATAATCCATTTGGTAGCATCGCATCACGGCTTTCAGGCAGCCCTCGTCGAAAGGGCTGTTGTGCGCCACCAGCGGCAAGCCCTCGATGAGGGGCTCAATCTTCTCCCAAACGTAGGGAAACACAGGCGCGTCTTCGGTATCGGCTTGGGTGATGCCGTGAACCATCGTGTTCCAATACAGGTAATAGTTCGGTTCGGGCTGGATAAGGGAATAGAATGAGTCCACAAACTCCCCATCGCGAACGATGACTACCCCTACGCTACAAACGCTGGTGCGCTCGTTGTTGGCAGTCTCAAAGTCTATGGCGGCGAAGTTGTTCATTTGTTTTGATGGGGCAAAGATAGTGAAAAGATGTGCCATATTGCAGCATAAGAGCTACTAAGCTCATTTTTTTCAAAATAAACTCAACTTTTTATTGGTCAGCTATTGAAAATTTATGTAATTTTGGCATCGAATTCCGAAATTGCATAAAAATGAAGATACAATATCTGCCGCGAAACATGGAAAAGACTATCGCAGAAGCCTCTGAATATTATTCAGTTATATGCGTAACAGGGCCTCGTCAATCGGGTAAAAGTACGTTGTTAAAGCACCTTTTCCCTGAATTTGTCGAATACAGCATGAAAGACATGCATGTGCGCGAATTCGCGATGAATGATCCCGTGGCCTTTCTCAACCAAACCACAGAAGGTATGTTTCTTGACGAGATACAAAAAGCCCCCGTGCTAATGGAATACATTCAAGGTATTGTCGACCACAATCCTGAACGCAAATTCCTATTGACGGGTAGTTCCAACTTTGAAGTGATGAAAGGCGTTTCCGAGTCATTGGCGGGTCGCGCAGGCGTTTTTGAACTCTTGCCCATGAGCATAGACGAGACTTCGATTGTGCATGAGGGCACAGACTTGTCGCAGCTATTGTATGAAGGTCTTTATCCGGCGGTGGCCGCTGGAAAAAACACGGCGAGAATGTTTTATCCTTCTTATATGAAAACCTATATTGAGAAAGATGTTCGCGACTTGCTGAAGATTCAAGACCAGATGCAGTTCATGCGGTTCATGAAACTGTGCGCGGCGCGTATAGGTTCCATTTTTGTCGCCACAGAACTCGCTTCGGAAGTCGGCGTCGACTCAAAGACGGTCACGCGCTGGCTCTCCGTCTTGCAAGCTTCTTACCTTGTAACTTTGCTGCCACCTTATTACGAAAACATTTCCAAACGCTTGGTAAAAAGTCCAAAACTCTATTTCAACGATACTGGTTTGGCTTGTTATCTACTTGACATTGAATCACCTAAGCAACTTGACCGCGACAAGATGAGAGGAGCATTGTTTGAGAATATGATTGTNNTGCTCAAACAAGAAGGAGAAATCACGGCCATTGAAGTGAAGTCGTCGATGACTTATCATCCCACGTTTGAAAAAAGCCTGCGACAAATCTCGGACTGGATTGAAACACCCGTGAAAAAAAAGGCTGTCGTTTATACGGGAGATTTCGAGAACAAAGGAGGGGCTATCCAACTATTCAACTACAAACACTTGGCAGAATTTCTATGATGATTAACTAACATTTTTATGCGATACTTTTAGTTCGAGAAAGCCATGTGCAAAGTTTGCACGTGCGGTACTTAAATTTAACGTGAGTTCGATATAAAATAATTCTTTCGTTTTTTCCTAACCCATGTCGGCCAGGCGGTAAACGACGCCCCGCCGTTTACCGAACGACTGCCCGCCGGGCGGTAAACGGACGAGAGCCAGCTTGATGTCGCATTCGTGAGTGTTGATTGTCGTGAAAGAGGTGCTTCTTACGTCTTGAACTTATTCAGTTATTCACTTATAACTTTGGACATTTTGATTTTGGAAAAACTCACAAAAAAAAACTCATTATTATAATAATATATTATTATAATAATAAAATTCTTATTTATAGAATTTCTAAAGTCTGAGTTGAAGATGAAAAACCTTAATGTCCAAAGTGAATAAGTTATAAGTTATATGTTGTTTTGAATTTTTGGTTAAACTTGTTTTTTCGCCGCAAAGAAAAAGCAGTTCTATGTCAAACCACAGCACAAGCTTTAACAAGATGCGAAAAATCCGTGTTTGTGAAGGATCTTCAAATAAATCCATCCATCTTTGATATTGAATATTTTTGAGCGATAAGGCATATCTCCGATAGCGATAAGGCATATCGCTTGCAGAGAAACGGCTTGTTGGTAAAAGCACTTTTGTTTATCTTTGCCACCTGAAAAATTGTCGAACTATGGTAGACATTGAGCAAGTAAAACAATGGGCTGTAAGCCGTTGGACGTTAGGGCAGATGCATGGCATCTCCCATTGGGAGCGTGTTGAGCGCAACGGCCTGCTATTGGCCACACCTGAATGTGATGTGACGGTCATCCGTCTGTTTGCCTATCTTCACGACAGCTGTAGGGAGAACGACGGCAACGACGATAGGCATGGGCCTCGTGCAGCCCAAATGATGGTCGGCCTGAGGGAAACCCTGCTCAAGGACCTGACCGACCATCAATTCAAACTACTCCAGGAAGCCTGCCGCCTGCATACCAGCACCCGTCGCACGGGTAATCCTACCATCGATGCCTGTTTTGATGCCGACCGCCTCGATTTAGGGCGGGT
>LXOW01308973.1_pt1 | contig 11702 bp, 12 predicted proteins | sample 1368591 | NCBI WGS metagenome assembly LXOW01 (sample SAMN04884650, study PRJNA319009) | bovine gut metagenome | isolation source: Cow rumen | host: Bos taurus | place: Italy: Legnaro (PD) | collected 2014-07-09
CCATATTCTGCAATAGATATCATTTCCTACAAACGTTATCTTTTATTGTTTTTCTGTGGCGCCAAACATGAATTCTTCTCCATAGCATCCACAACCGTGCCGCAAGCAGATTACATTTTCCACGCAACAAAACAATAACAAACAAACGCAAACGAGACTTCATTGGAAAATCAGCAAAAGAAGCGTCAATTGTTTCTCCATAGCCGCTTGAAAAATAAGCAATTTCCTTTATCCATTCCTTTCTTTGTCCTCTATTGGAATATAGGATATCGAAATCAAAAGGCAAAAAAGAAGCGCAAGGATGCATTATTGAATCTACTATCCAATGGTTTTTCAGCCCATTATTTTTAACATACTCCAATACCTTTTTCGAGAAAAGATACGAAGGGTTACGATAAGATGAAATATGAAGTATTTTTGCTTGTCGAGTGAAATTATTATTAGTGAAGACAATACAATTATAAACGTCTGGAATACGTTGGATAACCCTCCCTAACATCACATTTGCCNNGTTGATTCTTTCCAACAACTATGCCACAATTGAAACAATTGTTTCGCCACATCTGTGTCTTCTGCCAATATCACCCCACTACTAAAATAAACACCTTCCTTTTCTATATCAACGCCCAATTTTATAGTACAACTCTGATCGTATTCGAATAACGATCGACAATAATCCTTTACTGGCAAATGCGATTCCCATACAGCCCCAATTTCCCAGTCAAATGTGTCTATTTCCGACAAATCTCTACACACAATTGTATCACAATCGACAAGCAAGAACCTACCTTGGATCAATTGCCTTACCGATGTCTTGATAAAACGAGATCGGTACATCATCGAGAGTGAGGCATCGTCAAATGGTACTACAATCTTCTCAGAAACATAGTCAAGCAGTTCGGCACGTTTATCAATTAACAATTTATTCGTCAAATCATCCACAATCAACACAATATGCGCATAAGGATTCCATTGACGGGCGGAAAACACCGACATCAAAGCCTGCTCGATGTAATACTTTTCGGGAGCGCAGGTAAGAACATAAACAAGCTTGGTCCTCATGATTACCTTCTCAACTTGTTTTGAAACCGTGTGATGTTTTTCTTCAAGAACAGATGTGGTGCATACTTTAAGCAATCTCTTTTTCCAAGTGTTCCGTATATATAAGACATAGAATCGAGGTATCCAGCCTTCTCCAGATAATACCAACGGTCATCAAGTCCTTTATAATCAATCTTATATTCATTTATTGAAAACTGCGTTATATTGGTTTCCAACGTTTCCAATACCAGCTTGTTGAATTGACCTTTTTGCATCATGGCTTGTTTCAATCGTCTCCCTTGCGTACACCGATATTCTAAATCCGTAATTAAGCGGTCTGCCTCGTGCATAAAGTCCTCTTCATCGTGAAACGAGATATCAAACGTTTCGTTGATGCATATAGCCTGTTCTGTCTCGTCGTCGGGTGTTCCCGGCTCGTAATACTGCAAAATTGGCTTGCCATTGATGGCAGCCAATTGCGACATCAACGAACCGCTTGTTGGCGAAGTACCCATATAGATATCACAATGTGCAAACACTTGAAAAATATCTGGCCTGAAATTGATATAAATGAACCTCCCCTCAAAATGGTTATCATTTATGAAACGGCGAATATCTCTGTCGCCTTCAGGAATATTCTTGGTGGCGAACAAAAATACTACCTGAGGATATTTAAGTAAAATGTTACGGATTAATCTCCAATATGTCCGCTTGTCGTCCAATGTCTTATAGAAATCGCCTCCTGAGAAAATGACAGTTTTATCTTCGTCGCACTCAGACGGAAAACCTGCAAAAGGATTCCTATCGTCAGCAGGATAAAAAGGCATCAGCAGCAATTGCTCCCGTTTCAAGCCCCTTCGTTGTAGCGAAACCGAAGCGCCAAACTGACGGAATTCCAAACAATAGTCAATCGATCTCACACCCAACCAGAAGGTCTGATCTGACAGGTTAATGACATAACTGACTATTCCTTGGGGAAGAACTGGCAATACCAAATTCATAACTGATCCAACGGGATACTTGTGCATAACCAATTTGGAAGCCCTAAACCAGACTAAAACATCATACAATGCCTGAGCTTTTTCAAAAATGCCTCCCTGTGGAATGATTTCAACCGAAACATTATCATATTCAGCGACCCTATCCAATATATTTTTATGGCGCGAATCAGCATTTACATTTCGGGTTGTGACATAGAGCAACTTTTTGCCCGAAAGAGCCATTGCTTCGAGCCATTGCAAACCCAAAACATAGGTGGTGCAAAAATCGTCATACAAAACCCACCGATCTGGAAGTGGTTCATAAACATCTGCTTGTATAATCGTCTTTTCTGCAATCTGATTCAGTAACGTTTCCATTCCGTCATCAACATATTGCAAATTAAACTGACCCGCAATACTCGAACAAACGTCTAAATAATGCATCGCTTCAGAATAACATCCTTTGTGAAATGAATCGGATGCCTTTCTCCTAATTGCATTAACACCGCTTATTATATCTGTCTTAGTCAGTTTCATACAAATTGGTTGATTCTTGAAACAATTTCCTCCTTCTTCGCACTTTCCATCACCGGTCCTATCGGCAAACTCAATTCCTGTCTGGCCAACCTTTCCGTAACAGGCAACGACAATCCTTTCCATTCATCAGCATAGCATTCCTGCAAATGCGGTGGAATAGGATAATGTATCAATGTCTGGATACCGTATTGCAACAGATACTGTTGCAATTCATCTCGACGTTCGCACAAGATCGGGAAAAGATGATACACATTGTTCTCGTCAGGCAACCTCGTCGGCAAAGTGATGAAAGGATTATTGATATGCTCATAATAATAAGCCGCCACTTGCTGCCTACGACGGTTATCATCATCTAAATGACGCAATTTCACATCCAATACTGCAGCCTGAATCTCGTCCAAACGGCTGTTGCGTCCCCGATACATATATACATATTTCTTCTGACTGCCATAATTGGCCAATGCGCGAATGCAATCTGCCAATTCCTTATTATCAGTGGTTACAGCTCCTCCGTCGCCCAAAGCGCCGAGATTCTTCCCAGGATAGAAACTATGTCCAGCGGCGTCGCCCAATGAGCCCGTTTTCCTGCCGCGACAAGAGCATCCATGGGCTTGGGCATTATCCTCCACTAATCGGAGACCATGCTTCTGGCACAATTCAGCAATCTTTTCAGAATAAGCGCATCTTCCATAAAGATGCACAAGCAGCAAAGACTTCGTCCTAAGTGTAATAGCCTCCTCTATTTTCGTTTCATCCAACTCCAAAGTTCGGGCATCAGGCTCCACTAGCACTGCTTTCAATCCATTCTCCGTAATCGCCAAAATGGAAGCAATATAAGTGTTGGCAGGCACAATGACCTCATCACCAGGCTGCATGATTCCCAACTCAATATAGGCTCTATAAATCCAAATGAGTGCATCAAGCCCATTTCCACAACCAATGCAATACTTAGTCCCAATATAGTCAGAATAGTGACGTTCAAACTGCTCATTCTCCCGACCTTGTAGATACCACCCGCTATCAACCACCCGACTCACTGCCGCGTGGATCTCATCTGCATACTTTGCAGTGACATCTTTAAGCGATAAAAATGGAACTTGATTCATTTTCTATAAGCTAAAAACTCATCAAAGCTACGGATATAATCAGTAGCATTATATTTTTCGGAAGCCAACACAAGGCAGACACTCCCAGAAGAGAAATCACTTAAATCACGCCATATCCCCGGTTTGACAAGCAAACCTTGATAGGGACGGTTGAGTGTAAACGACCGTTTTGCTTTTCCATCATTGAGAGTAATGGTGAACGATCCGCTAACTGCTACAATAAACTGTGACAATTCCTTGTGCGCATGACCTCCACGCTCCATACCACCTGGCACATCATAAAGATAATACACCCTTTTGACATCGAAAGGTACCGTCTCTCCGTTTTCCACCACCGAAATATCCCCCTTGCGTCGAGAATGATGCCTATCCAGTTCGACAATAGAACAATCATAAACCGTGAACCGATTCTCGACTTTAGCCATAGAAGAGTCCGTCAATTCCACATGAATCTCATCGTGCACTTGTTTAGAAAAAGTCACAAAATCCTGATAATCACGGATGGCATCGTCGGGCTCATAAAAAGTAGATGCAGCAATAACGGCCACTGAGTTGGTGGAAAAATTGTCGATACTGCGCCAAGTGCCTTTGGGGACATAGACTCCCATATAGGAACGGTTCAAAGAAAACTTCTGCTGCATAGTTCCATTATCAACTATCACGTCAAAACTTCCCGACAAAGCCACAATAAACTCTTCTGTTTCTTTATATGCAAGTCCACCTCGCGTCTCCCCACCTGGCACATCGTAAATCCAATGCACCCGCTTGATAACGAAAGGCAACTGCCCTTCATTCTCAAAAAAAGAAAGGTTGCCACGTTCATCAAGAAAACGAGGGAGAGAGATCAACGTCGCCATAGTTTTTTTAATTTCCTTTTAAACAGCAACAAAGGCAGCTCAGGTGCCAAACGCATAATCGTCCCTTTATAGGCACTTTCATTTTCAGGTACTCCCTCCGACAATTCCCACAGAATCCTCATCCCATTCAAAAACCGTCGATACGCCATTGTTCGATATGCCAGCCAATGCTTTTTTCTTATGTACAACTGCCCTTCAATATGCCTACGCTTGTCAACCGAAATGGCATCATCGCGTCCAACAAAATAGTCCCACAACACCTCAGGAACTACCTGGTAGCCATACAAACGGCTTAGCCTCAAGTGTGTCTCCAACTCTTGATGGCTGGGGCACTTTTCGTCTAACAGCCCTATTGTATTTAAGCATTCTTTTCTGATTATTGAAGCTTGATAAGTCACATAGCAATTTCCACGCAAAAACTGTTTGTATAATCTTCCCTCCTTTACGTTGTCCATTATCTGCAATTCTTTGCCAGTTCTTTCCTCAACCATCCGTCCATAACAAACAACGATGTTATTGTCACTCGTCAACAACGGCGCCATTCTTTCCAAATAATCGGGATACATATAATCATCAGAATCGAACAACAAAATCCACTCGCCTTTTGCCAGAAGAACACCTTCATTTCTCGCCCCCTGTGCCCCTCTATTTCGGTGGTTTAGGCAATATACAAACCGGCTATCAGTTTTCAAATATCCATCAACCACCTCCCTCGTGCCGTCGGTTGATCCATCGTCAACGACTATACATTCCCAATCAGAAAAGGTCTGACACAGAACGCTATCCATTATTCTCCTAATTACAAATGCTCTATTGTACGTCGGAATAACGATTGATACTTTCGGCATACGATTCACTAATGAAGAAAACGTGTATTAATGTAACTAAAACCCTAGTCAATTCCCTCGTATTTTATCATAACAATTACCGCCACTATCATTGGCCACCTTACCATTAAAACCAATACAACGTCGTTAGAAACTCTAAATCCTTTGAACAGATAAGACAATGTTTTTTAGAAGACTGATAAACAGCCAATTTGTATTGAACTTTATTGGCTTCCAACAATCTTTCAACCTCTGCTATTGTCTCCTGCTCGCCAAAACGTTCATAATCATCCAATATTATGCAAAAACGCTCCGCCAAATTATTTTGAACCAAATCTATCAATTGACTTCGCGAATAATGTGGAGATCCGAAAGGACCGTCTACCACAATCAAATCATACTTTTGTCCTTCACACACTTTATCCAGTTCTTTATAAGCAAGAGTATCAAATCCTTGATATGTACGATGCTGTAATTCCAACATTTTTATATTCAGCAAATAATGCCCATTAACCTCCGCTTTGAAAAAATCCGCCCAATCCTTATTATGCTCACAAGTCAGAACCTTGGCTTCTCCAAAAAACGAGCCGTATTGATGCAATAGTTTCGAAGATTGTCCCAAACCAAATTCAATCACATTATTAGGCTTAAAATCATTTAATACCCTATACAACGTGTACAACAAACCATAATCAACAGCCCATCCCCCGGGTGAGAAACTCTTATACTTCAACCATTCGCTATCACATACAGTGTCTCGAAATAAATTAGCCTTAAGAGATTCTTGTTGACAAGCAATCACATGGTTCAGCCTTTCTTCGATAATGCGATGTTCGGTCATTAACCGTGAAATACCCAATTTCTTTTGGACAAACCGCTTCAGCTTAGTAAAACACGTCATATTTTATTGATTATTTATGCGATTTCAAAATCAAGAAAAGCACTGCCTGAAGTAGAGGCATTTTCAGGGAGTTTCCTTCCTGTGCCAAAAAAATCATGAAATAGCACTTCTATCTGAGCAACATTTTGCACCCAATCGGCCAATTCCATATCTACTTCAGAATATAGATTAACATTATACAATCCTTGATTCAACATCAATTTTGGTATCCGAAACCGTATCTCACCCTTATTCACATCAACTTTATCTGTAAACATATAGGAACTCAGCCAAGCTACCCTATCCCCGATAATAGTATTTATACCCACATCAATTCTGGATGACTTACAATACCTCATTCTATCCGTCACATCAAAACAAATTTTCACAACGCACTCATCGCCAACACCAAAAACAGTTTTTTCAGTTCCTTGGTTTAAAAATTCAATATCAACAAACCTTAAAGCTCCATTCCCTCGTCTGTCTTTAATTGCAAAAAGTGGTAATCGTGAACGTTCTTGCTGATTGTTCAAATACTTATCAATTACTGCATTAATTTGGCCAGAACAATCAATTGAGCCATTCGACAACAATATTCCAGTCTTACAAAGATTCCTCACGCTCGTCATATTATGACTCACAAACAGCACAGTTCTTCCTTCGCCCTTACTTACATCCTGCATCTTACCTATAGCTTTCTTTTGGAATTCAGCATCACCCACAGCAAGAACCTCATCCACCACAAGTATCTCTGGTTCAAGATGTGCCGCCACAGCAAAGCCCAAACGAACAGTCATCCCACTTGAGTATCGTTTCACTGGAGTATCAATATAGCGTTCGCAACCAGAAAAAGCTATTATCTCATCGATTTTACTGTTGATTTCCTGCTTGCTCATACCAAGAATGGCTCCATTCATGTAGATGTTTTCCCGTCCAGTCAGTTCACTATGGAAACCCGTACCCACTTCAAGCAAAGAGGCGATGCGTCCACGGGCCTTAATGGTACCAGTGGTCGGTGCAGTCACCTTTGAGAGCAGTTTCAGCAACGTGCTCTTTCCCGCACCGTTTTTGCCTATAATGCCCACCACGTCGCCTTGTTCCACCTTGAAGTTAATTTCCTTCAAGGCCCACACATAGTCGCTGTCGGCTGCCTTTGATCGGTCGTTCACCGAACCTACTTTCAGGAAAGGATCCTCCTTTCCAAGAATGCTCACCTGCCACCAACGTTTGAGGTCGTTGCTTAACGTACCGCTTGAGACTAAGCCCAAACGATATAGTTTGCTAATGTTGTCAAATTCTATTGCAGTAGACATAACAATTAATTCTAAATCCTCCTAGACCGTATCCATGAAGCTCTTCTGCACCTTGTTAAACACCAGGATACCAAGTGCAAGCACAACCAGCATGAAGCCAAAACTATAGGTCAACCAACCCCAGCCAATAAACTCGCCTGCTCCCATTGCAGCGTGCTTAAAAGTCTCGATAACTGGTGTCACGGGATTGACACACATGATGTTGTAAAGGTCCATCCCAGCTACCACTTTTCCTTTTACTTGACTTAAAGGATAGACAATAGGAGTGCCATACATCCAAAGCGACACTATGAAGGAAAACAGAATCTGCAAATCACGGTATTTGGTCGTCATTGAAGAAATGATAATACCAAAACCTAATGCCAAACCTGCCATCATTACAACCAACAAGGGGAAGAGCAGCAAATACCAATTGGGACAAGGCGCCTGACCAATGATGGCATAATAAACATACACGAGTGCAAACAATCCAAGTTGTATCCCAAACCTTACCAGATTACTGATGACACTCGCCAACGGCATAATCAGTCTCGGGAAATACACTTTACCAAATATGCCCGAATTCGAAACAAAAGTGCTGGATGTCCTACCCAAACAATCTGCAAAATATTGCCACATGGCCACACCTCCCAAGTAGAACAAAGGCTGTGGAATACCGTCGGTAGGAATGCCCGCGATACCGCCAAACACCACCATATACATGATGACGGTAAAGGCCGGCTGTATCACCCACCATAACGGGCCAAGAATGGTCTGTTTATAAGTCACCGTTATCGTCCGCTTTACAAAAAGCACCAAAAGGTCACGATATTCCCAAATCTCTTTCATGTTCACCTCAAAAAGCCCGTTACGAGGCTTGATGACAGTGGTCCATTCCTGCTGATCGGTTGTTTGTTGATTCATAAAACCATTATTAAAAACACACAGCTCCGCCATTCTGACTCCCACGATATTGCATTATATTATTAAAAATCAATTCGTTATACGAGTCATCATAAGCAATCCTAATGCTCTAATCCAAACAATGTTGCTCTCCACAGTATCAAACTGCAAAGATAGATATTTTTCTTGATAAAAATAAAGAAAAAAACAGTTTTATTTCGACCTTTTTCCTTTAAAAAGAATATTGGCCATTATTCCCCAGAAATACTTCCAATCGGTGCGGAAAGGATGAGCCAAATAGGCTTCTGTGTATCGTCGTTCACTTTCCTGAATCTCTTCTAGGGTTTCAGGCATATCATAATAAAACGGAGGCAACAATCCCGGTTTGACTTTTATTCTCAGCTCCCGTATTTCAGGAGAATAGAGATCATAGTATTGTTGGCTCAAAGGTCTCACACCAACCAACTTCATTTGACCTTTCAATATATTATAAAACATAGGAAGTTCGTCAAGCCAAGTTTTGCGCAAAAAGCTTCCCCACTCAGTGATGCGATAATCGTCCATGAACTTGCCCCCCACATCAAGGTCGTTGTTCTCGTATACATAGGTCTGCAGGTATTCGGAATAGGCGTACATCGTGCGAAACTTGAAGACGTTGAACTTCTTTCCGTCTTTTCCAATCCTGCGCAGCTTGATAAGCATCCCATAGCTATGTTGGTCCTTACTAGGCTGGCGTTTCTTTTGTGCGATAACACAATAGCGGTCATGGATATACTGCTCGCTAACGACCTCGAAACCACAATAATACAACCGACCCAACACTTCGGGACGAGGAAACACCTTGCGCACCTTACGGGTGCAGAAGTAATAGAAACGGCGCGTCAGACCCAACTTGGGACACACCCTATGCCACAGGAAATCAAAGAAATAGATGATGTAGGCGATAAGTCTGGGATACTTGCTGAAAATCTGTGCTCGGCGTTTCTGAGCTGTATCGAAGCTGCAAAGGAAATAGCCGTCCTGCTTCAGTTTGGCGTTGGCCTGACGGAAGTATCGGTTCAAAAAACGGATGGAATTCAGGAGCTCATCCGACAACAGGATTTCGGCCTCGCCGTCAGGCTGAGCCCACGACTTGGCGGCAAAGTCGTGAAACCAAGCCGAGCGTTCGGGGCCACGGGGCTGGTTAGCCATAGAGATCAGTTCACGAAACTGTTCGGGGGCATCTTCAGAGTCGAAACGTGGGGCATGTTGCGTCTCTGTAACGGCGAGATACTCCATTACCTCGTCGTAATTATCGCGAGCAATCATGCTGTTGAAAAATGACCTAAGTCCCATACCCATCAGAACATTACTTCGTCAAAAAACTGCAGACAGCATCACAAATCCTGTCTTGATCGGCCTCCGAGAGATAAGGATGAATAGGCAAGGATATCACCGTATCAGCCAATTGGTCTGAAATAGGGCAACGGTTATCATTCAGATTCAGATAGTTGAATGCCGTTTGTCTATGCATTGGAATGGGATAGTAAATCGCCGTAGGAATATCCAAATTCTTCAATGCTACCTGCAGGCCTTCCCTAACTTCCTTGCTCTCAACCCGCAAAGTGTATTGCGCCCAACTGGATTGGAATCCATCTGGCACAATAGGGGTTTTCACTATTCCTTGCAGTTTCTCAGTATATCTATATGCCACCTTGTTGACATCCGCCAATTCATATTCCTTGAAAGCTTTCAACTTGACAATCAAGATAGCCGCTTGTATGCTGTCCATCCGTGAGTTCATGCCGATGCGGACATTGTCGTAACGGTCGCTGCCCTTTCCGTGAATATGATAAGAGTCCATCAACGCAGCCCATTCATCATTGTCGGTAAACACCGCTCCTCCGTCACCATAACCGCCCACAGGCTTCGCAGGGAAAAACGAAGTGGTGGAAATGTCGCCAAAAGTACAGGCCTTGCGTTCACCAATTCGCCCTCCAAAACCTTGTGCGCCATCCTCAAGGACAAAAAGACGATAACGGTCGGCAACCTTACGTATCTTGTCGAAGTCGGCAGGCAAGCCAAACAAATCTACCGCAATAATGACACGAGGTGTGAGTTTTCCAACTTTCAATGTCTGCTCAATTTTCCTTTCCAAGTCGGCAACATCCATGTTAAACGTTTCCTTGTCGACATCAACGAAGACCGGTGTCGCACCTTGAATGGCAATAACCTCTGCCGATGCAAAGAAGGTGAAACTGGGCACGAAGACAGCATCGCCTGGTTTTACATCCCAAGCTTTCAGGGCAAGCAATAGGGCATCGGTGCCGCTGTTGCAGGCAATGCAATGCTTTATGCCAACATATTCGGCAAAAGCGGTTTCCATCTCCTTGACTTTCGGTCCCATAACGTAAGCGGACGAGGCTACAACGTCTAAGATAGCCTTGTCCATTTCGTCTTTAAGGGCAATATATTGTGTTTTCAGGTCTCTGAATTGCATAATCAATTGTTCAATAGCTCGGTTAGTAATCCGTCGTGTTCTTCATAACAGCGGCCACACTCGCACTTCAATGAGGCATCAAGGCGTTTACCGCATTCGCATACCCAGCCGATTTGGCGGGCGGGCACCCCTGCCATCAAAGCAAAAGGCTTCACATCCTTTGTTACCACAGCACCTGCTGCGACAAGAGCACTCTTGCCCACAATGTGGCCACATACTACAGTACAGTTAGCTCCCAATGATGCTCCTTCACATATCTTCGTCTTGGCATATACACCATGCACGGGGAAATGCGCCCGAGGGGTAGTCACGTTGGTAAACACGCAACTCGGGCCGCAGAACACGTTGTCTTCAATCTCAACGCCTTCGTAGATAGAGACATTGTTCTGAACCCGTACGCCATTCCCAATGCGAACATTGTTTCCAACATTCACATTCTGACCGAAAGAGCAGTTCTCGCCAATGACAGCACCTTTTTGTATGTGGCAAAAATGCCATATCTTGGTACCTTTGCCAATAGTCACACCGTCGTCGACGTAGCTGCTTTCGTGTATGTAGTACTCACTCATTCTGTTTGTTATTCTTATTCCCATCCGGAAGCCAGCACATCGGCAATGTGAATTACCTTGATAGGCAGGCCCTCCTTCTCAATATAGGCTTTTTGGTGCATCAGGCAAGTCATATCGGTCGAGATAATATACTCTGCTCCAGTGTTCATTGCGTTTTTCACTTTATGGCTCGCCATTCCCATCGCAAGCGTCTCATGGTTCAACTCTAAAGAGAAATCGGCACCACAACAC
>LXOW01359472.1_pt1 | contig 11701 bp, 12 predicted proteins | sample 1368591 | NCBI WGS metagenome assembly LXOW01 (sample SAMN04884650, study PRJNA319009) | bovine gut metagenome | isolation source: Cow rumen | host: Bos taurus | place: Italy: Legnaro (PD) | collected 2014-07-09
GATGTGTATAAGAGACAGCATCTTCTCTTCGGTAATCCAACCATTGCGATAAGCAATGCCTTCCAAGCAAGCCACTTTCAAACCTTGACGTTTCTCAATGACTTCCACAAAGGTTGAAGCCTCACTCAAACTGTCATGCGTACCTGTATCCAACCATGCAAAGCCACGGCCAAAGACCTGAACCTTCAATTCTCCGTCTTTCAGGAACTCTTGGTTCACAGTGGTGATTTCAAGCTCGCCACGTGCTGAAGGTTTGATAGTCTTTGCCACGTTCACCACCTTGTTCGGGTAAAAGTAAAGACCAACAACAGCGTAGTTGCTCTTAGGCTCCTTTGGCTTTTCTTCGATGCTGAGGCAATTACCTTGCTTATCGAATTCAGCTACACCATAACGTTCAGGGTCGCTGACCCAATAGCCAAACACAGTGGCTTTCTTATTCTCTTCGGCATCCTTCACGGCATTGCGAAGCAAAGAGGTAAAACCAGCACCATAGAAAATGTTGTCACCCAACACCAAGCAGGCACTGTCATTGCCAATGAACTTCTCACCAATGATGAAGGCTTGCGCTAAACCGTCAGGTGAGGGCTGCTCTGCATACTCGAAATGTACACCATAGTCAGAACCGTCACCCAAAAGGCGCTTGAAGCCTGGAAGGTCATAAGGAGTAGAGATAATCAGGATATCCCTGATACCAGCCAACATCAAGGCTGAAATAGGATAATACACCATCGGCTTATCGTAGATGGGAAGAAGTTGTTTACTGACCCCCTTGGTGATAGGGTACAATCTTGTGCCGGAACCACCGGCTAAAACGATACCTTTCATATTAGTAAGCAATATTAATTGATTTCACACCACATTTTTTGCTGCCGTGCAGCATTCTTTTTTCTCAAATATCAGTAATCAAGTATGGCGTTTTTGCTATTAATTCTCAAACCTCGCCATCATAACCACATCGTAATAGCGGTCGTTTTTGTAGTTCTCGTCAACAAGGATGCCTTCATCAACATAGCCACATTTTTTGAACATGTAGTATGAAGGCAGGTTTTCTTTCAATACAAGGGCTTTGATCTTATGAAGACCTAATTGTTTGAAACCGTATTCCGACATAAAGTAGGTGATTTTGGTTCCCCAGCCTTTGCCACGGGCGTTCTTGGAACCAATCAAGATGCCATATTCCGCACGTCGGATTCTTTTGTCAATCTTGTAGATACCGGCATGGCCTATAACATGATTGGTATCTGTGTCAACTACCACAAAAACCACCTCGTCGTCTTTCGTGTTGTGGAACTCAATCCAATTTGCAATGTCTTCTTCGGTATATTGATGATGCACGCCTCCAAGAAGCAGTGCAGCCTCATTATCGTTTTTTACAGCCAGCAGGTCTTCGACATCACTTAAACAAGGTCTTCTAAATAACAAATTATCAACCTTTAAGACTGCGGCATTCTCATTATTTGTGTTCATGCCGCAATTCTAATTTGTAAGTAATTGATAATTAGACTATTGCCACCCCCCCTTCACTACATTCTTGGCATTTTCCTCGTTTTTTAGAAATCCTTTCTTCCACTCAAAATACTCCTCTCGCAAGATTGCAGTAGGCCATTCATCATGGAAGGCGTTGTTTTTAAAAATACTTTGACGGTAGCAACCTTCAATCTTCCAGCCACACTTTTTATACAAATTTTGCGAAGCAATGTTGTAGTCCAAGAAAGAACCGTGAAGCCTATTCAATTGCAATTCCTCAAAGGCATATTTCATTGTGGCATATACCGCATCCGTGCCAATGCCTTTACCCTTGGGTGTATTGTTACAAAGCTTTATACCGTGGTCAGCCGTGCGGTTTTTCCAATCAATCTGTGTCAGGGTTGAAACTCCAACAAACTGCCCTTCAAATTCGATGGCAAATCGAAAGTTTTTCTGGTCGGTAATAATGCGGTTATACCAATCCATCTGTTGTTTCTCTGACGTGGGGAAACTCCAACCGATAACCATACGCTCCATTTCTGGGTCGTTGATCATTTCCCGAAGAAACGGCATATCTTGGGGCTCCAATGCTCTCAATACTACTTTTTGTCCTAATATATTCATTGCTTTAGAATTTAGGTTGTTGTTCAAAAATCTCTTCGCTTTCCAGCACTATCGGCTCCACGTCCACGTCACGCAGGAAGATGTAGGGCTTGTCGTAGTGGTGGTATTGGTCACGCACAATGCGGTCGGCATTTCCATCTTCCATAATGGTCATGGTGTCGCCAATCAGGTCGAAGCCCACACGGGTCATCACACCGGTGTAGGCCATGTGGCGAATGTTAACCTCGGTCACTTTCAGGTTGCCGTTCTTATCCTCCTTCAGATCGAAACTCAGGATGCCGTGGGCAGGCACGTTCAGCTTGTTGCAGAGGTACTTGATGCAATCATCACAGAACTTGTTGATATGGTCTTCGTTCAGGAAGCGGGCGAAGTGAGTGTTACCCGTAACGTGGCTCGGAGCGGTGTTGGCCATCACATATTCGGCACACTCCAAAGCGGCACCCTTCACATACTCGTTGTTGTAATAGAGCATCTGGTTGGCCAGGTGGCGACCGGTGAGGAACTCGCTCACAGTGAACTCCTCAATGCGGCTGTTGATGAAGAGCCACGACTTATAGCTGTCCAAATTGTCCAAACGCAATGAACCCAGTCCGCCAGTGCCCTCTGTGGCGCGAATCCAGCAGGGGAAGCCTATCACGTTTTGCACCTCATCAAACTTCGGCTCCTTCTGCGTCACCTTGATGGTCTTGGGGATAAAGTCAGTGCCTTCGAGCAGTGAGGCCATGATAGCCTTGTCGCGCAAAGACTCTGACAAGAGCTTGCAGCCCATAAATACCTCACAGGGGAACTTGCCGTGCTTCTCATAGTAGTCGCCCCACTCCACAATCTCGGCCTCGGGCTGCACAAAGGCATAGTCCACGTGCTTCTCAGCAACTAAGCGTTCGATAAACGGGAAATAGTCGGCATTGTCGCAACGGGGACAGACGAAGTATTCGTCCACCAACTTTTTGCCTTTGGTGTACATAAAGAAGCCCATGGCTTTCTTGTCGGCATCGATGCCGATAACGTGGTAGTGCGGGTACTTCTCGCGAATGACGGTGGCGATGCTTCTTGGAGTCAGACCACCAATTCCAGTAATAAGTAACGTTTTCATTTATGATTCTATTTATTGTTCAATTCAACTCTGATATTATTTTCTTTTCGAACACGGATGACACGGATTGAATGGATTTTTATACTACTATTCTTTCGTGTTCCAGTTCGTCTGAGCAGCCGAAGTTATACAGCAAACCTAACTTGTAGCCTGTGGCATGAAGGTAATTGTAAACCTGAGACCGGTGAGCATCATCTAATGCGCTTACCGCCTTCAGTTCTACAATTATCTTCCCATAGCAGACAAAGTCTGCTTTGTAGGTTTGCTTCAGTTCTACTCCATCGTATGTTATCTTTAATTCTTTCTCTCGTTCATACGGAATACCACGACGTTGAAATTCTATCTCCAACGCTTCCTGATACACAGTTTCAAGGAAACCATGTCCCAGCTTGTTATAGACATGGAATGCAGCTCCATTGATAGCATAGCTCAAATCACTATAAATCAGCATATCCGTGTTATCCGTTAAATCCGTGTTCGTTTATGACAGAAACTATCCTTTGCATATCCTCGGTGTTGTACCTCTGGTCGCAGATGAGCGATAGCTCGGTATCATATATTCTGTTGGCTTCAAAATTGGCTGGTATCTGTGCGGGTTTCGGCCAATGGATGGGGCAATAGATTTGAGCCTCTATCAGCTTTTTGCGGACGGCATTGCGCTGCTCGGTGGTGTCGAAAAATACCGGCACAAAAAGCGGCACAGCATTGTCGGTTAATTCACCAATGAAGCGGACTCCCTTCAGATTCTCGTGCAAATACTTGGCATTCTCTATGCGTTTGCAGCGCATGGCATCTATGTCCTCGGTTTTATACAAGGCATACGACAAATTATCCATTTCGTAGTTCTGATAATCCTCCGCCAGATGATGGCCAAACTCACTATAGAGATTCAAGAAAACTTGCTTGTCAATGCTCGTGTCACCGTCAATGAAAGCCTTCTTCATCCGCATAGCTTGCTCTTTACATTCCAAATGCGGATTAGGTTTCAGCTGGTATTTTTTCACGCCGTCTACAACCGCACCACCTATCACCCCCATCCACTTGCGGATGCTGGCAAAACTATAATCAGCCAATTCCAAATAAGGGTCATTCTCCATTAGAAACGAGTGAGTACGGTCATAAAGGATAATAGCACCATTGGCCTTAAACTTTTTGACTGTCTCTATCGGCAACGTATTCTCATACCCAAAGTAATTGGTCACATAAAAAACATCTGTGCAATCTGTGTTATCTGTGTGACATAATAATTGTCCTTCCAAACGGACATCATAAAAATCAACATGAATATTTCTGTGTGAGAACGGCGCAATCATAGAGTCGCACCCCCAAGCAGGCATATACACCTTACGCACTGGCCTCGCTTTGGCAATATCCTGAATAATCAAGTCAATCGCCGTCCTACCCGAAAGCACATAACAACCATCTCTGTGAGAGACAGCCGCAGGCTCCCTTTCTAACCAGAACTCACTGCCTATTTCTCTCATTTCTGGAGATATTGGGGACGTTGCACATCGCGTGTATCATAAAGGCTCACTACACCACTGCTCTCCACGCCCACACCTTCGCGCTTGAACACATTCATCACGGTCATAAAGAAAATCTTGATATCGAGCCACATGGTGAGGTGCTGCACATAATATACATCACACTCCAACTTGTGCTGCCAAGTGATATTCTTACGGCCATTCACCTGAGCCCAACCGCTGATACCTGGACGCACATCATGACGATGCGCCTCCTCATCGGTATAGTATGGCAGATACACTGGAGGCAAAGGACGAGGACCAATAAAAGCCATATCACCTTTCAAAATATTGAATAATTGTGGCAACTCATCAATTGAAGTGCTACGCACAAACTTTCCAGCCTTGGTCAAACGTTGTGCATCAGGCAGCAGTTTGCCATCCGCATCTTTTTCATCCGTCATCGACTTAAACTTCATCACCTTGAAAGGCTTCTCACCTTTACCTATTCTGGTTTGAGTGAAAAACACACCAGCCCCTTTATTAGCAAAATGCAGCCAAATAATAACAAAGATAAAAAGTGGCGAAAGCAAAATGACTGCCATAGAGGCTCCGAAGAAGCCGATTATACGTTTAAGGAAATATTTATACATTATTTTAGCTAAATTGCTTTTATTNNTGGGTCACCTTATGTTAGAATATTCTTTGAATTTCCAACTGTTTTTCAGCATTCGTTTGGCGATGTAGAGGCGACGGAAGTTTGAAGAGTTGCTTTGGGGGGTGCGAGAAGCTTTGATTATGTCATCCCAAACACGCTGTTCTTGCTCTTCAGGTATTGTCTCTTCTTTGTGGAAACACTCATGTGGCAAGCCTAACTGATGATTAGCTATAGTCGTCAAAGTATCAGCAACTATACCCCATTGAGTGTCGTTCTTAATATCATTTAGCGTTTCCGTTTCTTGTTCTGTCAACAGCCGCAATGCCAATGCCCAATCAATCACATGATGCAATTCCATCTTCTCTTACAAGAAATGCTCGTAAGCGTGCCAGCCTGCAAACAATGCAATGAAAACAGGGTTAGGAAAGATGACCCCTAGGATTGATGTTGGCTGTTGATCTACTAGTGCTAAACGCTGCAGTTCCTCTTCTGGCCCCACTAACCCATCCTTGACCTTGGTATTCGAGAAATCAAAGTGGTGCTCTACGAAATGTCATCAACCTTCAAGTATGCGTGATGACCCTCCAAGCTTTCCATCTTCACCCCATGCTTGGCAAAATAGGTATGAACAGCATCATAGTTCTCGCCCGAAAAGATGTCAATATCACTAAACTCCCTAAGATTTGGGATGGGATAAAGAGCCGATAAAGAAAACATTTCAATAACGTTGTTGTTAAACCCTCCCCCGTCAACCAAGAACCCATTCTCTCAACCACCTGCTTTTTGTATTGCGATTGTTCAACTATACCTTGCGTATAAGCCATCCACTTCGACCACTGCGTGAATGAAGGCATCAACTCTTTAGGCAACGATGACATGGCTGGAAACGTCATCGCCAGTACATTCTGCCGCAAAGCCAAATCAAAGCACCGTTGCCAAGCTGCTTCTGTAGCTCCTACAAAGGCCTTTTCGTTCAAAGGCCTCTTGCCAAGAGTTCCGTTTATGAGTTCTATTAGTAAATCGCTCACAAACAATTTCTATTNNAATCAACCAATTCAACCACTGGTGCTTTCCCCCAATTTATCATCTTGTCAGCCTCAGCGAGATTTACGAAACCAACTTGGTCTATCAATTTCATCAGCTTCGACATAGCTTGCTCTTTCCCAACAGATGATTTGAAATAGCGGATATATCTTGCTTTAAAGGTTCCTTTTTCTTTAAAGTATTCTTCATATTTCTCTTTCGACAGTACATGATTGCTTTCCACCATCAAATCCCTAATATGGAAATAAGCCATGGAGTAGTCTGCTTTATTCATGGTGTCACGCACGAAAAACAAAGGGAAGAACCTAAAATATCCGCCACCAGAATAGGCGACCTTTTTCCCCAACACCGTTGTCATTGGTATTGGAAACTCTTTAATGGTAATACCTTTATGGTGTATCAAACAGGGTTTCTGCTGACCAAAACTAGGAAAACCTCCAAAATCACGCGCTGCTGGGAAAACAGATGAATCTCTTTCTATACCACATTCTGCCAGGATGTCAAACGCCCACTGGTTCTTCTTCCCAATGGAGAATGCAGGAGCACGATAACTCACCACTTTCACTCCAGCACATTGTTCAATGGCATCAACTGCATTTTTAGTATCGGCAAGACACTCTTCGTATGTCATTTTATTGAGCCAGTTATGGACATTGGAATGACATCCTATCTCATGCCCGTTTTTTTGAATTTTCCGAATCACTTCTGGGAAATGCACAGCAAGCTGACCCACGCAGAAAAACGTGCCTTTTGTTTTGTTTCGTTCTAAACTTTCCAATATCTGGTCAAGTTTCTCATCAAATAAAGCATACTCCTCGGAACGCTGTAAGCCTTTAAATTCGGTGTACCACTCTTCGGTATCAAATGTGATAATATTCATTAGGAAACGTCTAAATCAAACAATTGGAAATAGAAATTATCTTTATTGGGAATTGGCAACTTCCCGTCGGTTAGATCCAAGAAAATAAGGTTGAACGGTGACCTCTTGATAAATTTCGGCACCTTCAAATACAAACTCTTGAACTTTGCCCCCATACCAACATATAGTTTAGGTTTCTTGCCCCAGCCTTTATTGGTTAAATCCGTAGTATCCAAGAACGAATTCTCATACTTGCCCATGAAAGTCTGTACATACGAATTGTACTTGCCGATTGCACAGTCTTTCTCTCTTGAATAATTTGCCTTACAACATTTCAAACGCCAATTAAAAGCATCCACATCCCAATAGATTGAGAATTGTTTATCACCATCAGGCATAATGTTTGTTCCCCAGCCCAACCTTACTTCCAATTGTCCAACAAAAGTGAATGGGAAATGCTTCATATAACCAGGAAAGCTATTGGCGTTGGCCACACCTAAAACAAACTCATAACCTTGTTCCTTGGCATATTCAAAAGTGGTTTTAGCCAAGGTTTTGAATAAACCTTTCCCTCGATGGTTAGGGTGCGTTGCCGTTGCTATGTCGAAAAGGCCCAGCACAACTCGTCCATCAATTTTCATCTTATAGGGAACACAAGCATAATGAGCGACCAACTCCTCTCCGTAAAATGCATTGAAAGAGATTACTTTGCCCATTGGGTTGTTTAAATATCTCTGTCTAATACTATCAATCTTGAATGTATGTTTTCCCTCATATTACAACGTTTTTAATATATCAATCAACTGATACGACAGCACTTTATAATCAAATTGATACGCCGTATCGCGGGCATTTTTACATAATATTGCATATTCATCATCTGGTAATTCCGCAATAGCCTTAATTGCTTCAGCATATTCTGTGCTGCTATTATAAGATTTAGCTATGCCTATTCTATTTCTTGTTATTATATCATATTTTCTTAAATCAAGATTACAACAGATGGGTTTTCCAGAAGCCAAATACTGAAATAGTTTACCAGAGCTTACACCATATTGACCAAAGGACTTGTAATAGTTAAGCAAATTCAAGTTGCTATGCGTCAAGACAAAAGGTACTTGCGATAAAGGAATACTTTTTTGTTTAAACACAACATTCGTGATTTTTTCTTTTTCACAGTATTCCTCCAAAAACTCACGATCCTGACCGTCTCCATAAATTAAAAACTTTAATTTTGGCTGATTCAGTAAAAGTTTTGCGGCTTCTATTAGGGATAAAACATTGTTAGCCTGTTTAATCGAACCTAAATATACGATTTTAAAATAATTATCATCCAACAAATCCGCATCATCTAAAACATCATTCTTAGCATCATCATCAAATTTCATAATGTCAATACCATTATTGATGTAGTAAATTTTTTTCAAATCAACCTTACCGCCATGTGATGTATCCCACTTCATATCAGAAATATAATCTTGACCACCTTCCATTGTGAAAATAATACGGTCTGCTTTCGAAAATAAGTTTTCTGCTAAACAGAATACTATTTTAGATATTATCCCATCTTTTTTTAAGAATCCCATTTGTACGAAAGACCTTGACCATAAATCCCAATCTTCTGCAATATACTTTGCCCCAAACTTTTTTGCACACCATAAAATTGGATAATCAAACGGCTCATGAATATTGTGCAATATTACATCTGGTTTTTCAAACCGTTTTCTATGTACCAAAATACGCCAAGCAAATTGGAAAATTGAAATCATGCGGGCAAGACCGTTCCCTTTATAGGGTTTAACTTTAACATGAACAAACTTATGTTCTCCGTATGTGGTTTCTTTGAACAATTGGCCCTTTTCTGGCATACCTTGGACACCAGAAGCCGGATGTTGAGCACAAAAAATGGTTATATCATAGCCCGCCTCTTTCAGGTAATGAGAAAACTTTAAGTGACGCTCATTCCTAGCAAAGGTGGGTGGTACAGTATAATAGTTGACTATCCAAATCTTCATTTGTTGACAATTGATAATTGACTGTTGATAATTTACTTGAACTGGTTTATCAGACGCACCACTTCGGCCGCTTCCTCTATTGTAATGGCAGGGCCTATTGGTATACTTATTTCGTGGTCAGCAATATATTCAGTAATAGGCAAACTCATATTTCTCCATTCCTTGTAGCATTCCTGCTTGTGTGGTGCTATCGGATAATGTATCATTGTACCGGCTCCATTCTGATCCAAATAGTCATGCAAGGCATCGCGTTTGTCCTCACCCACAAGGATGGGGAACAGATGGTATGCGTTCTGTTCATCTGGCAAACGGTCGGGCAAAGTAATCAACGGATTGTTGACATGGTCGTAATAGTAATTCGCCACCAGCTTGCGGTGGGCATTGTCATCAATCAGATATTTCAACTTCACATCAAGCACCGCAGCCTGAATCTCGTCCAAACGACTGTTACGACCTGTGTATTTGAACACATATTTCCTTTGTGAGCCATAGTTGGCCAAAGCCCTTATAGTAGCTGCCACTTCAGGATCATTTGTAGTTGCTGCACCGCCATCACCCAATGCACCAAGATTTTTGCCAGGATAAAAACTATGACCGGCAGCATCGCCAATAGAGCCTGTGATGCGACCATCTGTGTGTTTGCAACCATGGGCTTGTGCATTGTCCTCAATGAGCTTGAGATTGTACTTCTTGCACAAGGCTCCAATCTTTTCTGTATAAGCATTGCGGCCATAGAGGTGGACAATACAAATCGCTTTGGTCTTATCTGTAATACGCTCTTCAATAAGACTGTCGTCAATCTCCAAAGTATTCAATCTTGGCTCGATAAGGACTGGCTTCAGTCCGTTCTCTGTAATGGCAAGGATGGTTGCAATATAGGTGTTTGCAGGCACAATCACCTCGTCGCCAGGCTGCATCACGCCCAATTCAATATAGGCACGGAAGATCCAAATCAAGGCATCCAAACCATTGGCACATCCCACGGCATATTTTGCTCCAATGAATTTCGCATAGTTCTCCTCAAATTTTTCATTCTCCTTGCCTTGGAGATACCATCCGCTATTGACCACTCGGTTAACAGCTGCATTTATCTCGTCACCATGCAAAGCGGTGACATCATGTAACGATAAAAAAGGAATATTCATAATCAAAACAATTTAATCTTCAAAAGCCAAAGGTTTGTTATAATTGCAGAACTCTTTCAGGAAAGCCGCCTCCGCCTTTCTTATATTCTCATAGGTCAGCACCTCCTTGGGTCCTTTGATCATTTCATAGCCTTCATAATCGCAGGTATTGTCATCGACTATCGGCCCATAGGTTTCTCCCTCATTCAAACCGCCATGGTCGTTGTACATCACAGTTATCTGTGAGTCAAAGAAGTCGGCCATCGAGGTTTTCTTCACACAAGTGCAACCTTCGGGAATGTTATATTTGTACCACATTGCAGACTGTTTGCCATTGATGTGGTCTTCATTGCCCACGTTCATTCCATGGAGCATTTCCACATAGTCATGCAGGTAATCTCTCTCGCTGGCTGCCGACACAAGGTGGCTCCCGATGAAACCACTGGTTCTGGCTCCAATCTCAACAGGTGTCAAAGTGCCGTCTTCCTTCATAATGATTTCCAGATGTCCAAACGAGTTTTTCAAACCAATGGCTTGATAGCACTCTCTACCACGCTGGGCAATCTTTTTATAGGTTTCATCATCATACACATTAGAGTTCCAATGAAGTTTTACGGCACAACGGTTCTTGCCTGCGTAAGGGGTATGGTATTTTACCGAGATGGCATATACCACCACATTACCATAATCGTCACCGAGCATATCAACCGTAAACTCACGGCCAGCCACATATTCTTCAATCAAGCAAAGCTTGTTGAAGGAGGCTTCTCTGGCCATAGTCATGGCTTCGACAATCTGTTGTCGAGTTGAGTTTTTCTCAAGCGTTGTAATACCTCTGGAACTTGCGGCAACATCAGGTTTGATAATAATACGGTATTTCTTGTTAAGTTCAAGCACCTCTTCCAGACTAATCATGTCTGACCTTTCTGAAATACGATTGAATATGCCAGCGGCTTTCCAGTCCTTTGCCATCTGCTCCTTCGATAATACCACATTGTATTTTTCTGGCATATACTTCAAGCCGTATGCCTTGTTGATTGCCGATACCGAAGGGGCTGCCAAATCTATACATGAGATGGCACCGTCAATGTCATATCCTCTTTCCTTGAAAATTCGTAAGATAGTTTCCGAATCCTTTACGTCGTGACGAATATGAAGGTCGCCCGTAACTGCCGGACTTTCATTCCAGTCAACAACCACTACGGTGTAACCGTATGATTTTAATTTGTCACAAATTCCCTTAAGCAGCTTGTTGCCACCAAGGATAGCAAAATATTTCCTCATTTTTAATGATTTCTATTTATTCAAAAATCAAAGTTTTTTGCATTTTATCAAATCTCTAATATATTTTTCT
>LXOW01143342.1_pt1 | contig 11696 bp, 5 predicted proteins | sample 1368591 | NCBI WGS metagenome assembly LXOW01 (sample SAMN04884650, study PRJNA319009) | bovine gut metagenome | isolation source: Cow rumen | host: Bos taurus | place: Italy: Legnaro (PD) | collected 2014-07-09
CTTGTCGGCACCGAAGGTGGTGCTTGACCAGAGCTTTGACCACTTGTTGTTGTGGTTGGCGTATGACAGGTTCATGTTTGGAACACCGGTAGAGGCATAGTTCCATAAGCCGCAGACATAGTCGCGGCGAACGTCCTTCTCATCATACTGATAGCGGAGGAATGCACTGGTGCGCACGCCGCCGTTGCAGCCGCCCCATGCAAATGGTGCCACACCGTCGGAGGTAGATACTGCCGGACCCTGGCTGTAGCCTACGTTGCCGGAAGCCTCACGTGCGAAAGGTATCTCGAAGATAGCATCGTCACCCTCGTTCAGCACGAAATTACACTCGTCGATGAAGACATCCTGGAATGACTTGCTGAGGCTGTGACGGTTGCCGTCGATGACCTTCTTGGCATATTCGCGTGCTGTCTGGTAGAACTCCTGATAGTTTGTAGGACGTGCCATGAATCCGTAGGAAGAGGCATCCTCGCCGTGGCGCAGTGAATAACCGCCGGCCTGCAGGGCCAGACGAGCTATCATGGCATAAGCGGCATCCTGTGTGATGTGCTCGATGGTCTTGTCGTTGTTCATCTTCTCGGCAACACCCTTCAGGTCGTCGATGACAGTCTTGAGGATGACGTCGCGGCTCTCTATTGCCGGTACGAGGATACCGTCATGGAAGGTGCCCTTCATGGTGAATGGCACGTCGCCATAGTACCATACCAGCTCAGAGTATGCCATAGCACGGATTACCTTTGCCTCGCCCACGAACTGCTGCAGCTGTGCAGAGTCCTCGCTGGTGTAGATGGCGCTGGCCTCCGTATTGTCTATAAACTCATTGGCTACCTCGATGGTTGAATAAAGTGCATTCCACAGTTTCTCTGCATGGCCTGACTCTGCCTTACAGTCGAAGCGGCGTGGGGCGTCAATCTGTGCAACGCTGTTGGCGTTGGATACGAAGTCAACATCGCTGTTGAGCATCAGGTCTGAATAGAGATAGTTGCCGAAGGTGTTGCCGTCAAGAATCTTGGCATAGACACCGTTGAGGGCCTTCTCCACCGCTTCTGTAGAACCGAATGTGATATCAGTGGTGTAACTTGACGGTGCGTCCACATCGAGGTAGTCCCCACAGGAGGTGAGGGCAAGAACGCCGAGGCCACTGATTAATATATTCTTTAGTTTCATATCTTACTTCTATATATATAATAATGTGAATGTCTGTTTTCTTTAGAAGTCTACGTTAAGACCGAATGAGTAAGAGCGTGCACGCGGATAACGGTTGAAGTCCATTGATGGCGTGAGGCCTGACTGGATGTCTATCTCAGGGTCATAACCGGTGTAGTTGGTTATGGTGAAGAGGTTGCTTGCAGAAACGTAAACACGAACCTTGCTGAGCCATATCTTCTTCACGATGTTCTTAGGCAGTGTGTAGCCGATGGTGATGTCGGTGCAACGGAGGAATGAACCGTCCTCTACGAAGTTTGAAATCATGGCCTTCGTCACAAGGTCGGCAGGGTTCCACTGTGTTGAGTTGGCATTCATGGCTATGTAAGCCTCTGCCGTTGTGCCCCAGTTGGCCTGATAGAGCGACGTGGTGTTGCGGTAGAGACCCTGTCCCTGGTTGCCCATAGAGCCGTTGTCGGCGTAGGTCCAGCGGTTGTTGGCAAACTTCTTCAGCACGTTGAAGTATTCGTTGGCAGATGTCGTTGAACTTGACAGTGCGTATGCTGTTGCATTGTAGAGGTCGAAGCCCAGCATGTAGGTGAAGTTCATCGTGAAGTCGAAGTCCTTGTACTGGCCGGAGAATCCGAAACCGCCCTGCATTGTCGGGTTGGTGTTACCGATGACGGTCTTGTCGTTCTGGTCAACGATGCCGTCGCCGTTGAGGTCCTTCAGCTTGATCTTGCCTGGCAGCGTTGCCTCACCAGAGTTGGAAGAGCCGAGGGCGTTGTTGATGACTGTACCTGCCACCATTACTCCGTCCACGAACTGCTGTGTCTTGGGCACTGCAGCGAAGTTGGAGCCGTCGAAGGTGAACTCGTCCGGTGTGTAGAGGCCGTCATATACGTAGCCGTAGAAGAGACCGAGCTCTCCGCCTACCTCCAGCTTATAGTCGGCCTCGTCGGCTGACTTCCACTTGCCGGCGGTGTTGTAGAGCACGTTGTCGGTAGAGTTCAGCTCCTTAATGGTCATCTTGTTGTGGCCAAGGGTGAGGTTAGCTGAGAGGACATAGTCCTTACCACGGAGAATGTCGCCGCTCAGGGTGAGCTCCATACCTTTGTTCTCTACGCGTCCGATGTTCTGCATCTGCTTCTCGTAACCTGATACGGTAGCGATGGTAGAGTTGTAGAGCAGGTCGCGTGTGGTGTTCCAGTAGAACTCAGGAGTGATGTTCAGTCGGCCACCCCACAGTGTGATGTCGGCTGCCAAGTTGCGGGTAACGGTGGTCTCCCACTTGATGCCCTCGTTAGGATAGGTGCTTGGAGTGCCATAGTATGACTCACCCAGCGATGCAGACTCGCCGAAGCCAGGTCCGCCGTTGGATACGTTGCTGTAGAGGTAGCGCCACAGGTCGGAGTTGATGTTGTTGTTACCGGCAAGACCGTAGGCCACGCGCAGCTTCAGCTGGTCAATCCACTTCACGTCCTTCAGGAATTTCTCCTTATTAATTACCCACGCACCTGATACTGATGGGAACCAACCCCACTGGTGTCCGGGAGCGAACTTTGTGGAGCCGTCACCACGCAGTGTTGCAGAGAGCAAGTACTTGTGGTCGAAGTTGTAGGATACCTGTCCGAAGAAAGAAGCGGTACGGTTGGACGTAGAGAGCGATGTCGTTGAGCTCCTTGGCGTACCGAGGCCCATGTTGTTGAATGCGGTGTTGGCATCAACAGTCTTGGCGAAGTAGCGGTTGGTCTGGCTTGAAGACTTAGTCCAAGTGTTGTATATTTCCTGACCGAGGAGGAATGAGAAGTTGTGAATATCCTTCAGGGTCATGTCGTAAGATGCGGTGTTTGTCCAGGTGTAAGACTGTACGGTGCTGTTGTCAACCGTTGCCACCGGCAGGTTGTTGTTGCTCTTGCCGGTAGAGGTCTTGTAACCATAGTAGCGCTGTGAGTCACGGAAGGAGATGTTGTAGTTGCCTTCCGTGCGAAGCAAGAGACCCTTGATAGGAGTCCACTTGAGCGAGAACTGGTTGCTTATGGTGTAAGTGTGCTTCTTCTGCACGTTGGTGTAGATGTCGGCAACCGGGTTTGTCAGGGCGAAGGAGTTGGCCTCGTCAGGGTCTTCCGACTCAATGTAAGAGCCGTCCATGCTGTAGCCATTGTATGAGCCCCAGCCGCGAAGACCTTCGGTAGGCATGTAGCGCAGCACGTCGATGATACCGCCTGAACCTACGTTGTCACCACCGGCACCCTCGTCACGACGGTATGTCATCTTTGGGTTGTAGGTGAAGTCGAGGTTCTTGTGAAGCTTCGTGTTCAACTTCAGGTTTATCACGGTACGGCGAACGCCTGAGCCGAGGATGATACCCTTGTCTTCTGACTGTGTCACGGAGAGGTTGAACTTCGTGGTCTCGTTACCACCGCCGATGGTCACGTTGCCCTGATATGACATTGGGGTGTTGCCCAATACCTCGTCCTGCCAGTTGTTGTAGGCCTGAGCCTTGTAGAGGTCGTTGAAGTCGTATGGGTTACCGAAGTTGTAACGGAAGCTGCGTGTGCGGGCAGAGCGTGTGCCTGCTGACACGGCGCGATCCCACTGATAGTTCAGGAACTCGTCGGTGTCCATCAGTTCCAGCTGGCTCTTGATGTGCGACCAGGTCAGACGACCGTTGAAGCTCACCTTCACCTTACCGGACTGTGCAGACTTTGTCGTTACGACGATAACGCCGTTACCACCCTTCGCACCATAGATAGCGGTGAGGGAGGCGTCCTTCAGTACGTCGATAGATGCGATATCGCTTGGTGGGATATCGTTGATGTTTGACTGCTGGAAGCCATCGACGATGTAGAGTGGCTCGTTTGACTGCGTCACTGACGTAGCGCCACGCACACGGATGTTGATGTCACCACCAGGCTGACCGTCGACAGAGGTTACCTGCACACCGGCAATCTTACCTGCCAGAGCCTCAGCAGCGGATGCTACAGGCACGGCAGCCAGCTTGGCACCGCTGACAGAACCTACTGAACCGGTCAGGTCCTTACGGGCCTTAGAACCGTAACCGATGGCAACGACCTCGTTAAGGGTCGTAGCATCGTCCTCAAGGGTAACGTCGAGCTGAGTCTTGTTACCTACCTTTACGTTTGCAGTCTTCATACCAACGTAAGAAATCTGCAAGTCATGCGACGTCGAGGACATCTTCAAAGTGAAGTTACCGTCGAAATCGGTAACGGTACCGTTCTTAGTGCCTTTCTCCATTACGGTAGCACCAATAACTGGCTCACCCATGCTGTCCTTAACGTTTCCTGTCACTGACTGCGCCTGCAATGCTGCACAATAGAACAGCAGTATGCCTACGAGCGCGTAGCGAACGTTCTTGATTTTTTCAGACATAGTTAGTTAATTTGTTTAGTATAGTTGATTAGAAAAATTAATTCTCTCAGCTTGATAAAGTTCTTTTCTCTTGGATGCCTTGCGTGTGGATAGCTCCCCATTCACAATGTGCGATTGTTTACGAGCACACCACGCACAAAATATCCATCGGGATAATTTGTTGCAAAGTTAATTAAAAAAAAGCAAACGGAGATTAACGGTGTTGTTAAAAAAGATTAATATGTCAATTTCTACCCCCTTATTCATCAAAAAAGTGTCAATTTTATGCAAGTTTGATAAATATTGTCCTACAGGCGTTAACGGTCTGCCCGCAAAAAAGACAGGAAGGGAGGGTTTTTCAGGGTTTGTTTTGCAAGCAGGGTGTCCGATTTGTTGTACCCGGTTTGGTACGGACAAGTCTTGCTGAGGCCAGGGACGTGGGCGTCCCGCCCGCGATGCCGTGAGACATATTACGCTAATACAGGCACAGAGGAACTGTACCCTTATGTCGCGGGCGAGACGCCCACGTCCCCGTGAGGATGCACGTCATCAGAATAAAAAGGAGGTTACAACAAATTTGACGCGCTATTTTGCAAGATTGGACGCGCCATTTTGCAAGATTGGACGCGCTATTTTGCAAAATTGGACGAACTATTTTGCAAAATTGGACGAACTATTTTGCAGACATGAAAATCGGCTTTGTAACGCTCTGCTTTTCAGCACGTTGTAATAGACGGTCGATTACCGTGTAATGGACGGTCGATTAGGCGGTAATGGACGGTCGATTACCGTGCAATAGACCGTCCATTACTTTGCGATGGATTATCGACGGTTTTCAGAGGGTTCAAATAACCCCTTTCCGAGGGGTCATCTGATGGATGTGATGAATGCCTTGGCCGTGCCGAAGCGCAGGTTGAGGTCGAGGCGGATGGGGATGTGGCGCTTGTCGTCGGTGACGAAGAATTTCACTATCTCTTTCCATTTGCCGTCATCCTTCTCATTGTATGACAGAATGAGACACGGGTATTTCTTTCCGTCGTCGCCCTTGACGGTCTTGCGGCCCTTGTAGATAAGACGTGCCTGCGTCAGCTCCGTGCCGCCGGCGATGAAGATAGGCTCAACGTGTCCCACCTTCCATTTCGAGGCATCCATGTTGCGTACGCGCATGAAGCTGTTGACCATGTCGGAGACGTCACGGTCATAGGTGTGCTTCTCGTTGAGGATATCGCCGCTGGAGGTGAGGTGGCGCATGGTGGCGATGCTCTTGTTGCCGCTCGCTGTGTACCATACCTCATCGACATAGTAGCGCTTGCCCTCGCGCGCACCTTTGCGATAATAAAGAGGTGTGAGGTCTTCGGCACAGTAGCTCATGATGGTATCGCGCATCATGAAGAACTTGTCAACCCGGGGCGATGACTTGGTGATGAGGCTCGTCTTGTAGGCGGGCTTGCCGTAATACACCGCAGGGATGGTGGTCATGGAGGCCGTGCCGGCCTTTATCCAGATGAATTTCCAGTTGAAATAGAGCTGATAGCTGATGGTCTCGCGCTCGCCGAAGGCATTGTTGCCGGCAGCGCGACACTCCCCTACCCTCCCCGTCATGACAACAAGGAGAAGGAGGATAAACGATATGATGGTTTTATTCATGAATAGTGAACGTTGGATTATATACTGTCAAGTTTCTCTTTACGCAAATTGGGTTTTTCTACCACAAATTTCACGAATTCTTCACACATTGTTTATTTTCAGCGGAGTTCAGGCGAGCATGGCTCGGAACGTGGTCGTTAAAGAATCGCGGGCGGGACGCCCACGTCCCCGGCTTCGCGTAATTCTTAGTTCTGCAGGTATTCGGGCAGTGGTATTCCGAGTTGTTCTGCGCGGCGTTCGTTGCGGTTGCGGATATTTTTCTTCTTCTCGCCCTTCTGCTTTGTCAGCTTGCCTGGCTTCTGGCGGAAGAGAGGTGTCTCGGTGAGGTTCCAGCTCTTGGTGATGTCCCATTTCTCCTTTAGCTCCACCTCCTTGGGGCAGTAGAACACCTCTTCGGGCTGACGGTCCACGTAGTAGTCGCCGGTGTCCCATTTGCCGTTGCCGTTACGGTCGATGATGGCACGGAGGTAGTAGATGCCGCCCTTGAGATAGTACAGCTCCGCCGTACCGTCCTCCACAGGTGCGGAGCGCACCACCTTGTCGCCCGCGTCCATGAGCTGCACCAACACCTGTGCCTGGTGGATCCTGCCGTCGGCATCGGTGTAGGTGGGTTCGAAAGACGGCACGCCGCTCACGTTGACGAAGAGCGAGGAGTATGTCTCAAGGGCATTCACCTTGATGCCCGTCTTGTATGGGTCGGAAGTGGTGCCGTAGATATCTTCGAAGGCCAGGGTGTCTATCTCTAATGAGTATGCCGCACCGGGTATCCACTCGGCATACAGCTCCCAGTCGCGGCTGAGCTCTTCCCCTGCCGCTGAATCTCCCATGTACGGCAGTATCTTCTCGGAAGGCACGAAGACCCTGCTGGCACGATACCACACCGAGTCCTGCTCCACGTAGAGATGGACGGCGGCGGTGTCGATGCGCGACATCGGGGTATTGAAATGTATGCGCACGATGCCGTCGGGGTCTATGGCCGACGGTGCATCGAATTTCGGCGACAGACGCTCAGGCTTGGGCAGCGTGTCGAGAGGCTGCAGGTCCCATTCCTCCTCGGGGATGCCTTCCTTCGTCAGGCGTTCTATGGTCTTCTCGCGCTGACGCTTCATCCTGTCGACGCTCTCCTGCCAAGCTTTCTCACGTTTCTCCCTCTCCTTCACGCGCTTGGCAAGGAGCACCTTGGGCAGCACCTCTAAGGTGTCGTGCTTCATCTGCAGGATGCCGAGGGTGTCGGTGATGAGCGTCGTCAGCTCCATCTGCAGCGAGTCGGTCTCTATCAGCGTGGAGTCCTTGATCCAATAGGTCACGGTGTCGCCCAGTTCCGACGACTCCACGACGAAGGCGTCGCTATCGTCGAAGTTCAGCCCCCTTACCACCGGCAGCGATGTCAGGCGCGGGCCGTCCCAGGCCTCCCTGTCGGCCAGGGCTATGGAGTCGGTGCGGGCATAGTAGGCATCGATGCTGTCCTTCGTCAGCGGAGCCGTATAGAACAGTGAGAAGACGTTCGTCTCCTTGCGCTCTGCCTTGGTGAAATAACGTTCCGTGAGGCCGTGGCTGAAGGCGCGCAGCACTATGTCGTCGGGCGTGAAATGTGTGAAGGGCACCCTCTTGATGCTCTTGATATGTAGGGTGTCGGCCCAGATGGTGTCCTGTCTGATGTCGGGGAACGACGACGGCACTATGATGTCGTGGGAGAAAGCCATCTGCTCCCCACGCTGCGTGAAGCGCGAGTCGCCGTCGGCATCCATCACGGCACCGGCGGTATAGCGTCCCGGAGCCACGCCGCGAATGATGAAATGTCCGTAGGAGTCGGTGCGCGACACACGGACGAAGAGGGTGTCGGGGCCCTTGTCGAGGCTGTCCTTGGGGAACAGGCCCACGAGGATGCCCTTGACGGGCTCCAGGTCTTCGGCATTGAGCACATAGCCCTCCACCGCCATAGTATCGATATGGTTGCCGGTGGAGAAGCTGTAGGTGTAGCTCTCCATGGAGTTGCCCTCGTTATTGTCGCTGATGGCATCGGAGAAGTCGATGGTGTAGGTGGTGTTCGGCAGCAGCGTGTCGTTGAGCGTTATGTAGATATGTCGCCCGTGGGCCTTCACGTCGGGCTGCTCCATCTGCGGAGGTGAGAAGACCACCTTTTCCGTGATGTTGTCAACCTTGATGAACTCGTTGAAGTCGATGCGTATCTTGTTGGATGTCACGTTGGTATCGCGGTCAACGGGATAGGCACCCACCACATACGGCGGACGCTCGTCATACCACCCACCGTCAGGCGAACCCATGCGGGCACACGAGGTGATGACCAGCTGACACACCATCGCCACCACCGCTACCGGCAGCAGCCGCAATGCTACAGTCATTATGTCGGAATGGGGTCGGTTGGGGTTCATTTTCTTCGTTATACCGTTATCTCGTTATATCGTTATTACGATGCTTCGTTATATCGTTATCACGTTATACCGTTATCTCGTTAATTAATTCGAATCAGTTCCTCTATGTGCTTGCGGCTGTTGGCCAGGCGCGGCACTTTGTTCTGGCCGCCCAGCTTGCCTTTGCCCTTCAGCCAGTCGTCGAAGAGTCCCGTGCGGGCCTTCACTATCTGCAGGCGTATCATGTTGATGTCCTTGAAGCGCTTCGCCTCATAGTCGCTGTTGAGCTCCTGCAGGCGGCTGTCGAGGATGCCGGCGAAGGCGTCCAGGTCTTCTGGTTCACGAGTGAACTCTATGAGCCACTGATGATGAGGCGTCACTCCCTCGCTGCGGAATACCGGTGCCGCGGTATATTCGCGCACCTCCGCTCCCGTCTGCTGGCATGCATACTGCAGGCCGCGCTCCGCATTGTCCACTATCAGCTCCTCGCCGAAGGCATTGATGAAGCTCTTCGTGCGGCCTGTGATGACGAACTTATACGGCCTGACGCTGGTGAAGCGCACCGTGTCGCCTATCATATAGCGCCACAGTCCGCATGAGGTGGAGATAATCATGGCGTAGTTCTTGCCTGTCTCCACGCCACTGAGCGGCACCACCAGGCTCTCATCGGTCAGCAGGCCGTTATCGTCGATGGCCTCCATGGGCGCAAACTCATAGAACACGTCGTAGTCGAGCATCAGCAGCATCGACGCATCGGCAGGGTCGTCCTGCAGTCCGAAGAAGCCCTCGGAGGCGTTGTAGGTCTCCATATAGTGCATATCGGGCTTGGTGATGAGCTGCTCGTAGGCCTTGCGGTAGGGCGTGAAGGCGATGCCTCCGTGGAAGAACACCTCTAAGTTGGGCCATACCTCCTCCAGATGCTCCTTGCCGCTGAGCTCCATGACCCTCGTGAGCACCGACATCATCCACGACGGCACACCGCTGAGGTTGGTGACGTTGGCCTTCAGGCAGCGCTGCGCTATCTTCTCGCGCTTCTCCTCGAAGTCGCTGATGAGTGCCGTCTTCTTGCCCGGCACGCGCACAAGGTTGACCAAGGGGTTGATGTTCTCTATCAGGATGGCCGAGAGGTCGCCCACCAATGAGCCTGCCACATTGTAGTTGGGGCTGTGGGAGCCGCCAAGGATAAGGGCCTTGCCGTCGAAGAGCCTCGACTTGGGGTTGTTGTGCAGATAGAACACCACGGCATCGGTGCCGCCGGCATAGTGTATGTGGTGGAGGCCGTCAGAGGAGACGGGGATGAACTTCGACTTGTCGTTGGTGGTGCCAGAGGACTTGGCATACCACTTCACCTTGCCAGGCCACAGCACGTCTTTCTCGCCGTGGCGCATGCGGTCGATGTAGCCCTTCAGCTCCTCGTAGGTGTTCACCCCCACCTGGCGGCGGAAGGCGTCATAGCTCCTGATATCCTCGAAGCTGCGCTCCGAGCCATAGAGGGTGCCGGCAGCCTTGCCCACGAGCCGCTGCATGACGCGCTCCTGCAACATCTCAGGGTGCGTATAGTGCTGCTCCAACTGGCGGTAACGCTGCCGGAATATCAACTGTGTTAATGCTGTTATACCCATTTGGGGGGCAAAGGTAATAAAAATAATTCATAAAAGCGTAATTCATAATTCATAATTTACACTTTTTATAATTATTCATACATCTTTCGGAAGTACGCATATTCTTTTCTCTACCATAAATTTCACGAATGTTCGTTAATTGAGTCAGCTGCTCACGCGAAGCCAGGGACGTGGGCGTCCCGCCCGCNNGTTTTTAAGGAGGCAAAAGGAGGCTTTAGGGAGACAAAAAGAGGTATTTAAGGAGACAACTGGGACAACCAGGGACGTGGGCGTCCCGCCCGCGATTCTTTTACGACCACGAATTACGCGAATTTACACGAATTATTAGTTAATTGAGTCAGCTGCTCACGCGAACCCGGGGACGTGGGCGTCTCGCCCGCGACAGCGTGGCAGAGAAAAATCAATCTTTGCAGCCTGAGCAACAGTCGTTGCAGCAGTCCTTGCAACAACTCTTCTTGCCATTGCCCCTGGCAACGTAACGCGCTACCAGAACAAAAAGTCCCAGCACAACGGCAAGCAATATGTAACTGATAATATTCAACGCTTAAAGTTACTTAAGTTCTTACGAAACGCGCTTTCAGCGCTACGAAGCGGGGCAAAGCCCCTACGAAGACGAAAGCGGTACAACTAAGCCGTGTAGGGGTCAGATAGGGGTAGCCAGCCATTCGCTTCACGTTTGTGTGCTAACAGCGAGATGATGCCATGGGCATCAGATAGGGGTAGCCAGCCATACAGCCGTGCCGTAGGTACGGCGAAATGGCTGGGATCGTGGTTGGCAGGGCAAGCCTGCCTTTAGGTAGGCGACACGTCCGGGACATTATACATACCCTTTCATCATATACTCGGGCTTGTAATCAATTCCGGCCTTTTCAAAAATGGCTTTCAACTCATCTTCGAACCTAACCTTCTTGTGGTGTTCACGCTGGATCTCCACATATTTTTTCACCGCGGGCACCAGCGACTTGCTATACGAAAAGGCCCCATATCCTCTTTGCCATCTAAACGTGCCACTCATAAATCTCTCGTTTATCCATTTCGTTGATTGCAACTTCAACGATTGCACAAAATCTGCTACCGATTCGGCGGGATGCATCCCGATGAGCAAATGCACGTGGTCGGCTGTGCCGTTAATGGCGTAAACAAAATGATTCTTGTTCTTGCATGCACCAGCCAGATAGCGATGTAGTTCATCTATCCATTGGTCAGCAATAAGACATTCGCGGCTTTCAACGGCGAAGACAATGTGCATGTAGATTTGCGTGTACGTGTTTGCCATATCTTATTGGTTTGTTTATGGTGCCTTTTATCGCCTACCTAAAGGCAGGCTTGTTCATCATCCATCCTAATTCCAGCCATTTCGCCGTACCTACGGCACGGCTGTATGGCTGGCTACCCCTATCTGATGCCTACGGCATCGGCTGCGCAAAGGGTGGGAAGCTTTATATACCGATAATGAATGCTCAACGCTTAAAGCTTAATGCTTAAAGGGACGTGGGCATCTTGCCCGCGATAATGCTTAATGCTTAATGCTTAAAGC
>LXOW01421340.1_pt2 | contig 11688 bp, 9 predicted proteins | sample 1368591 | NCBI WGS metagenome assembly LXOW01 (sample SAMN04884650, study PRJNA319009) | bovine gut metagenome | isolation source: Cow rumen | host: Bos taurus | place: Italy: Legnaro (PD) | collected 2014-07-09
GGATTCTTCAAAACTTCAGTGCAGTTTTTGAATCCACCTTATGTTGCTCTTTGGTGTCAATATCCGGGGTTTTGCCTAAGGTTGCTGTTGAGTGCCATCACGTCTGCCGGTATGGGAAAAACCGTAGATGATAGTTAGTATGTTTCCCAATCTTCGGAAAGCGAATTCCTGCGGCCCTTACTTCATGAAGGGCTGCAGGAATTCTCCGATACGGTCGAGGAAGGTGTAGCTGCCAGTGCCTGGCGAGGCGGTCTTCTGGAAGCAATGCTTGCGCAAAGCCAGTGTGTGGAGCTCGCTCTGTATGCCCATGGCGCGCAGCTTCTCCCAAGCCTTCACCGAGTTCATTGAGGCATAGCCGTCGCTGTCGCCGTGTATGAACAGCATCGGTGCACTCTTGATGTCGAAGGTGAATTCCGGTACGAGCACGGCATCGTCGTCGTTGCCACCGCTGGTGTTACCGTTGTCCATGCCGTCGGTGAGTGCGTATGCGGGATAGATGCCTATGCCCCACTGCACGTTGCATGGCAGTTTGTCAATCTTGTCAATGGGCAGGTACGACTGATGCAGCGATGAGGTGGTGCCCATGAGGGTCAGATGGCCTCCTGCCGAGCTACCCATGATGCCTATCTTGTTTGGGTCAAGACCCAGGCTGTCGGCCTTGCTGCGCACAATCCTTATGGCGCGCTGCAGGTCCTGCCATGCTGTGGTGTGCTTGGCCAGTCCGCTCTCCTTTGCAGGGCGGGGAGTGCGATAGTGCAGTGTCACTACCGTCATGCCCTTTTCGTTAAGGTAACGGCGTGCGGGAGCTACCTCGAAGCTGTCGGGCTTGCTGCGGTTGTATGCTCCGCCAGAGTAGATTATCTGTATAGCCTTGGTCTTCAGCTCCTTGGGGAAGTGCCATTCCAGGTATGGCTGGCACTGATTTTCCTGCAGGTCGGGCGTCTTGCCTTCAGGCCATACGTCTTCTTTCGTCACCTCCCTGCGTGCATCGTCAGAGGTATAGCGGCTCATGAGCAGCACCTCTGGCTCCGGTTTTCCCATGAATCCCATCTGACGCATGAACTCCACAGCGCGCTCCAGACCCAAGGCACGGTGTCCGATGTTTGGATACAGATGCAGCTCTGCGGGGATGTTTCGTTTGCGCAATTCGCGGTATATGAGTGTAGAACCGTTAGGACTGTACACGTCCATCCCGCCGTGGTGCAGGGACATGGGGCAGGTCTTCTCGTCAAACTTGAACAGACTTGACAGCTTTACGTCCTTGCCGTAGCCCTGTCTCGTGGCCGCCGTGCCTGTCTCGCCGTCGGTGGTGACGTAGGCAGGGGCGTTGACCACAGCCCAGTTGATGTGGCATGGTATGGCGTCCAGTTTGTCGATGGGGGTATAAGCCGGTGTCTGAGAGTTGGCTGCCAGCAGCAGGGCGAGGTGTGAGCCTGCCGACATCGATACTACGCCGATCTTCTCCGGGTCGAAGCCACGCTTCTTCGCTTCGCTGCGCACCATGCGCACAGCCCTTTGGCCATCCTCCCAGGCCGTCTGCCAGATAGGCAGGCCTACAGGGCGCGGTGTGCGATATACGAAGTTCACGCACTGGAACCCCAGTTCCGTAAACCTCTTGCGCCACTGCTCGATATATTTCATGTCGCAGCAGTTCTGATAGCTGCCGCCGGAGATTAGTATCATGCAGCCGCCCGTCCTCGTCTCCTTGGCCGGGGCGTCAAACCATTCCAGGTAGGCAATGCGGTGCTTGTCGGCCTTGAAACCCTTTGCATTGGCTTCGTCGGTCATTGCAGCTATCTGATGTGACTGGGCATCGGGCATCTTGCCCTTAGGCCATATCATCTCACGTTCCCATGCGTAAGTGCCCAATGAAGACAGGAGGCATAGCGCCAACAGCAAACAAATCTTTCTCATATTTCTTCCTTGTTTGTTATGGTAGGAATGAATGGACCCTACCTTATTATTCTTTTATTATAGTACCGCTTGTTGCGGTGCTGGGTAGATATATGGGGCAAAGTTACTAAAAAAAGTGCGAAGTGCCAAATAACTTTGTACTTTTCTCAAATTATTTTGTACTATTGCACCAGCAAGCCCGGTCGATTACTTTGCAAAGTGTAAATGTAAAAAAAAGACTGCTACCCGTCACGGGCAACAGCCTTTTCAAAAAAATTATTATGGAAACAATCTTGTGTTCTTTTCCAGTGTGCAGAGCCTTGGCTCCGCTTTCATCCGCAGTCTTAAAGCTTTGCAATCTGCTTTGAGAGGCTTGACTTGAGGTTCGCAGCCTTGTTGGCGTGGATGATGTTCTTCTTTGCAAGCTTGTCCAGCATCTTCTGAACAGAAGGATAGAGCTTGAGAGCCTCGTCCTTGTCGGTGATAGCGCGGAGCTTGCGAACTGCGTTACGCATTGTCTTTGCGTAGTACTTGTTGTGAAGAGTCTTGGTCTTGGTCTGACGGATTCTCTTCTCTGATGACTTGTGATTTGCCATTTTGTTTGTTTGTTTGATGGCTGCACGCCTCATGCGGCAGCATGTTAATGATTAGCTATGGGTCTTACGTCACTATAACTGCCCTGGCGGGTTGTTAGCCCTTTGTCACCGTGGGGGCATCACTGCCTGATGACAAATAAATGTTTTGTAGCGCGTAGGGGAGTCGGACCCCTCTTGCAAGAATGAAAATCTTGAGTACTAACCGATATACGAACGCGCCGAACCGATATCATACCAAGGGCACTTACCCCTGAAATGCGGTGCAAAGGTACTACTTTTTTCTGTACTGTGCAAATTTTAGTGTGACATTTTTCGTAATTCAACATTTTTTTGTACTTTTGCAGCCGTTAGATGGATGTAAAAAGCCGTGCCATAGTGTTGCGAACCATTAAGCTTGGCGATAACAAGCTGATTGCCGACCTTCTTTGCCGCGAGGAGGGCAGGGTGTCGGCTATATGCAAGGTGAGCACCTCAAAGACGGCCAAGGTGCGCCGGCAGTTCCTTCAGCCGCTGACGCTGCTGGAGGTGGTGACAGCGAGGACGCCCCGCCAGACCATGCCGCAGCTCTTGGAGGCACGTCTGACACAGGCGTATGCGGCGCTGCCCTTTGATGAGGTGAAGCTGTCGCTGGGCTTTTTCGTGGCGGAGTTCCTGGTGTATGCCACGCGCGACATGCACTGCGAGACGGCTCTCTTCGACTTTGTGGAGCAGAGTCTGCTGTGGCTTGACGCAACGGAAAGGGGTACGGCGAATTTCCACCTTATGTTTATGATAAGGATGTCGAGGTTCCTCGGCTTCCTGCCCGATGTGGAGACGTTCAGGGAGGGAACCGTCTTCGACCTGCGCGAGGGCGTATTCTCCAGTCAGGTGCCATTGCATCGTGACTTCCTCATGCCTGAAGACGCAAAAAAGATGCATATCCTTATGCGTATGACGCCGTCGAATATGCATCTTTTCCGTCTGTCGCGACAGGATCGCAACCGTATCGTGGAGTTTTGTCTGCAGTTCTACAGGCTGCATATCCCGCAGTTCGGGGATATGAAATCGCTCGAGGTGCTGCAGAGCCTGTTCAGGGAAAGGGGTTAGGCTTTGAGCTTTAAGCTTTGAGCGTTCAACCTTCAACCTTCAATCTTCCGGCCTTTTCTTCTCTTTAATAACCTTGTCGGCTCCGGAGGTGATGTTCATGCTTTCGGGGTGCTCCCTGACGAACGACTCTATGTGGCGGATGCGCTTGCTCTCCAGTATCTCGTTCACAGCAATGAGGATGCCGGTCTCCTCCACATCGCCAAAGCCGTAGTTGATGGCGGTGCCGAAGAGCTTCATCGTGGGAGAGAGGTTCATGTAGGCATTCACCAATGGTGGTATGTTAAAGCCCAGGGCGCGTATGCCGCCATTGAGTATGCGGTAGTCTTCCTTGAAGTCACGACCGCAGAAAATCTGTTCCAGCTCCGCCTCGGGAGTGTCTAATTTCAGCGGTTTCATCGGATATATCAGTCCTTCCTTGTCGTCGAAGTGTTTCTTCAGGAAGTAGAGTATCATGTCGCGTCCGAAGCGTATGTAGCTGGGGTACATGGTCATCTTGCCAAAATAGTATTTCATGTTGGGGTTGATGACGGTCAGCGCTCCCAGTCCGTCCCATAGGTTGTCGAGGGCAAAGAGGCTCTTGGCGCCCATCTTCGAACTCTGGTAGGCAGGGGTGACGAAGGAGCGGCCCAGCTCTATGGTGTAGGGGGCATAGTCCTTGATGAACCTCTCAGAGAAGCGGAACATGTGGGCTGTGGCAAGGATGGGCTGACCCTTTTCATCATACTCCCACTCATCGCCCATGAGATAGCGGTAGCCTCCAATGATTTCCTGCTCATCGGGGTTCCACACTATGAGCTGCTTGTAGCAGTTCTCGCCGGTGTCGAACTCGTCAATGTCTAACTCCTTGCCCGTTCCTCCACCAGCCATGCGGAACGTGATTTCGCGCAGGCGGCCTATCTCACGCATCAGGTTGGGTGAGTCGTGGGCCGTAATGATGTAGATCTCGTTGCTGCTCTTGTTGGTCATGCGGAGCTTCTTCGCGGGTGTCAGCTCCTCAAGGATGAGCTCAAGCGGTACGGGTTGTATGATTTCTGCGTCCATTGGAGGAAGGATTTGTTTGTATATTGTTATTTGTCAGGTTGGTTTTGTCGCTATTGTCTGTGGTTGTAGAGGTGTGGTGGCGGGCTGTCAGTCAGACATCTTGTACACCTCGTCCTCCACCCATAGTGCCCACTGTTGTGCATTGCGTGTCTTGTCGAAGGTCTGCCAGGGAATGGGCTTGCCTATCCTCAGTTCGAAGGTCTTGTTGGAGTTTAGGAACATCTCGTCGGCCAGATACAGCATGGCGATGTTGATGGGGCTGTGCAGGGCCTTACAGATATTCGCTATGCGATAGAAGCGCTCGGAGTTGTGACCGCTGAAATACATCGGCACTATGTCGCGCTGATACTGGATGCTCTTCTGTATGAAGGTCTTCTGCCAGGGAAGGTCGTGAATCTTGCCGTCAATCCTTCGTGAACAGAGGCCGGCAGGGAAGACGAACATGTGGTAGTCGCCGCTGAAGGCCGCATCAATGGCTTGGGGCAGGCTGCGGCTCTGCTTGCCTACCTTGTTGACGGGAACGCACAGAGGTGCGAGGCCGGGAAGGTTCATCAGCAGGTCGTTGACGAGGATGCGGATATTGCTGTCGTACCTCTCGGCAAGCATCTTGCCATATATCATGCCATCAGGGCCGCCAAGGGGGTGGTTGGAGACAAACGTATAGCGCTTGCCATTGGTGGGAGAGGGGAGGTTCTCTTCACCCCTTACCACATAGTCCATGCCCAGTTCCTTCAGAATTTCTGTGATCCAAGGCAGGCCGTACAAGCCTTCATGGCGGCTAAGGATTTCGTTGCACTCGTCCTGATGCACTATCTTCTTGAGATAGTTCACAAGAAAACGGGGCACATAACGGTCCTTGTCTCCAATCTTCGAATGGAGTATTGCATCAATATCTATAGTGACGGATTTGGAGGTCGTCATCGCATCTTTCGGCTATACCTTATTTATATATATAGTAAAGTTTTTGCAAAGTTACACAAAAAATTACAAACACCAAAACTTTCTGCATGTTTTTCTGTGACGCACCCAAAGATAAAGCGTATAAAGCGGGAAGAGCATGAAGAAGTAAAAGAAAGAAAGCATGTCGAAGGAGGGCAATGGCTACTCCACATCCATCTGTCCGCTGTAGCTGATAGGCTCACGTTCCCGCGCTGTGACGTCGATGGTAGCGTTGCCATTGGGGAAGATGTCGAGCATGAATGTGATGATGTCCTCTTCATTGTCCGTACGGAACTTTATGCGGGTATTGCCCTTGCTGTTCTTCGTGGCCTGATAGTCCATGATTGGTGCGGTGAAGTTATATCCCTTTCCGCCGCCGTAGGGCACATTGTAGGCCCTGCCGAAGTATGGGAGATAGGAGACGAGCGTGTCGCCCTTCACCTCTAAGCTATAGTCAGGTGACACATTAACCACCTTGCCTCTGCGGGGAAGCATAGTATTGATACTCACCGTGTAGCGGCGTTCGGCCAAAGCCTTCTCTACCGACTGTGCTACCTTGGCGGCGCGCTCTGCACGCTCAGCACTCGACAGGGAGCTGCAGGCTGCAATGATAAGCGTAAAGGCAAATAAAACGAAGTGTCTCATGTTCTGATACATATTATAGTTTTGTGGGTGCGAAGTTACGAAAAAAAGGTCATAACCCGCTCGCAAAGTATGCCAAATAGACTATTTTCAGGCTTTTTCGGCACTTTTCTTAAGAAAAATTTGCACAGAATAAAAATTATGCGTACCTTTGCACCCGTTCAGAGGAATGAGGGGCTCACACCAGAGCCTCTCATTCTTTTATTTAACAAAGAAACGATAAAAGGTGGGTTCCATCAATCCCCACTATGACATATTAAGATTATGATAGAGAAAAAGACAGTAGAGAGTTTAGTAAGAGAGTGGCTTGAAGGCAAGGACTATTTCCTCGTTGACATTGACGTTACTCCCGATGACCGTATTGTGGTAGAGATTGACCATGCTGAAGGAGTGTGGATTGAGGACTGTGTGTCCCTGAGCCGCTTCATCGAGGAGCATCTGAACCGCGATGAGGAAGACTATGAGCTTGAGGTAGGCTCAGCAGGCATCGGCCAGCCCTTCAAGGTAGAGCAGCAGTACATCAACTGCATAGGCAAGCAGGTGGAGGTGCTGGCAGCTGACGGCAAGAAGTTCAAAGGCGAGCTGGAGGCCGTTGAAGGACGTTCCTTCACCGTCAAGACACAGGAGAAGCAGGCCGTAGAAGGCAAGAAGCGCCCTGTGATGGTCGATGTGGAGAAGACCTTCAGCATGGACGAGGTGAAATACTGCAAGTATGTCATCGACTTCAAGTAACCCTGACAGAAAGATATAATAACAAAAGAATATAAACACTTAAACACCCCAGCCCCCGTCCTTAAGGGAATGGCTGCATGTAGGCCAACACCTTCATTGCGAAGCTTCCGGGAAAGGAAGGGAAAGGGACTATCGTTATGGCAAAAAAAAATGAACTGCAACCAAGCATGATCGAGACGTTCCGCGAGTTCAAGGAAACAAAGAACATCGATCGTACTACTCTCGTGAGCGTGCTCGAAGAGAGTTTCCGCAACGTTATCGCTAAAATCTTCGGTAGCGATGCAAACTTCGACGTTATCGTCAATCCCGACAAGGGCGACTTTGAAATCTATCGCAACCGTGTCGTAGTGCCCGATGGCGAGGTGAGTGATGAGAACAAGGAAATCTCCCTCTCCGACGCACAGAAGATACAGGACGACTATGAGGTTGGCGAGGACGTGTCAGAGCGCGTGGATTTCGCCAAGTTCGGTCGCCGCGCCATCCTCAACCTGCGCCAGACACTCGCATCAAAGATTCTCGAACTGGAGCATGACACCTTATATAATAAGTATAAGGACCGTGTGGGCGAGATTGTCAGTGGCGAGGTCTATCAGATATGGAAGCGCGAGGTGCTCGTCATCGACGATGAGGGCAACGAGCTGCTGCTGCCAAAGTCAGAGCAGATACCTACCGACAACTATCGCAAGAACGAGACGATACGTGCCGTCATAGAGCGTGTGACCAACGAGAACAACAACCCGAAGATTATACTCTCACGCACATCAAACCTCTTCCTGCAGCGCCTGCTCGAGGCAGAGGTGCCCGAGATTGCCGAGGGACTCGTAGCTATCCGCAAGATAGCACGCATGCCAGGAGAGCGCGCAAAGATTGCAGTGGAGAGCTTCGACGACCGTATCGACCCGGTAGGAGCCTGCGTCGGTGTGAAGGGAAGCCGTGTGCACGGTATCGTCAGGGAGCTGTGCAACGAGAACCTCGACGTGATTAACTACACACAGAATATCAAGCTCTTCATACAGCGAGCGCTGGCACCTGCCCAGATCAGCAGCATCGTCATCGACGAGGAAAACCGTCATGCCGACGTATCGCTCAGACCAGAAGAGGTATCGCTCGCAATAGGACGTAGCGGACAGAATATCAAACTCGCATCAATGCTCACGGAATACACCATCGACGTATTCCGCGACGTACAGACAGACAACCTCGGAGGCGAAGACGAAGAGGACATCTACCTCGACGAGTTCAACGATGAGGTGGATCAGTGGGTCATCGATGCCATCAAGGCAATGGGACTGGAGACAGCACGCCAGGTGCTCGACGCACCACGCGACATGCTTATCGCCAAGGCCGACCTTGAAGAGGAGACCGTAGACCATCTGCTCAATGTGCTCCGTGCAGAGTTTGAGAAGTAAAAGGATTAATAGTTTTAGACGCTACACCCACAGCGAACAAGAGTGTTTCTGCACAGTTGCCCATAGCGGCAGCGAGAATTGAAACCAAGTGGGTTCATCATATATGAGCGTAAGAATAAACAAAGCAATGAGCGAACTCAACATCGGCCTGTCAACCCTCGTGGAATTCCTCGAGAAGAAGACAGAGCTGGGCGAGGTTAAGAACGATCTTAACTTCAAGCTCAACGATGCCCAGTATGCCGCACTGGAGGCCGCCTTCAAAGGCGACAAGGAGATTCGCACTCAGGCCGGGAAGATATTCAAGAAGCCTGAGAAGAAACAGGAAAAGAAACCTGTGGCACAGGCACCACAACAGGCCGTCACCCCCAGTGACCGCCTGATACGTCAGGAGGTGAAGCCTCTTGGCACCATTGACCTCAGCTCCGTGGGCAAGGCACCAAAGAAGGAAGAGCCGAAACCCGCTGAGCCCGCTCCTGTCGAGACGCAGGCCAAGCCGGCAGCCGAGGCTCCCGCTGAGGCTACGGCAGAGGCTCAGCCAAAGGTGGGGCTGAAGCCATTGGGCACCATCGACCTCAGCACCGTGGGTAAACCGGCAAAGAAGGAAGAGCCTGCGGCAAAGGAGGAGCCTGCTCCACAGCCCGCAAAAGAGGAGAACGCTGTTGAGGCCGCTGTTCAGCAGAACTCAGATAACGCTGCTGAGAAAAAGGCTGAGGAGACCAACGAGGTGGAGGTCTTCACCCTGAAGAGTGACCGCCAGACCGTGGCGCGTCCTAATGTGCTGGGCACCATCGACCTCTCTGCCATCAACCAGAGCACCCGTCCTAAGAAGAAGTCGAAGGAGGAGAAGCGCAAGGAGCGTGAGGAGAAGGCTCAGCAGTCTGCCGACAAGAAGAAGCGTGTGCGCATTGGCAAGGAGCGCGTGGACATCAACGATGCAGCTAACCAGCAGCAGGGTGGCAAGAACGGCAAGAATGCCCGCACTACGCAGGGTCAGCCAAACCCCAACCAGCAGGGTGGCGGCAAGAAAAAGAATAAGAAGAAGGGTAATCAGCAGCCTCAGGAAATCTCCGAGGAGGATGTAGCACGTCAGGTAAAGGAGACGCTTGCACGTCTTACCAGCAAGACCAGCCTCAATAAGAAAGGCGCAAAATACCGCAAGGAGAAGCGTGATGCCGCAGCACAGCAGCGCGAGGAGGACATGCTGACAGAAGAAATGGAGTCAAAGACACTCAAGCTCACCGAGTTTGTGACCGTCTCAGAACTCGCCACGATGATGGATGTGCCCGTCACAAAGCTTATCGGCACACTCATGTCGGTGGGTATTATGGTAAGTATCAACCAGCGTCTCGATGCTGAGACCATCAACCTCGTGGCCGATGAATTCGGCTATACCACCGAATATGTCAGCGCCGAGGTTCAGGAGGCCATTCAGGAGGCCGAAGACGATGAGAGCGAACTGCTGTCACGTGCACCAATCGTCACCGTCATGGGTCACGTCGACCACGGTAAGACATCGCTCCTCGACTATGTGCGCAATACCAACGTCATTGCCGGTGAGGCGGGAGGCATCACTCAGCACATCGGAGCATACAACGTGAAGCTCGCCGACGGTCGTAGGATAACCTTCCTCGATACCCCAGGTCACGAGGCCTTCACCGCTATGCGTGCCCGTGGTACGCAGGTTACCGATATAGCAATCATCATCATTGCTGCCGACGACTCTATCATGCCTACCACCAAGGAGGCCATAGCTCATGCCCAGGCCGCCAACGTGCCGATGGTGTTTGCCATCAATAAGATTGACAAACCCGGTGCTAACCCCGACAAGATACGTCAGGACCTCGCTGCCATGAACCTCCTCGTGGAGGAGTGGGGCGGTAAGTACCAGTGTCAGGAGATTAGTGCCAAGAAGGGTACTGGCGTTGACGAACTCATGGAGAAGGTGCTCCTTGAGGCCGAGATGCTTGACCTTAAGGCCAATCCTAACCGCAACGCCACAGGCTCTGTCATAGAGTCATCGCTCGACAAGGGTCGCGGCTATGTCTCTACGGTACTCGTAAGCAACGGCACGCTAAAGGTTGGCGACATCGTCATAGCAGGTACTGCATGGGGCCGCGTGAAGGCAATGTTCAACGAGCGTAACCAGAACGTGGAGCAGGCCAAGCCCGCAGAGCCGGTGATAATACTCGGCCTCAACGGTGCGCCGCAGGCCGGCGACTCCTTCCATATCATGGAGACGGAGCAGGAGGCCCGCAACATCGCCAACAAGCGTATGCAGCTGCAGCGTGAGCAGAGCCTCAGAACCACGAAGACCCTCTCCCTCGAGGAGATTGCACACCGCGTGGCATTGGGCGAGTTCCACGAGCTGAACCTCGTGGTCAAGGCCGATACGCAGGGTTCTGTGGAGGCCCTCTCCGACTCTTTCATCAAGATGTCAACAGAGAAGGTGCAGGTCAACGTTATCCTCAAGGGTGTGGGACAGATATCCGAGAACGATGTCACACTCGCATCCACTGCCGAGAACGGAATGATCGTGGGCTTCCAGGTGCGTCCTTCCGTAGCTGCCAAGAAACTGGCAGAGCAGGAAGGTGTGGAAATCAACACCTACTCCGTCATCTACGATGCTATGGATGATATCAAGCAGGCCATGGAGGGTATGCTCGACAAAATCAAGAAAGAGGTCGCCACGGGTCAGGTGGAGGTCAAGGAGGTCTTCAAGATTTCCAAGGTCGGCACCGTTGCCGGTGCTATGGTCACCGACGGCAAGGTTCACGCCAAGGACAAGGCACGCCTCATTCGCGATGGTATCGTGATATTCACTGGCGACATCAACGCCCTGAAGCGTTATAAGGACGATGCCAAGGAAGTGGCTACAGGCCTCGAATGCGGTATCTCGCTCGTCAACTGCAACGACATCCAGGCCGGCGATATCATCGAGACATTCACCGAGATTGAGATAGAGCAGAAGCTGTGACCCCTCACATTCTCGCCACGCGACGCACCTTCAGCCGCCTGTTCAAGGAGCGCTACTCCATCACCCCCACCGAGTACCGCCAGCAACTGGCCTCCCGCTGACGTTTGCTCACGTCATGGCGGAGAAATGCAGAATATGTCACTTTGTAAGGTTTACCATTCCAAAACCTTACAAAGTGATTTTTCATTCGTCCTCTACAGCGCGATATTTGACGGCGCGGTCAGACTTGCACGCAAATATCGCCAAAATACGAAGAAAAACATAATAATCTGTAATTCAGTTAATTACACTCAATACCCCTTTTCCCGACCCTTTGGAAAGCCGTTTTCAACCCCAAAAAGTCCAAAAACAACTAAAAAATCAGCCTGTAGTGGAC
>LXOW01315361.1_pt1 | contig 11684 bp, 9 predicted proteins | sample 1368591 | NCBI WGS metagenome assembly LXOW01 (sample SAMN04884650, study PRJNA319009) | bovine gut metagenome | isolation source: Cow rumen | host: Bos taurus | place: Italy: Legnaro (PD) | collected 2014-07-09
TTGCGAGGCACGAAGCAATCTAGAGAAGAAGTAAAAAAGCATTGTCGACATGCTGTGTTTTCAGGTCAAATCAAGGTAGTCCCAAAGTAGGACTTAGGTAGGACTTACATAGGACTTGGAAATTTTGGTTTTTGGTTCATGATTTCAAAGAACGGGTCGACGCGTGAGGGTCTCTCGGTCGCATTGACGGTGCAAAGATACAACCGCGAAATTGCGCTCTACGAATTTTTGGGCAACTTTTTTTCATGAAAACGAAAAATTTTTTCTGCGGGTGTCGGGGTGCGTTGTCATTAGGTCAATAGGTCAATTGTCAATAACACTTTTATGTTGTCATTTTTCGCCACTATAGTATAAATATTAATATTTATACTATAGTGAGCATTTTTGACCATCCGAAATCCTTATTGACCTAATGACAATTGACAATTTGACAATGTATTTTCTCTATGAAGCCCTTTCTCTCACTTGCATTTTCCAAAGATATGGCCTATTTTTGCAGGCTGTATCGCACTACCCATGAACGGACACGTCGCCATATCAACCCCATCCCCAAGCCCTGAACCCCAGGGTAAGCATCCCCTGTATGCAGCAAGTTGCGCTATGAAACGCGCTAACTTGCTGAAACACAACGCGTTTACCCCCCCCCCTGCGGAATAAGGCAAATGATACCTTAGAGCTCAAGTCTCGAATCCAATATACAATTTGTGCCCCACTGCGCAAGGCTACGTCCCTGCGTGGTGGGCTTTTCGTGTCTGCCCTCCTGACGGTGGTGCTGGTCATGCTCCTGTGCAGCTGCACGAAGGAGGGGGCGGAAGTTATTCATAGTAAAACTCAGGCATCCGGCCTCACCAGCATCGACACGGCAACCGTCTGGGCAGACACTATTTATCCTGGGTTTACTATCGACACCAGTTGGTTAGGCGACACAGTTATTCACTTTGATCCATTGGCGCCATGAAGAGGGTGTTTGGACAACTCCGCTGGCTGTTGCGCAGCCGCCGCACACGCCGACTCGACGCGCAGGCTATGGCCATTGCCGACCGATATGGGATGCGGAAGGAGTACTTGGCGGCACGGAAGTTTGGGTTTAGCCCCTTGGAGGCTTTGGAGGATTGGGATATGGTGAGGGAGGATTGTAGAACAGTAACAGATTGAGTATACCATTATGACACGAAAAGAAAAAAACAAAACTGAAGATAATAAAACTTCCTTTGTTTTTCAGGATTTCCAAGCTCTTGTCAAAGAAATGGATTCCATCCAAGGAACACCAATTAAAGTACCAAAGATTATGAATCAAGGTCAGTCCTCTTTAATCAATACAATCCTTACGAGTAATGGTTTGGATGATATAGAGCTTAAGAGAAAAGAGATTCGCGACAATGAAGAAGAGATTCGCGACAAGTATAAAACTGAAGTTATTAAACTACTAAAGAAACAATTGAAGAAGAGAACCAATAACATCAAAACACATGTTTCGTTTTCAAATAATGAAAGAAAATATACTTTTGATTTGATTGTAACTAATAATACAACTTCATATAATTCCCCCAAAAAGACTGTAATATACGAGTTATATACGATTTGTTATTTCTCTGACTATATTTTTAAATCAAATGCTCTTCTAATACAATTAAGACATTATCAACAGATTACTGACGCAAGCGTTTATGTCGTTTTTAAAAAAGATGATGATAATAAGCTTTGTGTCCTATCATTGGAAGAGTTAGAGTTAGAGNNGTATAAGAGACAGGATTAGAATAATTCATTATAATGATAAGCGGGCAGATTCTAATAGGTTGTTTTATAGGGGACAAGCAAACAACACATATGAGGCTATTCCGAGCGTATATAGGGATAGTAATATAAAAAACGAAGGGGTGTATTATCATGAAGCCACACGCATTCTTCCGAATATTTTCACTGAAAATATGACAACATTTGATAACTTAGTACTGATGCAGCATTATGAAATTCCAACTCGTTTATTAGATATTACAAACAACCCTCTCGTGGCACTTTTTTTTGCTTGTCAACCGGCATATAATAAAGATGGGACTGAAGTCGATGGTGAAGTGTTAATCTATCCGGTTCCTGATGAAAACATTGCCTTTTATGATAGTGACTATGTGAGCATTTTAGCAAACTTGTCTAAATGTCCTGCGAACTTTTGTTTTGAAGAGCAAAAAAATCAATTGGTATATAATGTAAAGAAGGATAAACCAAATTTCAATGGTAATAAATTGAGAAAAAAAGATATACAGAGTGTTTTGTGTGTATTGCCAAAACTAAACAACGATAGAATTGTAAAACAAGATGGTGCTTTTTTTATCTTTGGAATGGGAGAAAAAAAGGGTGAGGCAGCTACGATTCCGGAGCNNGATTCCGGAGCTACCATACATCATTAATATTAAATCGTCAGAAAAGTGTAAGATTCTCTATGAACTCAAACTTTTGGGCATTAATGAATCTACATTGTTCCCTGAAACTGATAAAATAATGAAACAGGTCAAGAATGATATTTCTATGGGTAGAAGCTTGCCGAGTAAAGACAAGGCTGCTTTGTTTTCTTATTATAATAAAAAGCTAAACAAACTCAAAACTACTAAGTGATTCAATCAATCTAAAACGGATATTCCCAATGCATAACTATCTTTCAAATCATATAGACAGCTTACTAAGCATCATTATACAAGGTGTTTATGTATCTCCAATAATCCAATAATCATGCCTCAAACCAGCCTCGCCACATTGCGTTACCAAGCTCTCGACCGCTGTTTTAGCGACCGAACTTGCTACTATTTTATTGAGGATTTAATGGACGAGGTCAATAGAATGCTAGAAAAACACGACAAAACCCCAGTGTCGCGTCGTACCGTTTTCAATGATATACGTGACATGATGTCAAACCAAGACTGGGACGTAGAGTTTGAAGAACCTTCCTGGATTGATGGAAGACGATACTACCGCTACGCCGACCCTAATTATTCCATCTGGAAGAACGACCTCAACGAGCAACAACTGGAACAGCTCAAGTCGCTGATGCTCCAGCTTCAGCAGTTTCAGGGGCTACCACAGTTTGAACGCATTCAGGAAATCATAGACCAACTTGAAGCAAAATATGTTTTTACGCTCCACACACCACAAAGTGTAATCGCTTTCGACACCAACGGGGAAGCCGCAGGCGTTGAACTTCTAAGTCCCCTGTTTGAGGCCATCATCAACAAACAAGTCCTCAACATTACCTATCAACCCTATGGCAAAAAGGCCTACAAAAGCATTGTTCATCCATATTTCATCAAGCAGTATAACAATAGATGGTTCTTGTTTGGTTATACTACAGATGGCGTACATGAAAACATAGTCAACATGTCGTTCGACCGAATTAAAAAAATATCGCCTTCCGCAGTTCCCTTTGTTGAGAACACATTTTGTGACTTCGACGAGTTCTTTGACGACATTATCGGAGTGACTAAAACTGAAGCCGAGTTGCAAACCATTGTCTTGCATGTGTCTCCCAAGCGTTTGCCCTATATCCTTTCTAAACCACTTCATCCGTCCCAGCGCAACCGTCGTGCTGCTGAAGGGATTGTTGAATTGAAAGTGATTCCCAACAGGGAACTCTACCAACTCCTGCTTTCGTTTGGGCCTGACCTTGAAGTGCTTGAACCAGCTGAAATCCGTTTACAGATGGCGGCGTATGCCCAACAAATGGTGGAAAACTACAACGCCGAACCTGTTGTGCAAAAAGGCTGCACAACAGGGCTATATTTTTGCAACCGCTAAACAAAAAACAGAAAACATGATACAAACCGAAGCACAGCTTGAACAGCAGTTCATCGAGAAACTACAAGATTTGAAGTACACCTATCGTAGCGACATCCGTAACTTGGATGCACTCGAAAGAAATTTTCGCCAGAAATTTGAACGGCTCAATTACGTCACCCTTTCTGACGACGAGTTCCGCAAACTTCTGCAAGAGAACATCACTTCCGATGTTTTCACAGCTTCGAAGCATTTGCGCGAGCGACAGACCTTTGTGCGTAATGATGGCACTTCTTTTGACTATAGTCTCGTTAACTTGCGCGACTGGTGCAAGAACGAATACGAGGTGGTGAACCAGCTTAGCATCAACACGGCCAACAGCCGCCAACGGTATGATGTCATTATTTTGATTAACGGCTTGCCTTTGGTGCAGATTGAGCTGAAACGTCACAGCGTGTCGCCGATGAAGGCAGTGGAGCAGATTGTCAACTACAAGCAGGACAGAGGAAATGGCTACACCAACACCCTGATGTGCTTCATGCAGCTCTTCATCGTCAGCAATGGTGGTAGCGACACGATGTACTTCGCCAATAACAACGACGAGCATTTTCACTTCGATTCCACCAACAACTACCTCCCTGTATACCATGCAGCAGACCCTAACAACCATAAGATAGTGCAGCTGTTTGAGTTTACCGATTTGATGCTGCAGAAGGTCTCATTAGGTCAACTCATCAGCCGATATATGGTGCTGGTTGAAACCGAGAAGAAGATTCTCGTGATGCGTCCTTATCAGATTTATGCTGTTGAGAGCATAGTGAATCGAGTGATGGAAGGCAATAAGAACGGCTATATCTGGCATACGACAGGAAGCGGCAAGACCTTGACCAGCTTCAAGGCATCCACTTTGCTTAAAGACAATAGGGAGATAGAGAAATGCGTGTTTGTGGTCGACAGGAAAGACCTGGACAAGCAGACCCGTGACGAGTTCAACAAGTTTCAGGAGGGCTGCGTGGAACAAAACGCCAACACGGCAGCCTTGGTCAGCCGGCTCGAAAGCACCGACTATGCCGACAAGGTTATCGTTACCACAATCCAGAAGTTGGGTATTGCTTTGGACACGTCAAACAAAAACAAGTATTACCAACGACTCGAACGACTGAAAGACAAACGTATCGTCTTCATTTTCGACGAGTGCCATCGTAGTCAGTTTGGCGATAACCACAAAGCCATCAAGGGTTTCTTCCCTAAAGCCCAGTTGTTTGGCTTTACGGGAACGCCCATCTTTACTGAAAACAGCCACTATGTTAAAGTGGATGGTCAACAAGCACAGCTGGTGACTACAGAAGATGTGTTTCAAAAATGTCTGCACGAGTACACCATCACCCATGCTATCAGCGACAACAACGTGCTGCGCTTCAAGGTGGAGTATTATGGCAATAAAACACCTGTCGGTCAACCCTCTTCAACACCTTTGACCAAGAAGCAGATTGTGACCCATATTCTCGACAATCACGACAAACTCACAGCCCAACGGCGTTTCAATGCGCTGTTCGCCACACCTTCTATCCCTGATGCCATCCGCTACTATCAGTTGTTCAAGGAGGAACAGGAGAAACGCGCACAAGCCGACCCCGATTACATTCCTCTGAATATTACAGCCGTCTTTACGCCACCTGCCAAAACCAATACAGAGGAAGACCTGCCACGTGAAGAAGCCGACAACAGGGAGAATCCGCAAGGCAACAAGAGTGCCCTTGATACCATCATTCGCGAATACAGCGTGCAGTTCAATACCAACTTCGATGCCGATCATTTTGATGAATACTATCGCGATGTGCAGCAGCGTGTCAAAGACCAGAAATACCCCAACAAAGACCTTCCGCATAGCAAGAAGCTGGATGTGGTGATTGTGGTGGAGATGATGCTGACTGGATTCGACAGCAAGTTCCTCAACACGCTGTATGTAGCCAAAGACCTCAAATGGCACGGGTTGATACAAGCCTTCAGCCGCACCAACCGCATCCTTGATGGCACCAAGCCTTACGGCAACATCGTCTGTTATCGCGACCTAAGGGGGGCAATGGACGAGGCGATGGTGCTATTCAGCGGTTTTGATAAGGACAAAGGCAGAGAGTATTGGATTGTGGAGCCAGCCGAAAAGGTGGTGGAAAAATACAGAGATGCTCTTGCGAAGTTAGAGACCGTGATGAACAGCATGGGATTGGAGTGCAAGCCGGAGGAGGTGATCAACATCCCACAGGGAGAAAATGCCAACCAGTTCATCGATGCCTTTAAGGACGTGCAACGTCTGTCGCTGAAGCTCGACCAATATGTGGATTTGTCAGACGAGTTGAAGACGACTATTGAAAATGCGATGCCAGAAGACACGCTCCAACAGTTCCGCACGGCTTATCTCGACCTCGCACGTCGCAAGCGCAATGATAACAGAGATCGCACCAAAGACGACACTAAGGACGAAGAACCCGACTTTGAGTTGTCGTTGTTCAGTTCGGCAATGGTGGACTACGACTACATCATGAAGTTGTTGGCCAAGTATACTGATACACACCATGAGAAGGTGAAGATTACCAAGGAGCAACTCTTGGAGATTCTATCCAGTAGTGTTGACCTAATGAATGAGCGCGAGTATTTGAAGGCCTTTATTGAGGAGGAAATCGTGATGGGTAGCGGGCTGAGCGAAAACGAGATTCGTGAACGCTACATTGCATTTAAGAACAAAAGCTTCAACCAGCAAATTGCTGCACTTGCGCAGGAATACGGCATTGATACAGTTGCCCTCGAAAGTTTTGTTAATGAGACTGCCAAGTTACGCCGTCTCGACGAGGATGCGTTGAGCGAACTGCTGAGCCATATCGATAGCTGGAAACAACGCAAGGCCGCTAAGGAAACTTTGCTTTCGCGATTGGAGCCGTTGCTTACCTTACTATCAGGGGGTAACACCATCGAAGGACTTAATGCTTACGTGAAACAATAAACAAAAACAGCGAAGATATGAGTAACTACAATAATATACCACAGCTTAGGTTTTCTGGATTTACTGGAGAATGGGAAGAAAGAAAGCTGGAAAAAGTATGCAATCCGATAACTCCACCATTAAAATTGCAATCGCACGATTATTTAACGGAAGGGAGATTCCCAGTAGTTGATCAATCCCAATCTTTAATATGTGGTTACACAAACGATGACTCGGGTTTAGTAACAAATGTTCCTGTTATTATTTTTGGCGACCATACGTGTGCGTTGAAATATATTGACTTTCCATTTGTTCAGGGAGCGGATGGGGTTAAAATTCTATCTCCAAAGAAAGGTTATAATCCACAATTCGTTTATCAAGCTTTTGCGTCTAATCCTGTAAAACAAGATGGGTATAAACGACATTTTTCCGATTTCAAAGAGAAGACCTATTATTTCCCCATTACTTCTGCCGAACAGGATAAAATAGCATCTTGTCTTTTCGAGTTAGACAAGTTAGTATTCGCACAAGGCCAGAAAGTGGATGCGTTGAAGGAAAAGAAAAAAGGCCTCATGCAGCAGCTCTTCCCCCAGCCGGGCGAAACCACCCCAAGATTGCGGTTTCCTGGGTTTACAGGTGATTGGGAGGAGAAGAAGTTGGGAGAAGTCTTTGATTTTAGAAATGGATACACACCTTCTAAAGGGGAGAAATCATATTGGACGAATGGTTTAATACCATGGTTTAGAATGGATGATATTAGAGAGAACGGCCATATATTATACGATTCTGCTCAACATATAACCGAATCGGCTGTAAAAGGGAGTAGATTATTTAATGCCAATACAATTATCATCGCGACATCTGCAACAATAGGTGAGCATGCACTTGTTAAAGTAAAACATCTGGCGAATCAGAGATTTGTAAATCTTGAAATCAAATCTACATATCAGAAGCGTACGAATATTGATTATGCATACTACTATATGTATATCGTTGATGAGATTTGCAAATTGAATGTAAATATTGGCACATTTGCCTCGATTAGTAATGATATGCTTTCAAACATCCCTTATTTAATTCCATCACCCCTTGAACAGAAAAAAATCTCCGAGTGCTTGTCTTCTTTGGATAATAACATTATGGCAGAATCAGACAAGTTAGAGACTTTGAAACATCATAAGAAAGGTTTTATGCAACAGCTCTTTCCTCAACCCACTAAATAACCGACGATATGGCTTACAACGACGTTATCATAAAGGCTTTGCGCCGCTGTTTCGAAGCTGTTGATAAGAATAGCCCCTATTACAACAGTAAGTTCCCGTTCACCAACTGCGCCCTCGTGTTTGCCTATAACGGAACCGGTAAAACACGACTTTCTTACGACTTCGCCCACTATGGACGAGAGGAAGGCTCTCCCAAGCATACGCTATATTATAATGCCTACACCGAAGACCTCTTTACTTGGCATAACGGTGATGAGAGCGATCCCAATCAATACTTGAAAATCAATCAGGGTTCTCAGCTCATTCAAGGATTGGCAGGTCTTGATTTTACCGTAGCTCTTCGGAAATATCTTCAGGTATTCACCGACATAGACTTTGACTTTGATTATACTGATGGGAACCCAGATCTGCCTCCATGTACAGTAAGATTCAGCAAGAATATCCAGTACAAGCAGAAAATCAACGGTGAACTTCAAACTATCGACGACAAGATAGAGAACATCAAGATTTCGCGCGGTGAGGAACGCCTGTTTGTGTGGTGCTTTTTCCGTTGCATCCTGGATCAGGTAATTGGCGGCAACGATGCCTATAAGAACATCGAATATATCTATATCGACGACCCAATGTCATCACTGGATGACAACAATGTTATTGCCTTTGCCCAACAACTCTACAGCGTCATCCGCCAGCAGCGCAACCTGGAAGTGAAAGAAAACGAAACTAAAAATGATATACGACGCATCAAGTTTGTGGTATCTTCTCATCACTCGCTTTTCTTCCACACCATGCTTCACGGTTTGAACGGCGACCTGAAACTTGGCAGATACTATCTTAGTCGCAACAAGCAGAAAGACCAACTGGTGCTGAAAAGTATGGACGATAGCACACCTTTCTACTACAATGTGGCGATGCTGAGTGAGATCAAGAAAGCCATTGAAAGTGACAAACTCTATACGTTTCACTTCACCGTGCTGCGTAGCGTGATGGAGAAGATTAAAGAATTTTTCGGTCACCGCGACTTCTCAATTATACTTGAAGGGATAAAATACAGGGGCGAGACCTACGACCAAACTGCCTTTAGCCAAGAGGAACTTATCGAATTCTATTCGCGCGTGGTGAATGTGCTTACACACCAAGGGTCGATGTTTACGCCCACCCTGATGAACGACGACAACAAAGAGTTGGCAACGGCAATCTTCAACCATTTGGTGGAGAAGTATCAATTTGTGCTACCCGACCTGACCAACTATAAGAGCGAAGCAAAAATCGCAAAAGAAAAAGAAACAGAATAATAGAAACCAAAAAACAGACAACATGAAAAACACAACGACAACCCAGATGACCAAGCAGGAGAAAGACAAACTCTTCAATGCTTTGTGGGATGTGGCCGACCTGCTGAGAGGCTCGATGACGGCCGACAACTTCCGCGACTATATGCTGTCGCTGCTCTTCTACCGCTATATCAGCGCACAATATGAAACTGCTGCACGAAAGGAGCTTGGCAGCGATTTGGCATCCGACAAGTCACTGGGCGAATGGTATCAAGAGAACGAGGAAGATGTGCCAGAGTTTGAGGACATGATGCTCAAAAGCACTCACTATATCATAGCCCCTCAATACCTATGGAGTGCAATCTATGAATTGACCCGTACCCAGAATGATACCCTGTTGACAGAATTGGGCAATAGCTTCCGCCATATTGAAGAAGAATCCTTCAAAGGGGCTTTCAAAGGGCTCTTCTCGGAAATCAACCTCAATAGCGAGAAGTTGGGGAAGAACTATGCCTCGCGCAACAAGATGATGTGCAACATCATTTCGAAGTTGGAGGAAAAGTTGATTGAGTTTGACCAGAAAGGGGATATACTGGGGGATGCATACGAATTCCTTATTGGAAAGTTCGCCGCAGGCAGTGGCAAAAAGGCAGGTGAGTTCTATACTCCTCAACAGGTCAGCACCATCTTGTCGAAAATTGTGACGCTGGATTGCCAAGACCCATCGACGGGATCCAAAAAAGAGTTGCGCAATGTACTTGACTTTGCCTGTGGCTCTGGCTCGTTGTTGCTCAATGTGAACAGACAGATGAAAGATAACGACGGCAAGATTGGAAAAATCTTTGGTCAGGAGAAAGATGTCACCACCTTTAACTTGGCGCGCATGAATATGCTGTTGCATGGTCTACATGACTCTCAGTTTGAGATTTTCCACGGCGACACGCTCACCAACGAATGGCCTATGCTGAATGAGAGCAACCCAGTGAAGCCTGTAACCTTCGATGCTGTTGTGGCCAATCCACCCTTTAGTCTGAAATGGGAAACCGATGACGAGACCTCCAACGACCCTCGTTTCAAAAACTACGGTGTGTCGCCTAAGAGTGCTGCCGATTTCGCCTTCCTCTTGCATGGGTTCCATTATCTGAGTGACAACGGCACGATGGCCATTATCCTGCCTCATGGTGTGCTGTTTCGCGGAGGTGCCGAAGCCAGCATCCGTCAGAAGCTTATCCATGACGACAATATCGACTGCATCATTGGGTTGCCAGCCAACCTGTTCTATTCCACGGGTATCCCTGTCTGCGTCATAGTACTGAAGAAATGCCGCAAAAGCGATGATATCCTCTTTATCAATGCCGCAGAGCAATATGACAAGGACAAGAAACAAAACACGCTTTCGGATAAACATATCGAGAAAATCATCGATACCTATCGTGACCGTCTGGAGGAGGAACGCTTCAGCCGCCGCGTCAGCCTCAAAGAGATCAGAGACAACGATTATAATCTCAATATCACCCGTTATGTCAGCTTGGCTCAGGAAGAGGCTCAGATTGACTTGGCCGCCAATCATGCTTTGCTCACCAGCATTGAGGACAAGATACAAGAATCGAAAAAAAAGCTGAATGTTTATCTGAAAGAACTGGGATTGGAGGAAATTTTATAGTTTTGTGGGTTGGAATAACTGAAAAAGAACGCAAAATGAAAAAGTATAGAAAAAGAATCCTTTCATACTTACTGTCCTCTGGGAAACTTAAAGCTTATAAGATTGATAAAGACAAGCTCAAGTTTGTATACAGTATTATTGGAATTGTTTTTTACGTTTTTCTATTAGTATTACTGGGTCTGGTTTATATCAAATGGCAAAGTACACCCACAAGAAAACACTATTTTCAAGTAGAGTATTTAGCCTCCGCTGACAGTCTGTTAAACTGTCGTGCACAATTCACATTATTTGACCCTAAAATAGGCGATTCAAAGGGCGGGTTTATTCAATCTGCGAAAGATCGTAGCAACAACAAAATACGTAGTAATAATGAAAATAACGAAACTATAAAAAAGAGAGACAAGACTGCGTATAATTTGTATAGTGAAGCGGTCGCATTTTCTTCTTCTTTTTGCCATTCTAAAAACAATATAGTTTCTAAAGGAGGTAACTTTAAGTATCACGTGTCCAAATATATGGGTCATTCTCTATATAATACTATAAGTGNNTCTTAGTATAGCCTACAACGATTTTTATGATTATCTCAGCATTATGGGAATGAATAACGATTCGTTGTTAGATTTTGATCGTGAGAATACGCTCGGCATCCAAATAAAAACTTTGGGAGGTGAACTGATTAGTAGAAATGGGTTGAAAGATTCCAAAGCTGGATACGATAATATGACCGAAGCGCTTGTTTTCGGATCAAAGGAACGCCTTGTACTAGGGAATACTACAGGTTGTGGTCT
>LXOW01035655.1_pt2 | contig 11683 bp, 12 predicted proteins | sample 1368591 | NCBI WGS metagenome assembly LXOW01 (sample SAMN04884650, study PRJNA319009) | bovine gut metagenome | isolation source: Cow rumen | host: Bos taurus | place: Italy: Legnaro (PD) | collected 2014-07-09
AGATGTGTATAAGAGACAGGGTATGAGCTGTTGCGGCTCCCCCGCCTCCGGGCGGGCCGGGCGGGCAACCTGTTCTGGGACCTGATGGCCCTGCTGTATCTGCAGGTATGCCTGGTCGCAGGGCTGTTCCTCTCCGCCCGGGGGGAGGTGCGGCTCTACGGCCTGGTCCTCTTCTTTGGGGGCATGGGGCTGATCCGCTGGTCCTTCCGGCCCCTGTTCACAGAAATACTCCAAAAGATACGCAAAAAACAGTTCCCCTCCTGCTGAAAGTCTGCTATACTGCTTTACGTGAAAAAACGTGCCCGTACAAAAAAGGTTTACTTCAAGCCCATACATTTTCTCTTGCTGCTGGCGGTGGACGGGGTCATCCTGGCCGGCGTCATCATCCCCCAGCGCACCAACCGGGAGAACGCGGAGCTGCTCCTCATCCAGAAGCAGAACGAGCTCAACGCCATCAAGATCGAGTACGAGCGGGAGCAGGCCAATCTGGACTACATGCAGACCGACGAATACAAGCTCCAGCAGGGCTCCGTCCGCTACGGCTGGCACTATACCGACGACGCCATCATTCTGGACGAGGACAACGAGTCCCTGGCGGGAGGCAGCCAATGAGCGGCCCCCTGGGCATTCTCGATATCGGCAGCAACTCTGTCCGCTTCGCCCTTTTGGCGCGGGACGGCGGAGGCGCTTTTTTTGTGCCCGGCGGGCGGAAGCTGACTTCCACCACGCGCCTCGGCAAGGGCCTTGACGCTACGGGCAATCTGGCTCCCGAGCCCATGGCAGCCACCGTAGAAGCCTGCCGCCGATTCTGCGACATGGCCGAGGCCGCTCACGCGCCGGTCTACGCCTACGCCACCAGCGCCGTCCGGGACGCAAAGAATCGGCAGGATCTGCTGGACGCTCTGAAACAAGCCTGCCCTGAACTCAGCGTCTTCCTGCTGTCCGGGGAGGAGGAGGGGCGCCTGGCCTTCTCCGGGGCCATGGGCGGCACGGAAGGCACCCTGCTGGACATCGGCGGCGGCAGCGCCCAGGTGGTGACCCCCAACTGGGCCGTCAGCTTCCCAACGGGCTGCGTTCGGGCCCGGGACATCTGCCCCGAGGACGCCCTGCCCCGCATGCGGGACGTCATCTACACCTGGCTCAACGGCCGCGTGGCCCTGCCCGACGCCGTCTCGGCCCCCTTCCGGGGCGTGGGCGGCACCATCACCACCCTGGGGGCCCTGCTTCTCGGGCAGAGCCAATACGACGGCAGCCGTCTAAAGGAGCTGCGGATCACGCCGGAGCTGCTGAATTCCCTGCTCCTTCGCCTCTCGGCCCTGGGGGACGAGGGCCGGGCAAGGATGCCCCTGCTCATACGCCGCCACGACGTGATCCTCCAGGGGGGCCTGATCCTCGCCTGGTTCATGGAGCGGCTGTCCATCAAGGTCCTGACCCCCACGGACCGGGACGGCATGGAAGGCTTCGCCGGGTGGCTCGTACAAAAAGGCATCGTGGAATAACGCAAAAAAGCGCCCCGTTCGGGCGCTTTTGGTTTGCGGGTTTTGGGATCAGTCTTCGCTCTTCTCGTTGCCGATGCTGATCTCGATGGGCTCGTTGCAGTTGGGGCAGATGAGCCCGTCCGGATTGTCCAGCATATCCTCGTCGAAGTAGATGGTCTCGCCGCAGCTGGGGCAGACGACCTCAAAGAAATCGTCGTCGTCCAGATCCTCGTCCTCGTCCTCATCGTCCTCGCCGTAGAGGATCTCGTCGTAATCATCCATGTCGTCGTAGATCTCGTCGATGGAATCGTTGAGCTCCTCGATGGCGTCGTCGTGATCGCTCAGCTCCTCCGCAATGGTGTCCAGGGCGTCGATGATGGCGTTGAACAGCTTCTTCTGCTTGGCGTCCTCGATCTCCAGGCCCTCCATGAGGCCGTCCAGATACGCGACTTTTTCCGAAATACTGCTCATATGCTCCTCCTTGTCTTGTTTAGTGTTACTATGGCTCAGATGCGCTCCATGTATTCGCCGGTGCGGGTATCCACGCGGATCTTGTCGCCCTGGTTCACGAACAGGGGCACGGCGATGTGGTAGCCGGTCTCCAGCACAGCGGGCTTGGTGGTGCCGGTGGCGGTGTCGCCCTTGAAGCCGGGCTCGGTGTCGGTGACCTCCAGGACCACGAAGTTGGGGGCGGCCACGGCGAAGGGAGAACCCTTGTAGGAACGGACGGTGACGGTGTCGTTCTCCTTGATGAAGTCGATGGCGTCCTCCACCTGCTCATGGTTCAGGGGGATAAGATCGAAGGTCTCGCTGTCCATGAAGTAGTAGAGATCCCCGTCGGAATAGGAGTAGGTCATCTCCTTGGTCTCGATGCGGGCCTCGGGGTACTTGTCCGTGGGGCTGAAGGTGCGCTCCAGCACCGCGCCGGTCATCGCGTTCTTGAGGCGGGTGCGGACGAAGGCCGCGCCCTTGCCGGGCTTCACATGCTGGAAGTCCACAACGGCCCAGACGTTGCCGTCGATCTCGACCGTGGTGCCCTTACGAAAATCTCCTGCCATTACCATAATTCATTTTCCTCCATATATTTGTCTTGTTTTCTCTATGGTTAATCCACGCTGAGAAGCTCTTTCGTAGAGCTGACCAGGTCGATCTTTCCCGTTTCGGTGACGACGCAGCAATCCTCGATGCGCACGCCCAGCTTGCCTTCGATGTAAATGCCCGGCTCCACCGTGATGGTCATGCCCGGCTCCAGCGTCCACTCGCTGACGGTGGAGGCGTTGGGGGCTTCATGGATCATAAGGCCGAAGCCGTGCCCAAGGCTGTGGCCGAAGGTCTCTCCGTAGCCCTGGGAGGCAATATAGTCCCGGGCGACGGCGTCCAAAGCCTTGCCGGTGATACCCGCCTTCAGGGCGTCCAGGGCCTTCTGCTGGGCGGTGCGGACGATGTCGTAGATCTTCCTCGAAAAGTCGTCCACCTCGCCCACCGCGAAGGTGCGGGTCATGTCGCTGTGGTAGCCGTTGTAGACGCAGCCGAAGTCCAGCACCACCAGATCCCCCTTCTGGAGCCGACGGTCTCCGGGGATGGCGTGGCACATGGCACCGTTGGGGCCGGAGCCCACGATGGTGTCGAAGGAGGGGCACTCGCTCCCCAGCTTGGCGTTGATGTAGTCCAGCTCCGCCGCCACTTCCTTCTCCGTCATGCCGCTGCCGATGCGGCTAAGGAGCTGTTTGAACCCCTCGTCCGCCATGTTCTGGGCCCGCTGGAGACAGGCGATCTCGTCCGCCGTCTTGATGAGACGGGGACGGCTCAGTTCCTCAGAGAAGGGGACGTACTCGTAATCGAGGGACTTGTACTTCTCGAAGGCGGCCACGGTCATGGTCCGGTTCTCGAAGGCCACCCGACGGCAGCCCTCCGCCTTCAACAGCCTGTCCACCTCGGGGAGCAGGTTCCCCCGGCCCGTCTCCACCACCTCAAAGTCCGGGCTCTGCTCCCGGGCCTGGATGGTGTACCGAAAATCCGTCAGGAGGGAAGCGGTCTTGCTGGTGACCACCAGGGCCGCCTCGTCGCTGGTGAAGCCGGAATAGTACCGAATGGCGGTGAGGCCGGTGATCAGGGCCCCGTCCAGCCGGTTCTCGTCCAGAAGCTTCCGCAGCTTTTCCACACGCTCTTTCATGCTTACGTCGGTTTCCTCTCCACAGATTCCTACCCAATATTTCATCATATTATAGCACGGCCTTTGGCATATCACAAGCCCCTTTTTCCGTCTTCCTGGTCCTCCCCCGCCTCCGACAGGGCCATGCGCAGCTTCGTCACCGCCTTCTTTTCGATGCGGGAGATGTAGGACCGGGAGATGCCGATCCGGTCCGCCACCTGCTGCTGGGTCAGGGGCGTCTCCCCATCGAGGCCGAAGCGCAGGGAAAGGACCAGTTTCTCCCGCTTCTTCAGCGTCCGGTCCATGAGGGAGCGGATGTGCTGGCCCTCCAGGCTCTTTCGGACCTCCTCGAAGATCTCCTCCCCGTCGGTGCCCACAAGATCCAACACCGTCCGCTCGTTCCCCTCCCGATCCCGGCCCAGGGGCTCCTCCATGGACACCTCCCCCACCAGCTTTTTCTCCGTCCGGAGGCTCATGCGGATCTCGTTTTCGATGCAGCGGGAGGCGTAGTTCGACAGGCTCCCCTTGTCCGGGGAGAAGGTATCCACTGCCTTGATGAGGCCGATGGCGCCGATGGAGATGAGATCGTCCAGCTCCCGGCGCCTCGAAAGCTTCCCCCGGGCGGCGTACTTCCCCGCGATGTGGGCGCAGAGCCGCAGGTTGTGGAGGATGAGCTTATCTCGCGCCGTTTCATCCCCTGCCAGCAGCTCCGCCACCGCCTGCCGCTCCTCCGCCGCAGCCAAAGGCTTTGGAAAGGACGCACTTTTGATGTGCCCGGCGAAGAACAGGCCTCTGAGAAGTTCCAGCAAAAACAGCAGCATAGCCCCACCTCCCTATGGGTGAGTCTATGCTGCGATTCGACAGGATATGCTATAAAACGCTTATTCCCAGAATGGGGAATACCTCACCACGTTCTGCCGGTGCTCCTCATAGGTCCGGGCGAAGATCAGGCTGTTGGTCTGCTTGGGGTTCATGTTGCAGAAATACAGGTACCCCTCGCTGAGGTAGGTCTCGTCCGGATAAAGGGCCGCCTGGATGGCCGCCCGGCCCGGGTTGGAGATGGGCCCTACGGGCAGGCCCTTGTTCCGGTAGGTGTTGTAGGGGGAAACGGTGGCCATCTCCTCCTCCGTGAAAGTGTACTTCTTCACTCCCAGAGCGTAGGACAGGGTGGCGCAGGATTCGAGGGCCATGCCCTGCCGGAGCCGGTTGTGGAACACCGCCGACACCCGGCCGAAATCCTCGCCCACGGCGGCCTCCTTCTCGATCATGGAGGCCAGGGTCATCACCTGGTCCGTGGTCAGATTCAGGGATCGGGCCCGCTCCGCGTCCTCCTCGGTGAAGACGATGGCGAACCGGTTCAGCATCTTCTTCAGGATGTCCCCGGCGGCAGCGTCCTCGTAGACCTCGTAGGTGTCCGGGAACAGATACCCCTCCAGGGCGTAGCGCCGGTCGGAGGCGTTCTGGAGCGGATCGAGATACGCTACAGAGAGCAGCGTTGCATCCTTGCAGAGGGCCAAAAACTCCTCCTGATCCTCCAAAATACCTGCCTCGTAGAGGGCCTGGGCGATCTCAGCCGCGGTGTACCCCTCGGGGATGGTGAAGCGGGTGACCCGCCTTCCTTCGTTGCCGGCGCAGAGGATGTTGACGATCTCGGGGATGGTCATGTTCCGGGAGAGGACGTAGGTCCCCGCCTTCAACGAGTTCGCCTTGCCGGTGAAGTCCACGTAGACCTTGAAGGAGGCGGTGCTGACGATGAGCCCCGGCTCGTCCTGGCCCCGGGCGTTGTAGAGGAGGGAGGCGATGCGGGAGGCGGAGGAACCGGAGGGGATCACCACCTCGATGGGGGTGTTGTCCTCCGCGTCCACGGGGTAGACGAAGTGGCTCAGCACGTAGCGGATGGCGCCGATCATGGCGATGGCCACCAAACCGACGCTGAGCACCGCCGCCGCCACGGGCCGCAGGATATGCCATATCTTTTCCCGGCGGACCGCCGCCGGGTCCTTCCATTGGCTCATGCTAATTCTCCCATTCCGAAAAGTCCACGCCAACGCCCCGGGCGATGGCGTCGTAGGTGTCCGTCAGCAGCCGGTTCAGGCTGTATTCCGCCAGGAGGTACTCCGCCGCGTCTGGGGAGAACTGCAGGAACTCGGCCAGCTTTTGGAGCTCCTCTTCCTCCGCTCCGCCCTCTCCCCCGGCCATCTTCCGGGCCTGGACCGTCATCTGGAGCTTGTGGAACCGTTTCAGTAGCGACGCGGTCTGCCCGTCGGCCATGGCTTTCTCCCTGGCCGCGGCGTAGGTTTCGTACTCCTTGCTGCGGCGGATGGCCGCCGCCAGCTCCTTAGTCAGCGTCTCGATCATTGGTCTCGCCCTCGATGACGATGGGGATGATGAGGGGCGTCCGCTTGGTGCGGCTCTTGAAGAAGGACTTCAATCGGCTCTTCACGGCGGCCTTCACGTCGCCGTAGCTGCCCTTCCCCTCGGTCTCGAACCGCTTGATCTCGGGGGCCACAGCCTCCGCAGCCTCGGTCATGAGGGCCTCGGCCTCCTTCATGTACACGAACCCCCGGGAGATCAGCTCCATCGGAGCGATCTGCCGCCCGGTCTCCCTGTCCAGGGTGACCACGGCCACCACCAGGCCCTGGCTCGAAAGCTCCCGCCTGTCCCGGATGACAGCGTCCTCGATGCTCTGGCTGCCGTCCACCATGACGGAGCCCGCGGGGACCTCCCCCGCTTTGGCGGCGGCCTTCTTCGAGAAGGACACCACGTCGCCGTTGTTCAGCACGAAGATGTTCTCCTCCGGCACCCCCATATCGAGGGCCAGCCGGCCGTGGGTCATGAGGTGGCGAAACTCCCCGTGGACGGGGATGAAGAACTTGGGCTTGGCGATGTGGAGCATCATCTTCAGCTCCTCCCGGCAGGCGTGGCCGGACACGTGGACGTCCGCCATGCGGTCGTAGACCACGTAGGCTCCCTTTTCATAGAGGCCGTCGATGACCTTGCCCACGGAGGTCTCGTTGCCGGGGATGGCAGAGGCGGAGATGATGACCGTGTCCCCGAAGCCGATGTTGATCTTGTGGGAGGCGTTGGCCATGCGGTATAGGCCGCTCATGGGCTCCCCCTGGCTGCCGGTGGTGATGATGCAGACCTTCTCGTCGGGGTAGTTCTTAAGGTCGTCCACCTTCACGATCCGCTCCTGGGGGATGGTGAGGTAGCCCAGGTCCTGGGAGTAGGCGACGATCTGCTCCATGCTCTTGCCCGCGAAGCAGATGACCCGATCGTGGCAGATGGCCACGTCCGCCACCTGCTGGAGGCGGTACACGTTGCTGGCGAAGGAGGCCACGATGACCCGCCCCTTGGCCAGATCAAAGTAGTGCTCGAAGGTGCGGCCGATCTCCCGTTCGGACTGAGTGTAGCCCGCCCGCTCCACGTTGGTGGAGTCGGATAGGAGGCACAGGACCCCCTTGCTGCCGTAGTACGCCAGGCGGTTGATGTCGATGGGCTGGCCGTCAAGGGGGGTCAGGTCGATCTTGAAGTCGCCGGTGTGGAGGATAACGCCCAGGGGCGTGGTGACGGCCAAGGCCACTGCCCCGGGAATACTATGGCTGGTCTTGATGAACTCCACCTTGAAGCAGCCCAGTTCCACTGTGTCCCCAGGCTTCACCACGTTCAGGGCGCCGGAGACGTGCATCTCCTTCAATTTGTGCTCCATGAGGGCCACGGTCAGGTCCGTGCCGTACACGGGGGCGCCGAATTTCTGCAGCGCGTAGGGCACGGCGCCGATGTGGTCCTCGTGGCCGTGGGTGATGACGAAGCCCCGCAGCTTCTCCCGGTTCTCCTCGAGATAGGTCATGTCCGGGATCACCACGTCGATGCCCGGCATGTCGTCGTCGGGGAAGGCAAGGCCGCAGTCGATGACCACGATGTCCTCCCCGTACTCGAGGAGGGTCATATTCTTTCCGATCTCGCCCATGCCCCCCAGGGGGATGAGCTTCAGTTTCTTCTCTTTCTTTCTCATTTCACTTTCCTGTATGTTTCAGCGGCCCCATGGGGCCGTCTGTCTGTTGGTTATGGTTCCATAGCCGGGGACAGCAGGGCCTTCTTCTCCCGAACGGTCTCTAACGCCCGCTCGGACAGGAACAGGTTCTTCTGCATCTTGCCCCGGAACCGCTGGCCCGCGGGGGCCATGATGCCGAAGGTCACGTTCATGGGCTGGAAGTCCTTGCCCACATATTCGGACACGTAGTGCCCCAGGGCCCCGATGGCGGTCCGGTCCGTGAAGTCCACAGGATCCCGGCCCAAAAGCTTTTCATGGAGTCCGAGGGCGGCCAGAAGCCCGCTCGAAGCGCTCTCCACATACCCTTCCACGCCGGTCATCTGCCCGGCGAAGCACAGAAGGGGGTCCGTTTTCAAAGAGTAATCCCAGTTGAGGAGGCCCGGCGAGGGCAAAAAGCTGTTCCGGTGCATGACCCCGTAGCGCACGAACTCCGCATGCTCCAGGCCCGGGATCAGGCCGAAGACCCGTTTCTGTTCGCCGAACTTCAAATTGGTCTGGAAGCCCACGATGTTGTAGAGGCGGCCGTCCCTGTCGTCCTGGCGGAGCTGGACCACGGCGAAGGGCATCTTCCCGTCCACTTCGAGGCCGACGGGTTTCAGCGGCCCGTAGGCCAGGGTCATCTCGCCCCGCTTCGCCATGACCTCCACGGGCATGCAGCCCTCGAAGACCCGGGGGGTCTCGAAGCTGTGGAGCTCCGCCGTCTCCGCCCCGATGAGGGCGCGGTAGAAGGCGAAGTACTCCTCCTTGGTCATGGGGCAGTTCAGGTAGTCCTCCCCCCGGCCGTAGCGGGAGGCGGCGAAGACCTTGGAAAAATCAAGGCTCTCCTTCGTGACGATGGGGGCCGCCGCGTCGTAGAAATGCAGGGGCTTGCCCACCAGCTCCGAGATGCGGTCGTATAGGAGACCGGAGGTCAGGGGCCCGGTGGCGATGACGCAGGGGGCGTCGGGGATCTCCGTCACCTCGCCGGGGACATAGGTGAGGTTGGGCAGATCCAGCAGCCGCTTCGTCACCAGCTCCGTGAACCCCTCCCGGTCCACGGCAAGGGCGCCGCCGGCAGGGACCCGGGTCTCATCGGCGCAGGCGAGGATCAGGGAATCGAGGGCCCGCATCTCCTCCTTGAGGAGGCCCACCGCGTTTTCGAGCCGGTCGGACCGGAGGGAGTTGGAGCAGACCAGCTCCCCAAAGGTGTCCCGCTGGTGGGCGGGGGACCGTTTCTCAGGCTTCATCTCCCGCAGGGTGACGCTATGGCCACGGCGGCACAGCTGATACGCGCACTCCGCCCCCGCAAGGCCCGCGCCCACTACGGTGATGTTTCCCATCTTATTCTTTCTCCTTCTTGCCCCGCTGGATGTAGCCGCAGCTCCGATCGCCGCAGGCGATGAAGGGGCCGTTCTGGCCCATGCGCTGGACCAAAATGCCGCCGCACTTGGGGCACTTGCCGGGCACGGGCTTATCCCAGCTGACGAAGTCGCAGTTGGGGTAGTTGGCGCAGCCGTAGAAGGTCTTGCCCGTCTTGGTGCGGCGCTTCAAAATGTCGCCGCCGCACTTGGGGCAGGGCACGTCCAGCTTCTCCACCAGGGGCTTGGTGTTCCGGCATGTGGGGAAGTTGGGGCAGGCCAGGAACTTGCCGAAGCGGCCGGTCTTGATGACCATCATGGCCCCGCACTTGTCGCAGGGCACGTCGGACACGGGGTCAGGCAGCTTCACCTTGTCGATGTTGGCCCCGGCGGCCTCCAGTTCCTTAGTGAAGGGGCCGTAGAAATCGGAGATGACCTGGCGCCAGGGGACCTGTCCCTCCTCCACCTGGTCCAGCTTCTCCTCCATGCCGGCGGTGAAGGCCACGTCCACGATGCCCTTGAAGTTCTCCTTCATGAGCCGGGTCACCACGAAGCCCAGCTCCGTGGGCTGCAGGGTCTTCTTCTCCCGGAGGACGTAGCCCCGATCCACGATGGTGGAGATGGTGGGGGCGTAGGTGGAGGGGCGGCCGATGCCCTTCTCCTCCAGGGTCTTCACCAGGGTGGCCTCGGTGTACCGGGCGGGGGGCTGGGTGAACTTCTGCTCGGGGGTGATGGCCTTGGGCGCGAAGCTGTCCCCCTCATGGATGGGCGGCAGCTGGACCTCCTTCTCCCCCTGGTCGTCCCGGCCCTCAGTGTAGATCACGGTGAAGCCCGCAAACAGGGTCCGGACCCCGGCGGACTTGAACGTGACGCCGTTCACGTCGAAGGCGGCGGTGGTGGTCTCCAGCACCGCTTCGCTCATCTGGCTGGAGAGGAACCGCTCATAGATCAGCTTGTAAAGCTTATACTGCTCGGCGCTCAAGCTCCCTTTCAGATCCTTGGGATTGTTCTTGATGTCCGTGGGACGGATGGCCTCATGGGCGTCCTGGGCGTTGCTGCGGCCCCGGTAGACGTTGGGCTGGGCAGGGACGTACGCCGCACCGTAGTTGGTCTCGATGTACTCCAAAGCCGCCGTCTGGGCCTCCTTGCTGATACGAACGGAGTCGGTACGGATGTAGGAGATGAGGCCCACAGGGCCCTTTTTGCCAATGTCCACGCCCTCATAGAGCTGCTGGGCCACCTGCATGGTCCGCTTGGCGGTGAAGTTTAGCTTCCGGGAGGCCTCCTGCTGTAAGCTGGAGGTGGTGAAGGGAGGCGCGGCGTGGCGCTTCTTCTCGCCGGTCTTCACGTCCACGGTCACGAAGGGCTGACCGTCGATGCGCTTCAGGACCTTGTTGGTGTCCGCTTCGGTGCGCAGCTCCTTCACGTCGCCCCAGTTGGTGAACTTGGCCTCGAAGGGCTTCTTCCCCTGGAGCTGGGCGGTGATGGTCCAGTACTCTTTGGGGACGAACTCGTTGATCTCCTCCTCCCGGTCGCAGATGATCCGGGTGGCCACGGACTGGACCCGTCCGGCGGACAGGCCCTTCCTCACCTTGGCCCAGAGGATGGGGCTGATCTTGTAGCCCACCAGCCGGTCCAGGACCCGACGAGCCTGCTGGGCGTCCACCAGGTCCATGTTGATGGGCCGGGCCTTCTTGAAGGAGCCCTTCACGGCGGCGGCGGTGATCTCGTTGAACTCGATGCGGCACTTGCTCTTCTCGTCCAGCTTCAAAACCTCTGCAAGGTGCCAGGAGATGGCCTCCCCCTCCCGATCAGGGTCGGTGGCGAGATAGACCTTGTCGGCCTTCTTCGCTTCCTTGCGGATGGTCTCCAGCACGTCCTTGCGGCCCCGGAGGGCGATATAGGAGGGCTCGAAGCCGTGATCCACGTCCACGCCCAGCTTGGACTTGGGCAGATCCCGGATGTGGCCCTGGCTGGCCACCACCTTATACTTGCTCCCCAAAAACTTTTCGATGGTCTTCGCCTTGGCGGGCGACTCCACGATTACCAATGATTCGGCCATTTTCTTTCCTTCTTCAATATACGATAGTCGTTTGCAAGGGGTCCAGCGCGTAGACGCTGCCCGGCAGTTGCTTTATTATTCCCGAAAAAGTCAGTCCTGTCAAGGTGGGAATGAGTTCGTCCACCTCGGCGGAACAGCTTTCCAGCAGCTCGTCCTCGTTTCTCTCCCCGGTCTGGAGGGCCTTCACCACCTGCTGTTCGAGAGGCGAAAGATCGCTGAAGGCCACGGTCTGGGCCTCCTCCGCGAAGCCGCCCTCGCCGAATTCCGCCAGGATGTCGGACACGGAGGTCACCAGCTTCGCCTCTCCCCGGCGGATCATGCCGTTGGTGCCGGCGCTCATCAAATCCGTGACGCGGCCCGGGACGGCGAAGACCTCCCGGCCCTGTTCGAGGGCCAGCCGAGCCGTGATGGACGCGCCGCTCTTCTCCCCCGCCTCCACCACCAGCACGCCCAGGGAAAGGCCGCTGATGATGCGGTTGCGGAAGGGGAAGTTTTGGGCGAGCGGCGGGGTCTTGGGCAGGAACTCCGTCAAAAGGCACCCCCGCTCAGCGATGGCGGCGTACAGCTTCTCGTTGCCCTTGGGGTACACCACGTCGATAC
>LXOW01210004.1_pt1 | contig 11682 bp, 11 predicted proteins | sample 1368591 | NCBI WGS metagenome assembly LXOW01 (sample SAMN04884650, study PRJNA319009) | bovine gut metagenome | isolation source: Cow rumen | host: Bos taurus | place: Italy: Legnaro (PD) | collected 2014-07-09
GCGGGCCAGGTCGCAGAGCTCGTCGACCACCACCGGATCGGTGATGAAGGCACGGCAGCCGATCTCCTTGGCGATGGCGTGGGCCAGGATGCCGCCCAGGTTGCTGGCGTGCTCTCCGTAATCGCCGGAACGCAGGTCGGCCAGCATGCGGTCATTGACCTCGTACACGCCGGAAGGAATGGGGCGCAGCAGGCCGCCGCGGCCTACGATGGCTGAGATCTCGTTCAGCACGATGTCGTTCTCGTTCAGCGCGTCGACGATCATTCTCTTCCGGAACTCGAACTGCGAGACGACGTTGGGGTATTTCCCGATTTCCTCGGCGGAGTGGCGGAGGGTCTTGGTGAACACCTGTTCGTAGTCTTCGAACACCGCGATCTTGGTCGAAGTGGAGCCGGGATTGATAGCAAGAATCTTCATGATGTCGGCTTATTTGGCGGTCAGGGCTGCCAGGGCGATGGAGTTTAGTTTGGTGTCGATGCTGTCGGCGCGGCTGCTGAGCACGCAGGGGGCCATGCCGCCGGCCATGATGGCTGCCTGACGGACGCCCGTGCAAAGCTTCGAGTTGACCTTGTAGAACACGTTGGCGCTCTCAATGTTCGGGAAGAGGAGGCAGTCGGCGTCGCCGGCCACTTCGCTCTTGACTTTCTTGATGGCGACGGATTCCGGGTCGATGGCCACGTCGATGGCCAGCGGACCGTCGACCACGCAGCCGGCGATCTGTCCGCGGTCTGACATCTTGGCCAGCAGGGCGGCCTCGACGCAGGCGGGCATGCCGTCGAGCATCTGCTCGGTGGCGGCGATGGCGGCCACCTTCGGCTTCTCGATGCCGAGGGCCTTGGCGGTGGCGGCGAGGTACTTGCAGATGGCCAGCTTCTGCTTGAAATCAGGCAGCGGAATGACGGCCATGTCGCTGACGATCATGAGCTTGTGGTAGTTCGGGTTCTCAATCACGGCCACGTGGCTCAGAACGGCCTTCGGCGGCAGCAGGCCGCGCTCCTTGTTGAGGATGCCGCGCATGTATTTGTCGGTGCTGCAGAGACCCTTCATCAGGATGTCGCCTTCACCGTCGCGGACCATGCCCACGGCCTGAGCGATGGCGTCCAGCTCTTTCTTGTTGTCGATGATCGTGAAGATGGACGGGTCGATCTTCTCGTTCCGGCAGACTTCGAGGATCTTGTCCTTGTCGCCCACAAGGGTGACTTCGACGATGCCTTTCTCAATGGCCTTGGCGGCGGCGGTGATGGTGTGATCGTCTACGCCCCAGGCGGCGACCATGCGTTTCTTATCCCGTGAACGGAGGGTTTCAAAGAGTTCGTTAAAGTTGGTAATCATTGTAGTATTCAGTTATTTATTGTTTACGATGTTCATGGTGTCGGTGGCGATCACCAGCTCTTCGTTGGTGGTCACGGCCACGACTTTCACTTTCGAGCTGGGACGGCTGATGAGCACGTCCTTGCCGCGCACCTGGTTGACCTGCGGGTCGAAGTCCACGCCGAGGTATTCGAGGCCTTCGCAGACCTGTTCGCGCACCGGCCATGCGTTCTCGCCGATGCCGCCGGTGAAGACGATGAGGTCAACGCCGCCGAGGACGGCCGCGTAAGCACCGACATATTTCTTGATGCTGTATGCCAGCATCTTGCGGGCCAGGATGGCGCGCTCGTTGCCGCTCTTGGCGGCGGCTTCGATGTCGCGGTTGTCGGCCGATACGCCCGAGATGCCCAGCAGGCCGCTCTTCTTGTTGAGCAGGGCGTTGACCTGGGCGAAGTCGAGGTTTTCTTTCTCCTGGATGAAGGTCACGGCGCCGACGTCGAGGTTGCCCACGCGGGTACCCATCACCACGCCTTCGACCGGGGTGAAGCCCATCGAGGTATCGATGCTCTCGCCGTTCTTGATGGCGGTGATGGAGCTGCCGTTGCCCAGGTGGCAGGTGATGATGCGGCTCTTCTTGATGTCCATGCCGACGAATTTGCAGGCCTTCTCGGCCACGTATTTGTGGCTGGTGCCGTGGAAACCGTAGCGGCGCAGGCGGTATTTTTCGTAGAAACGGTAGGGAAGGGCGTACATGTAGGCGTAGTCCGGCATGGTCTGGTGGAACGAGGTGTCGAACACGGCGACCTGCGGTTTGCCGGGCATCAGTTTTTCGACGGCCTGGATGCCCATCAGGTTGGCCGGATTGTGGAGCGGCGCGAGTTCGCAGCAGCGGCCGATCTTGTCCATCACGTCGGGGGTTACCCGCACGCTGCCGGAGAAGAATTCGCCGCCGTGTGCCACGCGGTGGCCGACAGCCTCGATGCGGTCGAGCGAGTCGATGACGCCTTCTTCGGGGTTGACGAGGGCGTCAAGCACGATTTTGATGCCGGCGGCATGGTCGGGGACTTCGGCTTCACCGATCCGTTCGACAAGGCCCTTTTTCATGAGGGTGAAATCTTCGGCGCTCCGCATGTCAAGCAGCTGGTATTTCAGCGAGGAGCTTCCGCAGTTCAGGACAAGGATAATCATGTTATTTTTCGTTTTTTGAGTTGTCAATCAGACAAAGTTAGGAAAAATAATCGTACCTTGCAGAAAAATCGAAAGGATGTGGCAAGGTAGGGGAATCGTGCTGTGCGCGCTGGCCGTTCTGGCCGGCAATGTGTTGGGAGATCTGCTGACGTTGTCGCCCGTCGTCTATCTTTCTCTCTCGCTGATGTTTGCCATCGTTGCGACCTGGCAGCCCCGCAGGGGCTGGCTGCTGGCCTGCCTGCTGATGCTGGGGGCGGCTTCGGTGCAGCTGGGGCGGATGCCATCGGCGGCTGGTCCCTCTGCGCTTGCTCTCTGGGCTTCCGGGGTCAAGGCCTCTTTTTCGACCTGGCTGGGCGGGTTGCTGCCGCCGGGCGACGAACGGGCCGTGCTGCAGGCTTTGTCCATCGGCGACAAAAACGGTCTGACGCGGGATCTGCGCCTCGCGTACCGCGAGAGCGGCGCAATGCACCTGCTGGCGTTGAGCGGCCTGCATGTCGGGCTGGTGTATGCCTTGCTGGGTTTTCTGCTGCGGCCTCTCGGCGGGCATCGCGCCGCCCGGCTGCTGCGCAGCCTGCTCATCCTGGGGCTGCTGTGGACCTATGCGCTGGTGACCGGCATGAGCGCGTCCATCTCCCGCGCCGTGCTGATGATTACGTTCTACGAAATTTCCGGCCTGTTGTCGGGTGACCGGGACGGGTTGTCGGCACTGGCGGGCAGCGCCCTGATGCTCATGCTTTTCCGGCCGGAGTCACCGCGCGACATCGGTTTTCAGCTGTCGTATACGGCCGTGCTGTCCATCCTCCTGCTGCATCCCTGGTTGAAGGGCCTCCTGCAGACGCGTTCGCGGCTGTTGCGTCGAGTGTGGGAGCTGCTCAGCGTCAGCATCTGCTGCCAGGCCACCTGCGGCGTCCTGGCCTGGCACTATTTCGGCACCTTTCCGCGTTATTTCTTGCTGACAACGCTCTTTGCGATCCCCCTGACCACCGCCGTCATGTACGCCACGGCAGCCACCGTCGCCACTGCCGGCCTCTCCAGCCTGCTGCCTGTCCTGACACCCGTCGTCGCTGCTGCCGCCGAAGCCCTCCGCTGGCTCATCCATCTGCTCAACACCCTCCTCCGCCTCATCGCCTCCCTGTAATTTTTTTACCTCTCCTTTCGCTGCAATGTACGCATCAGCCGTTCAGCGACTTACACAAAGTCCTCCCCTCTGTGGCGGAGGGGAGGACTTTATGTAAACATCAGTCAATCAGTTGCGTCCGTTGCAGCGCATAAAAAAGTCAAAAGAGCAACTTGATGACAAACCACAGGCCAATGGCGCCCAAAAAGACGATGATGATGGTGGGCCAGAGGCCGAGCGTGGCGGCCATCGAATTCCAGACCAGATCGAAGTTGAGGGCCAGCCAGATACAGAGCATCGTGAAGAGCAGGATCCCCAGCGCATACAGGAGCGACTTGCCGCGGTAACCGAGAATCAGGAACCAGGCTTCCAGCACCAGCGCGCCGCCCAGCAGATAGACCAGGCCTTTCCATCCCGAGAGTACCCGCTCGAAAAACGCCTGGACCGCGGGGACCGCGAAATAACTGAGGACACCAAGCGCCACCAGGCCAATGGCGATCAGCGTGCCGTTGGTTTTCCGGTCGGACTTGTCCTTGGTCTTGGTTGTGCTCTTGGTCTTGGATTGTGATGCCATCGGAAACGAGGATTAGAAGATCAGGCTGAGAATAAACACTTCCAGGATCGCGGCCAGGCCGATGACCAGTGTCAGCAGGGTCTGGGTACGGTAGCCGTCCTGCGGGGTCAGCTCGCCGAAGCTGGTGACCACCCAGAAGTAGGAATCGTTGGCGTGGGAAACCGTCATGGCGCCGGCGCCGATGGCGACCACGACCAGCGCTGCGTCGACCGGCGTGGCGAAGCCCAGGGCGGCCAGCAGCGGTGCCACGATGCCCGCTGTTGTGGTGATGGCCACGGTGGAGGAGCCTTGCGCGCTCTTGAGCACAGCAGCCAGCAGGAACGGGAAGAAGATGCCCACGGCCTTGAAAGTATCCGCGTGCGCTGTGATGAAATTCACCATGTCTGACGAGGCGATGACCTTGCCCAGCACGCCGCCCGCCGCCGTCACGAAGAGGATGGGTCCTACGGTTTTCAGCGTGTCGTTGGTCAGTGTGTAGAACGCGTCGCCTTTGCCCGCGCGGAATAGCTGGAGAATGGCCAGCACAACGCCCACCGAAAGGGCCATGATGGGCGTCCCGAGGAAGATCAGGACATCAGCCAGCGAGCTTTCGGCATGCATCATGGAAACGAAAGATGCGATGGCCATCAACAGAATGGGCACGAGGATCGGCGCAAGGGCGTCCAACGCGCCGGGCAATTTGCCGTATTCGGCTTTCAGCTCCTCGTAGGTCTTGACGGTCTCGCCGCTGCCGACCGTTTCGTCGGCGCTCTTGACTTTCCGCCCGGTGTGCCGTGCGAAAAAATATCCCGCAATCAGCGGAAAGATGGAGCAGAGCACGCCTACCCCAATGACCAGCAGCAGGTTGTTTTCCATGCCGAGCGCCTGAGCAGCGGCGAGCGGGCCGGGCGTGGGCGGGATGAACACATGGGCGATGTACAGGCCGCACGAAAGGCACAACGTCATGGCGACGCTTGACGCGCCGGTCTGCCGCACCAGCGCCTTGCGGATGGGATTCAGAATCACGAATCCGCTGTCGCAAAACACGGGGATCGAGACCACCCAGCCCATCAGCTCCATGGCGAGTTCAGGATGTTTCCGCCCCACCAGCCGAATGACCAGGTCGGCAAGTTTGAAGGCGGCGCCCGTCTTCTCGAGCACGGCGCCGATAAAGGCGCCCAGGATAATGACGATGCCGATGCTTGTGAAGGTCCCGGCAAAGCCACTGCCGATGACGCCCGGTATCTGTCGGAGCGGAATCCCCGCCAGCAGCGCCAGCACCAGCGAAACAGCCAGGATGGCCAGGAAAGGATGCACCTTGAGCTTTGATATGAGCAGGATCATGGCAACGATGGCCACGACAAATGCAATGATGAGGGGGATGCCGGTCATAACAGTTGGCAAGTTACGAAAAATAACGATGTCCTGTGCCGTCCGCCCCAATTTCCGCTGCAATGTACACATTTGATTAACAGTCGTTTGCGAGAACTCCTCCCCTTGAAAACAATGGGGAGGAGTTCTCGCAAAGTGTTGAAAGACTGCTGTGTACATTGCAGCGGAAAAAGGCGAAAAGCTTGCTGAAACAGGAAGAAATCTGTAAATTAGCAAGCATGAAACGCAGAGATTTTATCAAGACTTCGGCGCTGCTGGCTGCGGCGGCGGGTTCGGGTGAACTACTGAAAGCATCTACCTTGGCGGCGGAACCAACTGATGACCAGCTGATCATTTCGGCACCGATGCTGCAAAACTTCGCGGCCACATCCATGGGCGTCGCCTTTGCGGTGAGTGCACTGGCGAATGGCTATGTACTTGTGGGTGAGCGCCCCGACCTGTCGGATGCCCGGAAAGTGCTGTGCGGCGGCTACCGCGTCACCGACTTGGATGACCGGGTCATCCGCGTCCGCCTGACCGGCCTCAAGCCGTCTACGAAATATTACTACCGGATTGGCGCCGACCGTATCAGCTATAAAGGCGGATACAAGATGAAAGTTCTTGGTAACGAAGAAGATCCGCGAACATATAGCTTTACGACGGCCGGCGAAGGATCGGATGCGCATTTCTGTGTCATCAACGACACGCATGTCCGCATGGAGCCTTTCGGTCTGGCCATCGAGAAGATTGCAGAACTGGCACCGGCCTGCGTCATTTGGAACGGCGACGCCAGCAACGTGGAGGAGACGGTCGAGGACCAGATCCGCATCTTCCTCAATCCGGCCATCAAGCGGAAGGACTATGCCGCTGAGATACCGTATCTTTTCTGCCCCGGCAACCACGACAACCGCGGCATGGCCAACCGGCATCTGGAGCGCGTGTGGATGTTCCGCCAGCCCGAGGAGCGGCTGCCCCGTGACTGGGACCTGGGCCGGAACTATGCTGTCCGCCTGGGCGACGTGGCACTGATTGGCCTGGACACTGCTGAGGATAAGTTGGACACCAACCCGAAATTCGCTGGCCTGTTCACCAGCGGGCCCTATCGCGAAGCGCAAACGGAATGGCTGCGCGACGCACTTGCGCGCGAAGAAATCCGCACGGTCCCTTTCCTCGTGGCGTGCTGTCACATTCCGCTCTTCGACAGCAATCCCCGGCACAATCCGGGCGATGTAGCCCCCGCTGACAGCGATCCGCAGTATAGCACGGACTATGCCTACTGGCAGCGCACTTGTGCCCGCATGTGGGCACCGCTGCTGGAAGCGGCAGGCTGCCAGCTGGTTATCACTGCGCACCAGCACCGCTACCGCTATGATGCCCCGACGCCCGAGCGCCCTTGGGCACAAATCGTTGGCGGCGGGCCGGAGATGGGCTTCACCGGCTCCGGCGACAAGCGTCGCGAAGACGTTGGAAAGTTTCCTACTGTCATTGAAGGTGCTGTCCGCAACGGCCATCTGGAAATTGCCGTCCACAATCTTGCGACCGGTACTGTCCGGGACCGCTTCTCGTTCGAACCCCGTCGATAACGCTCCCGTTCTTTCATCTCCAGCCATCCTGCCTTGTCCCGCCCTTTTTGCGCTGCAACGGACGCGGCTGGCTGACAGTCGCTTATAGGAAGTCCTCTCCTCTACTGAGAAGGGGAGGACTTTCTGTAAGTCGCTGAACGATTGCTGTGTACATTTCAGCGGAAGGAGGGGCGGAGGGATGGACGCGAAACTTGATTTGCATTTTTCAGAAACGTTCCCGAACTTTGAACAGCAGGAGTTGTATGAAGCGGCTCCAGACAAATCAATCAAGAGGGGAACGATATGAAGGGAAGGAAAATACCGATTGTCAAGGCAGATACAGTACATCACGTCTATCAGAATACCCGGAACGGATATTTGATCTTCTACTCCGTCAAGGACTATCTGATTCTTTTTTCAGTTATTACTGTCGTTGCCCGCCGGTACGAGATACAGATTCTGGGTATCTGCATGATGCCCGACCACATTCACCTCATTGTCTATGTGCGTGATCCTGAGTGGTTCCGGGATTTTGTCAGAGACTACACCAGTATTTTTACCAAACTCTACAACCGGCATTACGGATTGAGCAGTCCATTGTTCAATACGCCTTTCGGGTGCGCGCCCAAGATTATCCACAAAAAGATCCGTTCGGCCATCGCTTATGTCTACAACAATCCCGTGGAAGGACATCTCGCGCTCAAGGTGGAGGAAGACCGCTGGAACTTTCTGGCCTATGCCACTGAGAAACATCCTTTCTCGGAGAAGCTGCGCATTGACAAGGCCCGCTGGGCGCTTCGGAAGGCACTGTATACCGTCAAGGCCTGCAAAAGAGACAGAAGATGGTTGAATTATGCTGAAATCGAAAAAGTTACAGACGAACTTTCAACCCGCGAACTCCAGCAATTCACTGACTATACGATCCGGAAATACAATTGCATCGACTACGATGCTGCCATCTCTTATTATGGATCGTATGACAAAATGGTGACAGCCCTGAATGCCAATACCGGCAGCGAGTATGACTTGACGGAAGACACATTCGCTAAGGATTATCGGATCTATAAGACGATGATCTTGGCACTATGTCATGGAATGAAGATGGAAACGATGGAAAATGTGCTCAGTCTTCCCCGTGCGAACAGGTATCGACTGAAACAGAGGCTGATACGAAACAAGGGCGCGACTGACAAGGAAGTCGCCAAGTTGCTACGCTTATGAGTGGGGAATGGCAGTGAGCAGGGCGCGGCAGCCTGTGAGGATGTCGGCATAGGCGGTTTCGAAATCGCGGGTGTACCAGGGATCAGCTACGTTGCGGTGTTCGCCAGCGTAATCAAGCAGCAAGTGAATCTTGCCTTTCGGGTCGCCGCCTGCGATGCGCTGGATGCCGCGGATGTTGGCCTCGTCCATGGCAATGATCAGATCATATTTGTCGTAGTCGGATGCTTTCATCTGACGTGCAGTCCTTTGTCCGTCGTAAGAGATACCATAACGGCGTAAGATTGCAGCAGCCGGCGGATAGATCGGATTGCCCCATTCTTCCTCGCTGACGGCAGCCGAAGCTATCTCAAACTCGTCGGAACGGCCGGCCTCGGCGGCCAGATGCTTCATGATGGCCTCGGCCATCGGGCTTCTGCAGATATTTCCCAGACAGATAAACAGAATCTTCTTCTTTGTCGCCATGACTGCAAAGATAGTCATTTTTTGCTGCAACGGACGCAACTGACTGACAGATGTTTACATAAAGTCCTCCCCGCCGCCATAGAGGGGAGGACTTTCAATAAGACGCTGAACATCTGATGTGTACATTGCAGCGGAATGTTGGGGGAATTGCGAGAAGATGTGTAACTTTACGGTCATGGATACGGAACGACATCCTTTTGAACCTTTCCTGCCGGAAAAGGCAACCATCCTTTTTCTCGGGAGTTTTCCGCCGCAGCCCAAGCGGTGGTCGATGCCGTTCTATTACCCGAACTGGAACAACGATTTCTGGCGGGTGATGGGCCTGTTGTTTTTCGGCGACAAAGACCATTTTGCCGTGCCCGGCCAGAAGCGCTTCGACCAGCGCAAAATCGAGGCTTTCTGCAGGCAACAGGGCCTTGCACTCTACGACACGGCCTGCGAAGTCAGGCGCCTGAAAGACAATGCTTCCGACAAGTTCCTCGAAGTTGTCACGCCGACGGATCTGCCGGAACTGCTCGCACGCATCCCCGCTTGCCAAACGTTGGTGACCACCGGCCAGAAGGCGACCGACGTCATCGTCGAAACCTTCGGCTGCGTGGAGCCGCCCGTCGGGGGTCAGGTTGAACTAACTACGGGCCTTTGCGCGCTAACCTTCTGGCGGATGCCTTCCACCTCCCGTGCGTATCCGCTCGCCCTTGAGAAGAAGGCTGCCTACTACCGGCGGCTATGGCCCCATTTGCGCTAACGCTTTTTTTGTAACTTTGCCGAATATGGCAGAAAACATTCCTCTTGAACTGGGCACGGAGCCGGTCGGCAAACTGCTGAAGAAGTACGCGATGCCTGCGATCATCGCGATGACCGCCTCCTCGCTCTACAATATGGTGGACAGCATCTTCATCGGGCAGGGATGCGGGCCGATGGCCATTTCCGGCCTGGCGCTGACCTTCCCGCTGATGAACCTCTCCGCCGCGTTCGGTACGCTGGTGGGCGTGGGCGGCGCCACCCTGATCTCGGTGCTGCTTGGCCAGAAGAACTACCCCGTGGCCAAGAAGGTGCTGAGCAACGTGTTCATCCTGAACGTGCTGGTCGGCGTCCTTTTCGCCACCATCGCCTTGGTTTTCCTGAACCCCATCCTGCGCTTTTTCGGCGCGAGCGACGCCACGCTGCCTTACGCCCGCAGCTACATGATTCCCATCCTGCTGGGCAACGTGATCACGCACCTGTACTTCGGCCTGAACTCCATCGTGCGTGTGTCGGGGCATCCGCAGAAGGCCATGTACGCCACCATCCTGACGGTGACGCTCAACATGATCCTCGACCCGATCTTCATCTTTGTCTTTAAGATGGGCATCCAGGGCGCCGCCATCGCGACGGTCATTTCCCAGGCCACTTCGCTGGTCTGGATCATGTACATCATCTGCGACAAGCGCGAGTTCCTGCACCTGTCGCGTGAAACCTTCGGCCTGGACTGGGGCATCGCCCAGCGTTCGCTGGCCATCGGCCTGGCGCCGTTCCTGATGAACGTGGCCTCGTGTTTCGTGGTGATCTTCATCAACAACCAGTTCAAGAAATACGGCGGCGACCTGGCCATCGGCGCCTACGGCATTGTGAACCGGCTGGTATTCCTGTTCCTGATGATCGTCATGGGCTTCACGCAGGGCATGCAGCCCATTGCGGGCTATAATTACGGCGCGAAGCAATACGACCGCGCGCTGGAAGTGCTGAGGCTGACCATCAAGTGCGCCCTGGCGGTGACATTCACCTGCTTCCTGGTGGGCATGCTCATCCCCCGTGCCGCGGTTTCGCTCTTTACGCGTGATGAGGAACTGATCGGCCTGGCGGCGCATGGCTTCCGCATCACGGTGCTGGTCTTCTGCATCGTCGGCCGTCAGATGGTCATCTCAAACTTTTTCCAGAGCATCGGCATGGCCAACAAGGCCATCTTCCTGTCGTTGTCGCGCCAATTGATCTTCCTGCTGCCCTTCCTGGCCATCCTGCCAATCTGGTTCGGTGCGGATGGCGTGTGGTTCAGCATGCCGGCTTCCGACCTCGCGGCGGTGGTGGTCTCGGAGATCATGCTGGCTGGTCTCAAGAAGGATTTCCGGCGTGAAATGGAGGCCGCGGCGAAACCTGAGGAACCTGCGACGGTACCCGAACCCATAGAAGTAACCGATACAATTTGACGCGATATGGAACATCATCTGATCATTTCCATCGGACGACAGATCGGCGCGGGAGGCCTGGGCCTGGCCCGACGCCTGTCTGAAGAATTCGGCCTGAAGGTCTATGACAAGGAACTCCTGGCCGAGGTGGCCCGGGAAAGCGGCTTGGACGAGGCATGCTTCGAGCAGCGCGACGAGCATTCCACCCGAGGCTTCCGCACAGCCCTGCAGGGCTTCCGGTCCCTGATCGGGAGTGCTTTATACAACCGCGCCGGCACGAACACCGTGATGACGGAGGAACAGCTCTTCAAGATCCAGAGCGAGGTCATGCAGAAGATCGCTTCCAAGGAAGATTGTATCATCGTAGGGCGCTGCGCGGACTACATCCTCCGCGACGAGCCGCGGCTTGTGACGGTTTTCATTTGCGCGGATCTGGAAGACCGCGTGCAGAATCTGATGCGGGTCGGCGGGAAGACCGAGGAGGAGGCGCGCCGCTTCATCGAAGTGGGCGACCGCAAGCGTGCGGAGTATTACAACTACTATACGTTCAAGAAATGGGGTGATTCGGCGAGCTACGATCTCTGCATCGACGCATCGAAACTCGGCAACGACATCGAGAAAGTCGTGGACCTCATCAAATTCTACCTGAAACAACGCAAGCTGATCTGATATGGCTGACGAAAAGATCATCTTCTCGATGAACGGTGTGAGCAAGATCCTGCCACACAACAACAA
>LXOW01188869.1_pt2 | contig 11681 bp, 12 predicted proteins | sample 1368591 | NCBI WGS metagenome assembly LXOW01 (sample SAMN04884650, study PRJNA319009) | bovine gut metagenome | isolation source: Cow rumen | host: Bos taurus | place: Italy: Legnaro (PD) | collected 2014-07-09
ATTACTGCTGACAATGTTCCTTTTTCTTGGAACAAACGAAACAAAGGCCCAGTCAAAAAAATACTCGGTCTATGGTGTTGGATTCTACAATTTGGAGAATCTTTTTGATACCTGTCACGATGCGGGTAAGAATGATTATGAGTATCTGCCCGATGGTACCAACAAGTGGACGGGACTGAAATACACGCATAAACTGAAGAATATGTCGCGTGTCCTTTCAGAGATGGGTACCGACAAACTGCCGAAGATCGGTTGTGCGGCCATCGGTGTCTCTGAGGTTGAAAATGCCAAGTGTCTCGAAGACCTCTGTAACCAGGAGCCGTTGAAGGCCAGGAATTTCCAGTTTGTGCATATCGAGGGACCTGACCAGCGTGGTGTCGACTGTGCTTTGCTCTATAATCCGGCGCTCTTTACAGTTCGCGACGTCAAACTCGTACCTTATATATATAGGTTGCCCCAGGACTCCATGAGGGCCACCCGTGGTTTCCTCGTGGTGAGTGGAACGATGGCCGACGAGCATGTGACGATTATCGTCTGCCACCTGCCGTCACGTGGTGCCACCTCGTTCTATCGTGAGGAAGGCGGTGCACAGGTGAAGGTGGTCAAGGACTCGCTGATTGCTGATGATCCCAATGTGAAACTGTTGGTGATGGGTGATATGAACGATGACCCGCAGGATGCCTCGATGGCCAAGTGTCTTGGTGCCAAGCGTAAGATCAAGGATGTGGGCGACGGTGATATGTACAATCCCTGGTGGGATGTGCTGGCATCGGGCACGGGTACTTTGATGTATGATGGTGCGTGGAACCTCTTCGACCAGATCATCCTGTCGCCAAGCCTGCTCGATCGCGACAAAAAGAAGGATTATTCCACATTGAAGCTCTTCTCGCATCAGATCTTCCGTCGTGACTATCTCTTCCAGAAGGAAGGAAAATATAAGGGCAACACCCTTCGTACTCAGGCTGGTGGCGTATGGCTCGACGGCTTTAGCGACCACCTGCCGACGGTTGTCTATTTAATCAAGGAACAGAAATGATCATTATCGGAATCGCAGGCGGATCGGGTTCTGGCAAGACCACCGTCGTCAAACGTATCTCCAAGGCACTGCCCCCTCACTGTGCAGCTGTCATTCCCTTGGATTCTTATTATAACGATACAACGGCACTGACCGATGAGGAGCGTCATGCCATCAATTTCGACCATCCGGATGCTTTCGACTGGAAGCTGCTGACGGACCAGATCAAGAAGTTGAAGAATGGCGAGGCCATTGAGCAGCCCACTTATTCGTATGTACTTTCCAACCGTCTGCCTGAGACAGTTCATGTAGAGCCCAAGCCCGTGATAATCCTCGAGGGTATCATGACGCTGCATTACAAGAAGTTGCGTGACATGATGGACTTGAAGATTTTCGTCGATACCGACAGCGATGTGCGACTGATCCGTAACATCCGTCGCGATGTGGTGGAACGTGGACGAACCGTCGATATGGTGCTCGATCATTATGAGAATGACGTGAAGCCCATGCATGAGCAGTTCATCGAACCCACTAAGAAGTTTGCCGACCTGATTATTCCATGGGGACGCGAGAACAAGACGGGCATCAGTATCCTGAAGACCTATATCGAAGGCTTCTCAGAAGAAGTAATTGAGGAAATGAAAAAAGAATAGAGGTTGAAAGACCTCTATTCTTCTTTTATGGCAGGCATATATCTTGAGTCGTCTTCAGCAGGGGTGGCAGGCTCTGTCTCAGCAGGTATTTCTTCTGCAATCTCCTCTGCAACGGGTATCTCCTGCGCTTTTGTGAACTTACGCTTCTCGTTGTGAATCTTCAGTGAGTTGATCAGTTCTGTGACACCATAGAGCAGACTGCACCAGCCGAGCACAAGCATCGCCATCTCAGCAGGTGCCAGAGGTTTGATGATGACAAAGAGACCAACGAGCAGGATCACCGACGGGAAGATCCAGTAGCCAAAGCTGATTTTTCCGTATTTGCGGGCGTTGAGCAGATTCATGAACTGGTTGACGGCACCAAGCACGAGCACAGCACCGATGATATACATCAGGGCCTTGACAAAGACGGTCGGTGTCAGTGCCAGTATCAGACCGAGAATCGCACTGCCCACGCCTACAATTGGGAAGGTGGGCTTCTGACCTGACACCACATTGCCCTCTGCATCGGTAATGGTGTATTCGCTCACGTTTTTGAGCGCATGATAATAGGCCACCAGTGAGATGACACCTGACAGGAGGAACAACACGCCGATGGCGATGGTGATCCATGTGACGGTGTTGTCTGGATACTTGATAAGCATGATACCGACGGCAATGGCACAGATGGCGCGGAAGACGGAACTTTGTAATATTTTCATTTCAATCCTGTTTTCTGGTTTTCGTTTGCAAAGTTACAAAAAGTTTGCTGTTTATAGTTTATAGTTTATAGTTTTTTTGTAATTTTGCACCAAATTAAAGGGATTATGACCACATTATACTTAGTCAGACACGGTGAAACGGAGGACAATGTCAATCAGATTATGCAAGGTCAGACGCAGGGACGGCTGACGGCAAATGGCATTGTTCAGGCTCAGGAGGTAAGAGACAAGTTGGCTTCGGAGTCCTTTGCCGCCATCATCGCCAGCGATCTGAAACGGTCGGTGGATACAGCCACCATCATTGCCGAGCCCCATCAGCTGCCCGTCGTCCAGACTCCATTGCTGCGTGAACGCGACTGGGGCGGCTTCACAGGCCGTTATATTCCTGATCTGAAGGGCGAAGTGTGGCCTGATGACATCGAGACATTAGAAAACCTTCTTTCCCGGGCTGGCGAATTCATCGCCTTTGTCAAGAAGACGTATCCAGGAAAGAAGGTGCTGGCCGTAGGACATGGCATTATCAATAAGGCCGTCCAGGCTGTNNCCGCCACTATGTGAGCTGCCTACGCTACGGCTTGGCGAGCTGCTTATGCTACGACTTGGCGCGCTGCTTACGCTGCGGCTGGGAGCCGAGGATGTGCTCATACTGCTGCTGGGGCGCGAACTGCTGCTACTGCCAAAGCTACGACTCGGTCTTGAGCTGCTGCTGCCAACACTACTGCTGGGACGTGGGCTGTTGCTACTGCCAGAGCTGAAGTCACGGCTGGGGCGGGAGCTGCTGCCTACGTTGCTGCTCGGACGAGAGCTGTTGCTGCTACCAGAACCGAAGTCACGGCTGGGACGTGAGCCACTACGTTCAATGCTGCTATTGGGGCGAGAGCTGCTGTTTGGGGTTCTTTCGATACCAGAATCCGGTCTTCTTACGCCATCGGCTCTTCCGACGCTGCGGTCATTACGGCCTCTGTTCTCCATACGGCTTCTGTTTTCCACGCGTCCGCCTCTGTTCTCGATGCGACCTCTGCCTTCCGGATGAGCTGTCACACGGGTAGAACTGTGGCTTCTGCCATTGAAATCACCACGGTTCCAACGGTCGTGCATACCTACGTGCTCTCTTCTTGGCGCGCGGAAATGCTCTCTGTGACCATAGTAGTAGCCGCGATCTCCATGAACGTGCCAGGCATGTCCGCCACGATAGGTGGCATAGAAGTGCGGACGTCCGAAGTAGAAGTAGTCACGGTGCGGATAGCGGGCATAGATGCCGAAGTGCCAGTAGCCTGCCTCCCAGTAGAGGGGACGGTAGAAATAGCTGGCTGCAATAAAGGCATTCCACTGCCAGTCGAGCAGGATATAACTCAGATCGAGGTTGCGACGCTCCCAGTAGACGCCAAACACATCGTTGCGGCTCGTCACACCCATCAGATAATCGAGGTTGATTTCATAACAAGCCTCATATTGCTCGTCGGTGAGGTTGAGCTCATAGGCCATCTTATCAGTCAGGAACAAAGCCTCGTTACGGGCCTGCTCGAAACTCATTGCGGTGGCAGAGACTGCTATCGTCAGCATCGCCATCAGGGTCATCAACATCTTCTTCATAATCGTATCTTTTAAACTGTTAGACATTCATTTTAAATTTCACAGTGCAAAGGAACGACTTTTTTGGCAGCGAAGCAAAGGATTTTCCCTAAATCGGCGGGGATTTTCCCTATTAGTACTTATCGAAGGTCCAGGTCTGGTTGTCTTTGCGCAGCAACAGACGGTCGGAACTGAGCGTTTCAATCTTCAATCGGATGTTGTTGAAAGGTCTGAAACCAAAGCTGTTCTCCACCAGTGTCGTGTCTTCTGGAATGCCCTTGATGGAGTAACATTGTATGAAGAGACTGTCGCCCACATGCTGGAAGTTACCATACAGTTCATTCTCGTTGAGGTTCTTGATCCATGCGATGGAGCCTGAGAAACTGATATACTTCGTGTCGGAGCCTGCCAGACGCCACTGTCCCCACAGATCACCAGCATCGCCGCCCTCCTGACAGGAGAAAAGTAAAGAGGTAAAAAAGTAAAAAGGTAAAAACTTATAGAATCTTGCCATGATAACCGATTTTGATGTTGAATGTTGAACAATCGCCATAGATATTACCCTTGTCGAAGGCGTAGGCTGCACCGAACTGCCACGGGCCAACGTTGTAGAGTCCTTGCAGCATGGCATCGAAAGAGTGGTGCTTCACCGCTAATGGTATCTGATAGGTGCCCCATCCCTCACGATAGGAACCCTTCACCAGATACGACAGACGGTCGGTAATCTCACCGTTGACGCCCAGGTGCCACGCTTTGATACGGTTGTCGCGATAGCGGGTGTAGCCATCCTTATTATAAATAGGTGAAGTGATGAGGGCATTGCCTGGGGTCATGCCATAGTGGGCATAGCTGTCGTAGAACATGTGATTGTAATAGTTGTCGTCGCCAAACACCTTGTCTGTAATCTGACTGCGTATGGGTTCCGGATGGTCGCCAGCGTCCCAGTGCAGCGGTCCGCTTTGATTGGTGGTCTGGAAATATTCGGCCACGACGCCTCTGATGTATTGCCTGCCTGAAGCCTTGTTGTTGTATTGCAGTCCCCACAGACCGTCCCAGCCATTGCTCTTACGCATACCAGAACCATCCTCAAAAATATCGTCATAGTACACCTGCACCTGGTGCTGCTCACTGATGTTCCAGCCTATCTGCACGGTCATCAGTCCGAGGTGGTTACCGTAGATCCAGTCTTCCAGCGCCTCGTCGTCGTAGTAATTGCTGTCGCCCAAGGGGAGCACCACGTTCCACATGGCCTTCAGATTGGCAGATTTCTTTTTGAAAGCCTTATCTTCTTTGTTATAGTTTGTGCCACCAAACTGCGCCACATGCTGCATACCCGCTATCACGAAGAAACGCTTCTTGGGGTTGGTGCGGAAATACAGGTGCTTCTGGTGGTAATAGGCGCCAGTGGTATACATCAGGTTGACATCGCTCGCAGCCTCGAACCTCTCCTCCCGATAGTCGCTGTCCATCAGCTTGCCATAACCGAAGTCGAAGTTCACCTGCAGCCAGTCCTTGGTGAAAGGCACGGTCCAGAAATCATTTGTTCCGACATGTATCTGCGGAATCGGCTTGGCATTCGTGCCTTTGACGAACGAACCGCTGGAGAGCAGCTCATCGCGCACCACGGGTTTCTCTTCACGACTGCCGACTTCTAATAAGAACATATCCTGATACGACAGGTTGGCATAGCATTGCTGCAGATAGAATTGGTGGTCAGCATGCACGGAAGCGATGATATCCACAGCCCCAGCGAGCTTGAAATCTTTCGACAACGCATGCTCGATGTTGAGGCTGCCTCGCAGATAGGCTGTGTTCGATCGGGTCGCCAGCACATGGTGGCGATTGGTCACCAACTGATAGGCCGTATAGTCGCCCGTACCTACCGACGCTTCCGTCGTCAGGTCGTAATCCATCTTCCATTTCCCATCTTCCGTCTTCTCCTGCCCCCATGATTCATAGCAGAGAAAACTGATGAAAAATAAGAGTAACTTGTATTTCATATCTGCATTTCTTTGAGCTGCAAAGTTACGAATTTTAAACGAATCATCCAAACTTTATCCCAATAATCTTAGTTACATGTTTTGTTTAACCTTTTTTCGCGGATCAGGTTTGCATAATCCGTTGAAAGTGTTTNNATTTTCAGAGGATATGAAACAGAAATATGCAGTCATTGTATTCTTTGTGCTGATAGCAGCATCGGGACTGACGAGTTTCAGCAGCTATTGTGCTACGGAGCGTCTGGTAGAGGACGATATGAGTCAGGCGTTGGCTTTGGCGCTCGACGAACAGCCAAGCGATGTGATCAGTGCTGACACCATCCGAGTGTTCAACAGTCATCTGCAATTAGAGCAGTTGCGAGGTCATGCGATGTTGGCAGTCGATACGCAACAGAAAGGCTTCCGTTGTGAAGCCAGATGCTCAACTGCGACCATCTTCTCGATGTCGGAGCAACGGCCTGCTCTGGCCCTCTGGACATTGGCGATGCTCTGGGCTGTGTTTTGTCTCTATCGTCGCGAACAGGATATGCCGTTACTGGCAGGCATGCCTCACTATGGCGGTTTGCGCTATTCTGAGTCAGAAGCCCGTTTCTTCGATGCAGAAGGTGAGCATGTGAAACTTACACCCATGCAACAGCAACTGATGGAGCTTTTCTTCCATGCGCCCAATCATACGCTTTCGAAAACTGAGATCTGCGAGGCTCTTTGGCCCAAGAAAGAGGATGCCAGCGAGACGCTCTACACCCTCATCCGAAGGCTCAAACCCATCATTGAGCAACATTCCGACCTGAAAATCGAAGTGGATAGAGGAAAAGCTTACGAGTTGAAAGCCAAGTAGTTAGGCTTCTGTCAGGCAATTGTCAGACAAATGTCAGACAATAAATTTGCCTTTTATGGAATCTCTTCATACCTTTGCAGCAAAAATGCAAGTATGAAGAGATTTCTTTTATCAGGGAAAAGTTAAGTTATGCTAAAGCTTGTTTGGTTTTGACAGTTTGATGTGTCTAATAGATGTAGCGCGAAACAAATAGATGGATAGAAGTGCATTTGAACGTATGGCCCGCACGTGGCGGAAGAAGGCTCTTGACGTGAGCAAATACTACGGGGCGGGCAGGGATGAGGCAGAGGACATCGCTCAGGATGTGATGCTCCGCCTGTGGCAGATGCATAATGAATTGGATCACTACGACTCTGTGGAAGCATTGGTAGCGCTGATGGCGAAACATCTGCTGAGGAATCACCAGAGGCGACGACAGACAGAGACGCTCAAAGAGGCAATAACGGTCAGCATCAATACCAGTCCTCACGACATATTGGAGATAAAGGAGGACGAACAGTGGCTGACTGCCCGACTGCAAAAACTGCCCACCACACAGCGCACCTTAATATATATGCGACAGGTGGAACGGCGCAGTCATGAAGAGATAGCCCGACTATTGGGTATAGAGATCACATCCGTCAGTACACTCATAGCAAGAGCTCGACGAACATTATTGGAAGAAATAAAATGTAGGAACAAGATATGATTAAGTACACAAAGGCATACATCGGTCAGTTGCTCGACAAATATATGGCGGGCACATCGACGCTGGAGGAGGAAGATATCCTCGCCAAGTACTTCCGAGGTAAAGATATACCTCAGGAATGGGAGGACTATCGGCAGTTGTTCCAGGAGATAGAGGCGATGAAACCAGAGCCGAAGGCCGACCACCGTTGGATAGGTTGGAGCGTGGCGGCCGCAGCAGCAGTGGCAGGCGTGCTGTATTTTGCTATACCGTCCCATCAGGCAGGACAACCTCAGACGACTCCGCTTGTGGCACAATCAGACTCAACAAAGGCACAACAGCCAAAAGAACCTATGATAAAGCAATCATCTGATACTGCCTCTTTACACCAAATCGAAGTCCAGCCTGTTCAATCCAAGAAGAGACGTGTGCGCAAGTTGGAACCTACAATCCATGACTACGACAAGGCGTATGCACTGATGGCTCAGGCAGAGCAGGAACGGATGGAAGTGGAACGACAGATGGAGCAGGCTCAGCAGGAAATCATTAAGGCCCAGTTGGCAGCTTATGGCTACATTCCCGTGATGCAAGAAGATGGTACCATTATATATATTAACGAACAAACAGAATTTATTGCATATGAAGAGTAAAAGCATTATCCTAACAGCCATGCTGATGGCTTTGCCCTCAGTCCTGATGGCACAAGAGAACATCGAGAAAACATTCCAAGCACTGCTGAATGAAAAGAATGTTGAAATAAAGACTCAACACTCCTTGGAGCGTGACCCTGAGACGGGCAAGAAAACGGCTCAGGCAGATGTCTATGATTTTGAGGTGTCAAGCCCCACTGGTCTTTCCCGTATCAAGGCAATCCAGAAGGCTTTCGAGAAAGACAAGAATGCCGCCTATCAATATAGGACGGTCAGCCATCCTGGAAGCGATTATATGTCTTTGGCCGTTGGCGACGGCAAATCCCAGTCGGTGGCCATTGGTAAGATAAAGGGCTCTGATTATATCTATGCCTGTTTCCTCGACAAGGACGATCCCGAGAAGAAATATCGCTACGCGTATGCTATGGAATGGTTAGAGAAAGACAAGAAGACACAGGTCCGTCTGGCCATTACATACGCTATGACGCAGAAATACCGTGAGAACGTGAAAAGCATCCGTAGAGTATTTGTCAACGGAAATGAAATCAATGTGGATGGGCAGAGTTTCTCTCTTGGCAGTGGATTTCCTTTCGAAATTGGTTCGGTATTTAATACCGATTCCATATTCTTCAACCGTGAGAGAAGTTCAGAATCATGGCTCAGCGAGTTCAATACTTATAAGAATCTTTTTCAGGGGCATCCCGATGGCACAGCAGCCAGCCATTATGCCACATATATCTACAAACTCTGCAAGAATGCCAACTCGCTGGAGGATGTAGAGAAGAGTATGGTAGTCGAAGAGATTAAGAAACTGAAGACCAAAACCGACGATGAATTCATCCAGAAACTGTTCGAACAAAGCATCGAACGCCTAAGGAAATAAACCAATGAAACATACAAAGATTGTTTTCCTCTCGCTGCTTCTGGCAGCGAGAGCAGGGATAACTACGGCTCAGACGCAGAGTGATTCAACCAGTGTAAAACAAGATTCTATCACCTGGAACAAAGAACTGGAGGGCGTAGTGATAAAAGCACAAAAGCAGCTCATCAAACAGGAAATCGACCGTATAGGCTACGACGTGCAGGCTGACGAGGAATCGAAGACACAGACTGTGATGGACATGCTGCGTAAGGTGCCGATGGTGACGGTAGACGGTCAGGATAACATCCTTGTCAAAGGCAACAGCAATTTCAAGATCTATAAGAACGGACACATTGACCCCAGCCTGACCAAGAATGTAAAAGAAGTGTTGAAAGCCATGCCCGCCTCGATGGTGAAACGCATCGAAGTAATCACCGACCCAGGCGCCCGTGAGGATGCCGAGGGTGTGGATGCCATCCTAAATCTCGTGATGGTCGATGGTTCCAAGATGCAAGGTATGACGGGTGTGGTATCGGCCACTTATAACACGCTGAATCATCCAAACTTCTACGCCTCACTGACAGGACAAATTGGAAAACTGCTGATGTCTGTCGATTATGGCTATGGTGGGATGTCGAAACGTGAGACGGAAAGCATCACGGAAACAGAGCGTACCTATCTTGATACGGGCAACAAAATGCTGTCGCACTCAGAAGGCACAAACCCTGGTGGCGTCCATTACACCAATCTCAATGCCAGCTACGATATCGACTCGCTGAATCTGCTCTCGGCCTCGTTTGGTGGCTATTTCTACAAACTGAATGTACAGGGCGACGGCTGGACATCACTGAGCGCACCTTCTGAACAACCTATCTACCAATACGCAAACCACTACTGGATGCCTGGGTATAGCCACCATTCATGGAACGGACGACTGGACTATGAACATAAGACGTGTCGGAAGGGCGAGCGCTTCACTCTCTCTTACATGCTCGCCCTGACGCGTCAGCATACTGACCAGGAGAATACCTATACCGAACAGCAGAATGTTTCTTTCCCCTATACTGGCAGTCTGATGACTGAGCGTGAACGGTTTACAGAGCATACCCTACAAGCAGATTGGCTCAGACCTTTGGGAAAAGGCCATCAGTTGGAGGTGGGAACTAAATATATCGACCGTAGCAATAACAGCCATAACACACAGGAATTCTATGGTATCGACATGTTGACCAATGACGAGTTCCACCACACTACCCGCGTATTGGCTGCTTATGCTGACTACATCTATAATAAGGAGAAATGGTCGGCGAGGGCCGGACTACGCTATGAGTACAGTTTCATGCAAGGCAGCTATCCAGATGGGAAAGGGGTGGCGTTCGACAAGCACTTGGGCGATTGGGTGCCACAGGCTACACTGAAGTACCAACTCACAGACGCACAGTCGCTGAAACTGAACTATACCACCAGTATCAACCGGCCTGGCATTTCCTATCTGAATCCTGCTGTAGTCACGTCGCCGACTATTGTCCAGCAGGGCAATCCGCAGTTGTCTAGTTCGCACACCCAGCGTATCAGCCTGATTTATTCCTATATCCTTCCACAACTTACTTTGCAGATAGCACCTGCCTATAACTTCAGTTCTGGCGGTATCAGTTCCGTGCAGACTGCCAGGAATGATGTGCGATATTATACATATGACAATATCCTGCGTTATCGTCGCTTCTCCATCGAACAATATGTGCAATGGAAGCCTTTCGATAATACCACGTTCGTTATCAACAATAACCTCCGCTACGAACACAATGAGAATCCCAATCTGGGTTATCGCACCTTCGGATGGTCGGACAATTATTACGTCAACCTCTCGCAACAATTGCCCTGGAAGTTAAAACTCAATCTGAGTGTCTATGGTAAGATCGGGCATAGCCCATCGGGAATCTACTATATGCAGTATTCCTATTTCGACTATTACGCCTCGTTACAGCGTTCTTTCCTCAAGGATGACCGTCTGACAGTACGATTTGGCATGAATACACCTTTCGATAAATATGTGTCATCTGAGGCCGAGACCGTGAATGGTGATTATCGTGACTATCAGGCATCTTGGAATCGCGGGCGCTCATTCAGTCTCTCTGTCACATGGCGCTTTGGCTCTCTGAAGGCCAGTGTCAAGAAGGCAGAACATAGCATCGACAACGACGATGTGGTAGGAGGCATCACTAAAGGTCAATAGCTATGAAGAGATTTCTATTCCTGTCTGTGATAGTGTTCATCGTCATCATGGCGATCGTGTCTCTCTATGAGCGCAAGGACGACAAAACCGTGCCTCAGAAACTGGAGCGGGCGATGAGGCTCACACAGATGATGGCGTATCAGGATGACGACTATGATTACACTATCCGCTATCCCAAATTCTTCGAGCAGACAGACGATTCGCTATTGGACAAGGGTTGTTGCCGTTTCAGTTTCTGGCAAGATAGTACCGAGATTGTGCAGACGGCCTTTGTGGAACCAAATCCTGACTCGCTCACCGTTGAGCAGGCCATGCAGAAATATGCCTTAGATCTTCATGCCACGCAACAGATCAAGGGCGACGACTACTTTATCCTTTCTGGCTCTCTCCACACGGACACAGGCCAAATCGCAGGCCGTCGGTACTATGCCAAATTCGTACAGCATCGCAAACTTTGGTTCGTGCAATCCCTCACCTATCCGGAAGATTGCGA
>LXOW01453522.1_pt1 | contig 11681 bp, 6 predicted proteins | sample 1368591 | NCBI WGS metagenome assembly LXOW01 (sample SAMN04884650, study PRJNA319009) | bovine gut metagenome | isolation source: Cow rumen | host: Bos taurus | place: Italy: Legnaro (PD) | collected 2014-07-09
ATCTTGAAAGTAATGCGTCCACTACTCGAATTCATCTTGATGTCAGAGAGTCCCCACGGACACCCCACGCCTGACCATGTCTTCAAGTTGGCAGGAGTAGTATTGTTGTTGAGCTTAGTGACACCACCAGTCCCAGGAAACACATCGTATGCCGTATTAATGCGTAAACGGCGCGTTCCGCCGGCACGTACAATCTCATAGTAATTGCGCGAGGGGTCGTTGTTTACATTGTTCTTAGTCCATACAGTCAGGTCCGACCTGTCTACCCTGTGTACCAGCATACCGCTACCGGGCAAGCTGGCATCCCATTTAAAGCCGTTTTTCTGACGGTTCTCAAAAAGGAAGTACTCATTGTCCACAGGGGTTTCCATCATATACCCCTTACCATCTTTATACAGGGCATCCAGCTTGTAGCTGCCTTCAGCCTCTATCTTTTCCGGCTCATCGACAAAACCGACAGCCCAGCGTTCATAGAGCGAATAGCCAACAGGAGTACGTCCCTTGTCACTTTCCGTACCAGCAGCCATCACCGACCATGGTCCGGGATCATCACTCGAGCCGCCACTTGAGCTATAGTCTGCATCATAGAAGTCGGGCAGTCCCAGCACATGACTGAACTCATGACAGATAGTGCCAATACCATCGATAGTATGGCCGCCTAATAACGTTTTCTCCCACCCGTACATCTCTACAGAACTGGCATAGTCCCTAAAGGCGACACCGTCTTTCTTGAGAGTGGCTCCGCCGCGAGCTTTGATGACAGAGCGGTGAGGCCACCAATATCTGGAGTTGTTGCCGGAAAAGTGCGCTCCACAACCGGGAGCCATGAAGAAGACCAAATCCACCACACCGTCTCCGTCGCGGTCGTAGTCGGCATAGTTGATGTCTTTGTCAGCAACTTCTAAGACGGCATTAATGATATTACGACAACCCGCAGTCGACGAGCCTCTTGGGTCAACCTGGCTATAGTCAACCTTATAGGGACCGTAGACGTCGAATTCGGGTTTGAACTTGCCAAAGGAGTTGTCACTGAAATAGTCGCGCACACTGCCCGTATATTTCTGATTGTCATAGCCCGTATAGCCCTCCTTGTTCACCATGTCGGTCAACAGCTCCTTATAGTCACTACGCGAGAAAGACTTGTCGTTGAACTCTATCAGTATCAGCAGGCCACGGAAATCATTATAAGACGTTGCACGGCGCGAGCGCAATGTTTCCTGCTGACGGTTTTCCACAGCAGCCTTCATCTCGGCCTTCTCTGCAGTCATCTCAGGAGCCTGCATCTTCTGTACACCAGCCAGAAATGCCTGCTCAGATGCTGTGCGCTCTGCCAGGTCGTGAGCAACCTGTGCCGTAGCCTTCAACTGTCCGTCTTTCAGTTCGGCATAGACATAATAGCCACGGCTGTCCTTCACGACAGAATAGCCGTCATCGGTAGTATTGAAACTTCTCCATTCGTCACCATGCAGGCGAATGGTTACATAGGTTCCATCAGGTTGCTGCACCTTGACGGCAGCCGTGTGTGCCGGACATGCCACCATGCTGGCTATTGCGAAAGCAATGGCTATCAACAAAAGACTAAACCGTCTCATATTACTTTTTCATGATTTTTTTACCATCTTTGATAATCAAGCCCTTGTAGTCGTTGCCGACACGCTGGCCTTGCAAGTTGTAGAGGGCACCATCAGCCTGTCTGGTCTCGACGCTGAGCACGCTGATGCCTGTAGGAGCATCAACCTGTGTAGGACTTTTCACCATGTAAAGCTCGTTGATAACCTCATTATTCAGTACATCAGTACCATAAATGGCGGGAATATCAAAGTATTTGCCATCATAGCCCGACGCCACCGTAATGGACTTATCTTGGAACTTATTCACTACTTTTGCACGAGCGTCGCCACTGGTAGCCCATACGCCTCCATCTTTCTTTAATTGAGCAGCTTTCACTACCACATAGTCGGAATAGTCGGCCTCTGTCAAATCTTCCAGATTCACCTCACGCGGCTGTACCTCCTCACCTGCCTCGATAGTCAGTCCACTATCGTTCGTCGAACCATCAATGCCAACAACCTGAAGCATATTGTTATTCTGGCCTAACTTGGCAACTAAAGTGCCACTGACGCGGTCATTCTTCTTCAGATTCAGGCCCGTATTAGAGAACATGATACAACCTTTGGCATCACGGATGTAGGCTGTATTTTCATAGACATAAAGCACCTCGGCATTTTCAAGTTTCAAGAGGGTTTCTTCACCAACTTCCAACTGCTTGAATTCAGCCACATCAACAGGATTCAGGGCTTCTACCGTCACCTCGCAGGAAGCACTCAGGCCATTATCACTCTTAACCGTAATCTTTGCCTTTCCGGCAGCTACACCCTTGACGTTACCTGCCTGGTCCACCGTTGCCACCTTATTGTTACTTGACGACCAAGTCAGCGTATATTCAGCATAGTCAGGATTAGCAGTAGCCTCCAACTGTGCAGAAAGTCCAGCACCAACGGTCATTGTCTGAGGCAGGCTGAGACTCTTGAGGACGAAAGTATTACCTATGTCGAAAGACACAACCTTATTCGACATCTTTATATTAGTCAATCCCCACTTGGTGCTTTTGCCTGCCCACGTCTTCAGGTTCGCGGGTGAAGTAGCATTATGTAATTCCGTTACTTTTCCCGTACCAGGAAACACATCGTAAGTCGCTCTGCGGCCACTGCCACCGGCACGAATCACTTCATAATAGTTGTGCGAGGGGTTGCAGTTAACAGTATTGTTATACCATACCGAGTTATTGGTTTTGTCAACCCTGTGTACCAGCATACCGCTGGCCGGCAGGCTGGCGTCCCACTTGAAGCCACTTGTCTGACGGTTCTCAAAAAGGAAGAACTCATTGTTCACCGAAGAGTTTATCCTGTATCCTTGTCCTTCCTTGTACAAGGGTTCCAGCTGATAGCTGCCCTCGTCATCAATCTCAGGAATGTCGTCAATAAAGCCGGTAAACCATCGTTCGTAGAGCGAATAGCCAACAGGGGTACGACCATAGTTTGCATCAGTGCCGTTAGCCATCAGAGACCACTCTCCTGGGTCATTGCTTTGCCCGCCACTTTTCTCATAGTCGGCATCGTAGAAGTCAGGAAGTCCCAAAACATGGCTGAACTCGTGGCAAATGGTACCGATACCGTCAATGGTATAAAAGCCATCTTCCCAGCCATAGAATTCAACAGAACTGGCATAGTCATAAATATAGACTCCGTCTTTACTAATTCTTACCTGAGAGCGATGCGGCCACCAAAGACGTTTGTCGTTGCCCGTATAACAAGAGCCATAACCCGCTAACATAAAGAATGCCAAGTCCACATTGCCGTCACCATCCCGGTCATAGTCGGCAAAGTTGATGTCGGCATCTGCCGCATTCAGGGCTGCTCTAATGATATTTCCAACACCTGATGCAGTCGAACCATCGGGATAGTACTGGCTATAATTTACCTTATAGGGTCCATAGACGTCAAACTCCGGGGTAAACTTGCCAAAGGAGTTGTCACTGAAATAGTCGCGCACGCTTCCCGTATATTTCTGATTGCCATAGCCCGTATAGCCCTCCTTGTTCACCATGTCGTTAAGAATCTCTGGGTAGTCCTCGCGGGAGAACTCCCTGTCGTTGAACTCTATCAGTATCAGCAGGCCACGGAAATTGTTATAGGACGTTGCACGGCGCGAGCGCAGCGTTTCCTGCTGACGTTTTTCAACGGCAGCCTTCATCTCGGCCTTTTCTGCAGTCATCTCAGGCGCCAGCATCTTCTGTACACCGGACAGGAACGCCAGCTCAGATGCCGTACGCTCTGCCAGGTCGTGGGCAACCTGTGCCGTTGCCTCCAACTGGCCGTCTTTCAGTTCAGCATAGACGTAATAGCCACGGCTGTCCTTCACCACAGAATAGCCGTCGTCGGTAGTATTGAAGCTTCTCCATTCGTCGCCATGCAGGCGGATAGTCACATAGGTTCCATCAGGCTGCTGCACCTTGACGGCAGCCTTGTGTGCAGGACGCGCCGTCATACTGCTCACGCAGAGTAGCAGCGTCACTAATACGATTGTCAGTCTTTTCATCATCTTTAATTATTATACGAAAACCATGCAAAGGTAGTGCAAATTAAGCGAAACACAAAACATTTCAACATTTATTAATTTTTTTCCCGAAATATGGCACAAAAAATCGGGAGAGCCAAACAGCCCTCCCGATGCTATATGGAATTGTAATGCTTTGATTACTTATTCATAAACTTACGGCCGTCCTTGATAATCAAGCCCTTATAATCCTTGTTCACACGCTGACCTGCGAGGTTGTAAGCAGCAGTCTTGCTGTCGAGTTTCGTCACAGCAACGTTGATGCCACTGGCCTCACCCTGTGTAACGGTGACCTTCAGACGGGCACCAGGCTGCATGAAAATCAGATTTGCCTGACGGCCCTCTACACCACTAGGAAGTGCTTCGGCAGAGAAGATAAGGTCAAAATTGGCTTCAGTCAATTGTTGATCAGAATTAAGCGTGTAATGATCATCAATACTAACACTCAACCATTCTGGTGCTTCTTCTGATTCGTTATCTAACCAAAGTCCAGTTGTTGGCTTACCATTATCATCATTATAGATAAGCATTGGCTCAACATTTATCTTTGCTTCGCCACCAGTAGCAGGAATGGTAATATTGGTGTTATCATTGGTGGCGAGATAACCGTAAGCAGCACCATCTAAACCGATAAACAAGGACGTATTCCAACCTGTCCATGTATACCAATCCTCATCGGCATCGCCTGTAAGCGTAAACCATGTGCTTTCTTGTTGTGCGCTAAAAACACCTTCCTCAGCTTGACCACCCAATATAGCAGAGAATGTACCATTATCCCATCCTTCAATAACAATAAAGAAAGCATCTTCTATGAAAACATAATCAACATCGGTAGTCATTTCAAACTCATCTTCTATTGACAAAGGGAAAGATATAGCACTCAAACCACTTTTTTCAGCATATTCCTGATTGACATTTTCCGCAGTTGCAGTTCCTGTAGCAATTAAATCTCCAAGTCCACCATCTTCGCTGGCTTTATAAATCTTAACATCCAGATGGAAATCCTCATTATAAGAATTGAGAATTACAGGTAAGGTAATACCCGTAATATACAGAGGAGCTGAAGGCTTACCTTGATAAGAGATTATTTTGTGAAAACTATTACCCTCACCGGCTTTGTCTGGTGTAGCAAAATTAGAATAATACGTTAAGTCACCATCAGGATTAAAACGTGACATGATGGAATAAAGGCCATTGGAAAAACCAAAGGAAGACTGGCTTCCGCCACCATACATTTCAAAAGCCTCGTACTTAGCCGAACTCTCATCTTTGGCATTACCAAAACCAAATTTAAAGGTTGAAGAATTCTCGCCATTAGTTCCTGTAAGTGTGAAATCTGTATAAGTCATGTCGCGTGTGGCAGTGAATTGGTAATTCACATCTGTAGATGTCAGAGGAGTCTCATCTTCTGTTACCGACCATGCCCATGACGTAGCTTTTCCATCAGATGTATTCAACAAAGAGACAGGAGCATCCACACCGGTAATGGCCATGTTCGTAAGCCAATAGTTTCCAGCAAGAGATTGATTAGCAAACAAAACAGCATTATCAATGTCAAACATAGTAGTTGGAGCTAAACCACCTAAAGAGTATTTGACATTATAGTAAATTAGAGTATAGTAGACATTTGTTTGAGTGAATTCTATTTTATCAGAGAGGAAGAAATAATATGCCATATATCCATCAACAGGAGTCAATGACCCATCATCACCAAGGGTCAAATGAATAGAGTTGTCAGAAGATGATGTCAGCGGGTTAATCAGGTAAACATAAAGTGTTTTTTCAGAACCTTCATCGTTAATGACACTCTGTGCCACCTTTTGAGCAGGAATAGTCACGTCTCCTTTTGAATCTACACTATATGCAACAGGGATTTCAGGCAGATTTGTAAAAGGACTCGGAATAACATTCACCAAGCAAGGCTCTTCTGACTCCTCAAAAGTACCTGAGGTTAATGTCCAGGTTTCCGATTCACCTGAACGATAATTCTTTCCCGAAGCATCATAGCTTGGAGCTATCTGTCCTGCACGCTGAGCAATTTTGGACACGCGGTTAACTGCTGTAGCTTTAGAGCTTAATGACTTGGCAACATTCATGACAGGCATTTGTAATTCTGCCTTTGAATTTCTCTTTTTGAGAATTTTTCCGACTTTCTTCGCAGGAACAGCCTCATATTTCACAGCCTTCTTTTCCTGCAAATCAGGCATTGTACGCATGACACTCACTTTCTGCGCACTTACTGAGCAGACAAATAATGCAGCTGCAGCAAATAGTAAAAATTTCTTCATAATCATTTTGTTTTTTAGTTAATAATATGTTATATTTAATTAAGTTTAAACGTCGTTCCACCACTGACTGCAGTAAACACGCCACCAGTAGGAAGGAAATAATCGTTGGGAGTAACATTGTATAAGCCGTTCAGCGTTGCGGCAAAGGCGCGAGCCAAATTCTCCATCTCTGGAGAACGCTTCACTATACTTTCCATATTCTTGTCGACCTTATTATCTGAAGAATAAACAATTTGTAACTGACCATATGCTGGGTTATATAATTTCAGTTCAACACCTGCTGTATTGGTTTTCGTCTTAGCAGTATTAGTATAGAATGTCAACACAAGACCCGTTACAGCATTAGTTCCGGAAGACTTTCCTATGCCAATAGATGCCAAACTCCAAGCCTTATTAAATACGGCGGCAGCAGCATCAATTTGCTCATACAGTGATTTCTGTTCAGCTGAGAACAATTCTGTATCCATCTTCCACACAGCAGTGTGATTTACAACATATTTGTCCCAACAAGGGATGACCTGGACTGTGCGGTCTTCGTTCAGGAGGCAGGACTCGTCATCTGCAAGGGTGAACTCCTGGAAGGCATTGGTGCTGAGGGAGTCAACGCGATGCAGGCGGAAGCCCTCAGGTGTGAACACACAAGAGAGGACCTTGTTCTTGAGCGGGTCAACCAGACGATCGACATAGTTGATGTAACCACGGTTGAGGCGCGAGAAATACATGGTATCGGTACCGTTGGTGACATAATAGGACGTCAGCGTGGTGTTGGTAATTTTGTTCTTCATGTCGGTGACAGTCTGGATATACTCTTCCCAGGGAAGGTCACAGGGAATGAAGCGGATTTGGGCGCGATGACGCTCGCCGAGGAAGACAATTTCATCATCCTTGAACGACGACATAACAAGATTGTGGTCGCCATTCATACCCTCACCATTATTAACAAGAGTGCCAGGAGCTGCCGACGGGTCTACGGGATCCTCGAAGACGGTGAGGATATCGTTCCATGTGTCGAACGACAGCACGGGACCTTCCTCAGCCAGCATCTTAAAGGTGCTGGTGTCCTCGGTGTACTTGTTGGCATTGCCGTCACGCAGGAAGCGGTGGTTGCCTGCCAGCGTCACGCTACCAGACTCCTCGAAGTCTCCAAAGAGGTTGAAGCCTTCAAAGTCGTAGTCGTCGGTACCGGCAACGAAATACTGAATCACCCAGCCGTGGTTGCCACCAGCACTCTGCTGCACCAGACGCTCCTTGATTTTCTGATTCATGTGCGTAACACGCAAGGCTGCTGTCTCGTCAAAAAAGTCTTCTTGTTCAAAGGTACAGCCCAGCAGCGTTCCTGCTGCTGCAACGCACAATGCATAGTGCATCATGCATAATTGGCTGCGCATCCCTTTCTTCACCTTATTATATATATACTCTATCTTCATATCGTTCTTTATTATGAATTGTGCATGATGAATAATGCATTATTTCAGTTCATAGATGACCACGTTGTTGCGAGTGAATTCATTGATATTCTCCTGACGCTTACGCACCTCACGACGAATCTCATAGAGATGGAGTCCCCAGTTGGTGGTGTACCACTTGGTGGCAATGTCGATTTTCTTAAGAATAGCGTTCATACCGCCGATTTCGTCAGTAGCACGTTCTTCTGCCCAGTCGAGATAGGCACGGAACGAGGTGAAGTCAGCCACCTTGACATAGGTAGGAGCATCCTCGCCCTTGCTGGCATATTCCTGACGTGCATCGTCAATATGGAAGCTGGGAACGAAGCGCTTGGTTTCCTCGCCAGTCTCGCCGCTGACATGTGTCTCCTCATAGATGGAGAATTGGTTCCACGGTTTGGAGGGGTCGTCAACACCACGAATCTCCAACGAGTCGATGAGGGTATAGACCTGCTCCTTGTCACCACTCTTCAGACCACCATTTGCACAGGCATCGATGATGGTGTTCATCCAGCGGGTGTCGGTATCGGTAATGGTGCAGGACAGCGTCTCAACAAAGTCCTCGTAGCTGGCGCTGGAACCATACTGGGTGATGTATCCCAGAGAATGGCTCTGCACAGAGTCACGCTCTTGCCATGTGATGGGGTCGTAGGAACCCGGCGTCACCTGACCGAAGGCAACAGGATAGGACTTCGTCTGATGCAGGATGTGCGAGAATTCATGGTGCATCGTATGGAACTGGTCTTTGTTGAGCAACTCCATATCGGCAGAGGTATATTCATCATCCGCTGTCCACATCTTCATGTTATTGACGTTAATCAGCGTGATCTTCACACCTGCTGAGGCATAGCCTAACGTCTCAGTGCCTGTCGTAGGAGAGTAGGCTGCTGAACCTATGAAATGGAAGATGCGCGGACCATACTTCTTCATGAAGTCTTCACCACCGTAACGGGTGTAGACATCATAGAACAGGTACTTGATATAATGCGCCAGCAGCTGCGACTTCTTATAGTCGGCAGGCGACAGCTGGAACGAGAGGTTCGATGCAGGGAAGTTAAACCGGTACTGTATCTCCGTATTGTAGGGAAGTACAAAATTCTCGTAAAGCCACTGGTCAAAAGGTGCCGTAGACTGCGTATTGTCAACAACAGGAATATCCGTGTCGAAGATGCTGTCGTCGAAGTCATCGTCGCCGCCGCACGAAGTCATCATAGGCAAGGTGGCAAAAAGGCAAAGGGACAGAAAGACTGTCACTGTCCTTTTCACTTCGTTGGTTGTTATATGTATTCTCATAATCGTATCAGTTGCTATGTTATTCTTATCTTCCTGTTTTGTCTGTTACTTCGCCAGATAAGGCACTGGCTGACTGGACATAGGCTTTGACATATAGCCGCTACCGTTAGTGATGCCTGAACCTGTCTCACGGCTACCGGGCATACCGGCCTCGATGACGTTGTTAGGCAACTGCAGCACACGGCGCGGGTCGTTCCAGGTCAGCGAGTCGGTGTGTATCTCGTCCTCTAACGGACCACGGTAATGGTGGTAGACGGTGATGCCATAGCGCTTGATGTCGTACCAGCGGTCACCCTCATAGATACGCTCGATGCGGCGGAAGTGCAGAATGCAGTCCAGGACGCTCAGGTCATCGCCGTCAAGCACTTTCTGGAAGCCCATCTCCTGGGGGTGCAAGTCGCTGACGTAGATGTTGCCGCCACGGGCATTGCGGTTGTACTTGCTCTTGATACCTTCGAGGGTCAAAGCACTGGTCACCATGTGCGAATTGGTCCAGAAACCTAAGTCCTGAATGGCACCGTCGCGGTCACCCATATAAAGTTTGGCCTCTGCACGGCAGAGCAGCGTCTCGTCAGCGGTGAAGGGCTGGTAGAGCATGTGGACAAAGCCGATGCCGGCAATCTTGTCGGTATACTCAAAATACTCGTAGACGCGGAACATCCATACGCCATACTCCTGACCACCCCAGATAAAGAGATTACCATCATAGCAGGGGAACCAGCCAGACCAGTTGGGGCCACCGCCGGTAATCAAGATCTGCAGCGTGGAAGGCACCGTCCATGTCTTGCCGTTGGAAGTGAACGTCGTTCCGTTGTTAGTGGCATAACGGCATGCAGAGAGCATGCGGTCCTGCAACGAGTAGGTAGACTGGATGAGGAAGTTACACGGTGCCGTATGGTCGTTATAATCGTTCAGACGGGTGTCGATGGTATTCTGGTTGATGCTGCTCCACTTGCGCAGCATGGAAGACGGCGACGTGCCTAAAGCCTCGTCGGCATACTTGACGACCTTGGCATAGTCGCGCTTGAAGAGGTAGAAGCGGGCGGCAAAGGCATTGGCGGCATTCTTGTTGAAGTGATAAGCAGCAACCTTCAACTTGGAATCGTCAATATAGGGCAGACCTTCTAACAGGTCTTTCTCTATGAGGTCATAAGTTTCCTTGACGCTGTGCAGGAATTCCGATGTACTGTAGTCGACGTGTACCACTGACTCGGAGCGGGTAACATACGGAACACCCCTGTCATTCTGGCTCTTCTGGTCGTCTTTATAGGTCTCGGCAAACACGTTAACCAAGATGAAATGCAGATAGGCTCGCAGCACATGGGCTTCGCCCCAGGCATGCGACAGCTCAGGGTCACCAGCTGGATTCCGAGTCATCTCCAACATGGCCTCAATGGCGTGGTTACACACCGAGATACCGGCATAGTAGGCTTCCCACACCTGATAAGGCGTGTCGTTGGAGTTGATGGAATAGTCGTCAATATCAACCCACTTGTAGGCCTGTTCATGGAAACGCTCGTAAGCATCGTTATGGGTAGCCGGCACCACGACGTTGTCGTCAACATAGTTGTCACCACTCAGCTCACAGATAACGGCGGGCGTAGCTACAGGATATGCCGATGTAAGCAGTCGCAGCACCTTGTCGGGCTCATCAATCTCCGTACGGTTGTCAGGCACTTCGTCAAGTTTGTCAGTACAGGAAATGAAGGCTGCTGCCATTCCGCAGGCGAACACGCCTGTCATCAAGAATATTTTGATATCTTTCAGCTTCATATATCTTATATTGTCTGTCAATTTCAATTTTCAACTTTCAATTCTCAATTAGAACCCAAGACGCAGGGTGGCGGTTATCTGCTTAGAGATAGGCGATGCCACACCACCGGAATTGATGAACTCCGGATCCTGTCCGTTAAGGTTCTTGTCGGCATAGAGCAGTGCGATGTTCGTAGCAGCCAGCTTCAGGGAGGCACTGGTCAGGAAGCGTGTCTTAGCCACCAGTTCCATGGGGAGCGTGTAGGTCAGTGCCACTTCCTTCAGACGGACGAAGTCGCCCTTGGCAGAACGTGCCGTAGAGTAGTTATAGGCATTGTATGCCGTGCTCAGGGCGGTGGAGCCATAGCGGTCACGCTGGTTGAGCGAGGCTATNNAGCGACGAAAGGTCACTATAGGCATAGGAGAACACGGGGTCAAGGCGTACCCTGTTGCCACCGCTATAGGTGATAAAGACCTCAAAGTTCAGCTTTCCAGCCTTTGCGAAGTTATACTGGAAGTTGTTGCCGAACGAACCATACCACGTCGGGTCTGTAGGTCCTTCATAGACCAGGAAGTCCGTCAGCTTCTCTGTTTCCTGGAAGTTAACGCCACCCACGGTCTTTTCACCATCCTCATTGTAGACCATCGGCAGACCTTCGCTGTTCAGACCGGCATAGCGATAGCTGAAGAGCGGGTTGACGGGATAGCCCTCAACACCATAGCCAGCACCAGTGACTAGGTCAACGGCACGGTCGCCGGTATTCAGGCGAGTAATCTTGTTGGTGAC
>LXOW01111741.1_pt1 | contig 11679 bp, 7 predicted proteins | sample 1368591 | NCBI WGS metagenome assembly LXOW01 (sample SAMN04884650, study PRJNA319009) | bovine gut metagenome | isolation source: Cow rumen | host: Bos taurus | place: Italy: Legnaro (PD) | collected 2014-07-09
GACCATATCTGGAATGCCTTGAATTCCTGCTATGGTTATGGCAATAAGGATGTGGCCATCCTCGATGCCAACCGTTATTCGGACGATGGTCTGACCTACATCTCAAGTGTTCCCCGTACCTACATTACCGCAAATGGCGAGGGATGGAACGATTATTTCAGCGACCGTAAAATCCAAAACGCCAATTACTGGAAGATTGCCAACGTTGAGTTAGGCTGCAACCTGCCTAACAAGTGGTTCGGTAATTATGTCAGCGGTGTGCGTGTCTATGTATCCGCACAGAACCTCTACACCTTTACCAAGTACAAGGGTTACAATGTCGATTTCGCTCCTGGAACCTTTACTCCCGGTTATAACTACTGCTCTTATCCAAGTGCACGTAGCTTCATGGCCGGTATCCACTTCTCGTTCTAAACGATAACGAAACGAAAAATCGAAAACGAAAAATCGAAAATAACATGAAACTATATAAATTATCATTGGCCCTTGTGTTGGGCCTTGGTGCGCTGACATCGTGCAGCGATAAGTTGGAACTGACCAACCCCAACCAGCAGACATCGGGAACCTTCGGTTACACTGCCGATGAACTGGAGGAAACTGTTATTGCCGCCTATAACCATATCCGTATGGAAGGCACCTATGCCCGTGTAGGCTTTATGCTCGACGTATGTCGTGGCGACGAGGTGTGGAATTCGTCACAGGTTTGGTACATGCCATTTGACGATCTGAACGCTCCCGTCACCGACGAAATCGGACAGTGGTCATGGCGTGACTGGTACTACACCATCAATGTCTGTAACTTTATTCTCTCAAGATTTACCGACGGTGGTGAACCACTCTCTGACAGGTATGCAAAGATCAAGGGACAGGCATTGTTCATCCGTGGCTTGGCCTATTACAATTTGGCAGGTTACTACCAGAATCCCATCCTGATTACTGACTATAGCCAGTACTCATCACTCGATGGTCTTTATGCCGCTAACCGTGAACCGGAGGACAACGACGGCAATGCCCAGTATTCCCGCGTATGGGATCAGGTGGAGGCCGACTTTGCAGAGGCCATGACGTTGCTGCCTACCCGTGATGCCGGCGGCCAGTGGGAAAAAGGACGTGCTACCTGCGGTGCTGCTGCCGGTTACTATGCACGTGCACTCATGATGCGCCATAAATACAGCGAGGCACTCACCGTGCTTAAGGCTATCATCAACGGACAATATGGTACGTACAAGCTCATGGCCAACTATGGAGACAACTTCCGTGAGGGTGCTGCCTATGAGAATAACGACGAGAGCCTCTTCGAGGTACAGTATCTGGACTATGGCTCACAGGGTACCGACGACGAGTGGACACCGGTGAACACCAGTGCCAACGCTACACAGGGCCATGCCATCGAGAGTAACTTCGGTCCTGGCGACTGTGGTGGATGGGCAGACCTTTCTGCATCTCCCTGGCTCTATAACCTGTTCAAGGCTGAGCGTACTGTTGACGGCTCGCTCGACCCTCGCCTCTATTGGACCATCGGCACCTACGAGCCTGAGTGGGAAGGTTTCGAATACGGAAATGTGTGCTACAATGTTGCTCAGACGGACAACTGGGGTAGCGACGCTCCGCTGGTAACCAACAACAACAATGGCGGTCTGCCGGTAGCCAAGAACACCAACATGCGAACAGGTCTCTACGAGAAGGTCGTCACTGGTCTGCACTGTGGTATTAACCTCCGCATGATGCGCTACAGCGACGTGCTGCTGCGTGCTGCCGAGTGTGAGAACGAGGTGAACGGTCCGACACAACAGGCCATCGACTGGATCAACCAGGTGCGCAACCGTGCAGGACTGGCTGGTCTGAAGCTGGCTGACTTCAGCTCAAAGGACAAGCTCTTCGAGCAGATTGCCAATGTGGAGCGTCCCAAGGAGTTCGGCTGTGAATTCGGACGTGGCTTCGACCTGCTGCGCTGGGGTTTCTTCTACAGCGCCGACCGTCTGCAGCAGCTGAAGGAGCATGCTGCCGTCAACTTCTGGACAAAGGCGAACTATACTGGCGGTGTGGTGACCTTCACACCGAAAGACCCCGTAGAATACAGTACTTGCAGCAAGAGTTCCTTTGATACCTGGCAGCAGGGACATGAGTTCTTCCCCATCTATCAGGGTACCCTTAACGACAATCCCAACCTCGTGGGCAACTCTGCCAATACGAACAACGACAACTCTTCTTTCTTCACGAGCATGGGCTGGACAGTACATCCCGTGGTAAAACTCTAAGAAGATTATACATTAAAGAATAAACAATAAAGATTTAAATATAGGATATTATGAAATATCTCAATAAATTCTCATCCGTTATATGTGCAGCAGCCTTTGGCATGCTTGCTCTGACGAGTTGTGAGGGCGGTGACCTGTTCAGCGTCGATTCGCCCGACTGGCTCTCTGCCAAAGTTGATTCCATTGCCAATGCAAAGGGTCAGGGCGGAGAAGAAGAAATCGAGGGCCTGGTGGAAGATGTCTATACCGTTGGTGCTACGGACTACAGCACGGGATGGTGGGCACAGTTCTCGAAATACTATCAGATTCCTGAAGGAGAGAAGTGGGTGGCTCAGTATAACCTGAGCATCAACCCCAGTGCCTCGAACACGTATAAGAACTTTGCGTTGATTATCACGAACGACGAGGACCGCGGTGCCTCCAACTATAAGGAGTACGGTGCCATCCGCTACGACCATCAGCCCAGCGGAAACTCCGAGTGGGGTGACTACATAGACCGTAGCCTCGTTGAGAGCACGCTGACGTTCGAGACCGACACCGATGCTGGTGTAGATAAGCTCGGCGGAAAGGTAACACTGACCATTGACCGTACAGGCGGCGGACTGATTGTCACGATGACCAACGGCACGGTGACGAAGATCTACAAGCAGACATCGGCACTGGTAAACCTGAATGCCGATCCGTCGAACACCACCATCCGTGCGTTCCTCGTACCTGAGGGCTCGTACATCAACTTCCTTGGTTCGACCATCGAGCCCATCGGCGGCTATACCTCGAAGGAGGACAAACAGCCGCTGTCAATGGAGCTGACGGGCGTTCCCAGTGAGGTGCTGGTAGGTACAACGCTTGAAGAGGCAATGGCCAATGTCACGGCTGTCGTGAACTTCGAACAGAGCGTATCGAAGAACGTGACGGCTGCCGACCTGACGTTCCAGGCCGTTCCCGACATGACTGAGATTGGTCAGAAGACACTTGTGGTCATGTACAACAAGACCTTCAAGGGTGAGCTCTGTGCAAAGCCCATCGTGGCCGTCAAGACGTTCAACGTCGTGAAGGAGCTCTCTGCCTTCACGCAGACGGTGGTTGTTCCCTCTCCACTGGTGCTGGGTGCAACGGATAACTCTACCGGCTGGTGGGGTGCCCATACGGATAACATTAAGGTGGCTCCTAAGGAGACCAAGGTGGTCAACTTCACCAACTACACCACATGTGCCAACAACTGGAATAACTTCGTCATTGTGCTCAACAAGGCTAGTCTGGCTGAGTATGCTGTGGTACGTGCCGATAACTACGGCTGGGGCGACGGCTATGCTGCCTGCAAGCCGGTGGGCGGCTTTGCCGACGATGACGCATGGACTGCATGGCGCAATGCCATGAACGGTGCCAAGGTGACGGCCTACATCACCAACAACGGTGACGGCACGGCCGACATCAAGGCTGTGATGCATGGTACTGACGGTAATGACTATGTACAGGAGTACAACGGCATTAACACCGTCGATCCCGATGACATGTACTTCCGCTTCACCGTTGACGGATGCCATCTGGTATTCGACAATGAGTTAGGTGCTCCCGACTGCTCTACGGGCTGGTGGGCGGCTCACTCACCGCTGGTGCAGGTAAAGGCTCATCAGGTCTGCACGGTCAACTTCACCAACTACACAAGTGGTGCCAACAACTGGAACAACTTTGTCGTTGTGCTCAACAGGGCCGACCTCTCGGAGTATGCTGTGGTACGTGCCGATAACTACGGCTGGGGCGACGGCTATGCAGCCTGCACGCCGAGTGGCGGTCAGGCTGACTGGGGTGCATGGCTTGCTGCCATGAACGGTGCCAAGGTGACGCTGCAGATTGTCAACAACGGCGACGGCACGGCTGACGTGAAGGCTCTCATGAACGGTACTGACGGTCAGATCTATACGCAGGATTACATCGGCATCAACACCATCGATCCTGACAACTTCTATTTCCGCTTCACCGTAGATAGCAGTTATCTGAAATTCGAGTAATGATGAAGCAGCTGTTAAGACTATTCCCCCTGCTGGTGCTGGGACTGCTGGCGGTAGCCTGCGGAGACGATGCACCGGGTGATGACAATACGGGCGGTTCACTGTCGGTCTCTGTGCCGACAGTGACGGCCGTCACGTCGTCTTCGGCTGTCGTTTCTGCAACGGTGACAGGTTCTGGCATTACCAGTCGCGGCGTATGCTATGGCACGTCGGCCAATCCGACCATTCAGGATACCAAGGTAGCTGGCTCTTCGGCCAATATCTCTGTTACCCTGTCCGGTTTGTCTGCCAAGACTGTTTACCATGTCCGTGCCTACGCCCAGACCAGCAACGAGGTGAAGTATTCTTCTGACGTGGCATTCACGACCCTCGATGACACCTCTGACGAGGACGAGGAGCAGACCGAGGGACCGTCAGCCCTGAAACGTGTCAGCGTGCATGACCCCAGCGTGGTATGGGACCCGTCAACCAGCAACTACTACATCTTCGGTTCTCACCGTGCTGCGGCCCGTTCCAACAACATGATGTCGTGGGTGACGTTCACGGCACCCTGGGCAACGGCAACCAGCACGAATGCTGCCAACTCTGCTGCCTTCACCACTCCTCAGGTGACGAAGGTCAAGAAGGACGGCAAGGAGATTGACTTCACGTTCGATGCGCAGGCATGGTCGAAGCGCGGCAACGCGGCTTACAACGTCGATGGTAACATGTGGGCGCCCGATGTCATCTACAACAAGGCTATGGGCAAGTGGTGCATGTACCTCAGCATCAACGGTGACAACTGGTATTCCAGCATCATCATGCTGACAGCCGACAAGATAACAGGCCCCTACCGCTACCAGGCCCCTGTCGTCATGAGTGGCTTCCATACGGGCAACGCCTACAAGGACACCGACCTGGAAATCGTATTGGGCGAGCAGACCTCACTACCTGGCCGCTATGCCGTGGGCAACAAATGGGGTAACCGTTATCCCAACTGTATCGACCCCTGTGTCTTCTACGATGAGACGGGCAAACTCTGGATGTCGTACGGCTCGTGGAGCGGTGGCATCTGGATGCTGGAGCTTGACGAAAACACTGGTCTGCGCGACTATGATGTCAACTACACCCTCACCGGTAGTGGCGACGGCATCACCATCGACCCCTACTTCGGAAAGAAGATTGCCGGCGGCTACTACGTATCAGGCGAGGCCTCCTACATTGAGTATATCGGTGGTTACTACTTCCTGTTCATGACCTATGGCGGACTGGCAGCAGGCGGCAATCCCTCCGATTATAACAACGGCGGCTACCAAATGCGTGTGTTCCGCTCGCAGCAGCCGGATGGACCCTATTATGACAGTAAAAACGGCGCTGCCGTGTTCAATAAGTACTTGCTGAACTTCGGTCCTAAGGAGAACGACGACAACCGTGGCGTCAATATCTTCGGTGCCTATGGTTCATGGGGCTACCAGACGGTAGGCAACTACAGCGAGCGCTCGCAGGGACATAACAGCATCATTGCTGCTGGCGACGGCCTCACCTACTTGGTTTATCACACCCGTTTCCAGAACCTTGGCGAGGCACACGAGGTACGTGTCCATCAAGTATTCCAAAACGAAGATGGTTGGTTGGTAGTGGCCCCGTTTGAATATACTGGTGAACGCGTGAAGAGTGCATCCATCGGCAAGAAGCAGAAGATTGCTACAGAGAATATTCCTGGTAAGTATAAGCTGCTGGTACACAACTACAAGCTTGACCATACAGCCAAGGCTTTGTCGAAGCCGGTTGAGATTACGCTCAATGCCGACGGAACCATTACGGGTGCCGACTATAGTGGCACATGGACAGCCAAGGCTGGCACGTCGTACATCACCATCAACATTGGTGGCGAGTACAAGGGCGTGATGGTTGAACAGACACTGGAGCCCAAGAACGAGAAGGCACCCTGTTTCACGGCGCTTTGTGCCAAGACTGGTGTGACTATCTGGGGCTATAAATACAGCAACTAAAGTCAGCATAACAGTTTAACGACATGAACCGTATTAAACTCTTTTTAGTGGTGCTCGCCATGAGCACCACTACCCTTGCACAGCGTCTTCCGCTGCAACCATTACAGACCGATACCCCCATGGTTCATGACCCCGTCGTGGCCTTTGAGGACGGAACTTATCACCTCTTTGCCACTGGCATGGGCATTCAGCACATGACGTCCAACGACCTGAAGACGTGGACCGTCAAAGCCGAACCGCTGATGACCGTTATCCCCCACTGGACGCATGACTCCGTGCCTGGCTTCATGCACCATGTGTGGGCGCCGGACGTCATCCGTTGGCACAATAGGTGGTGGCTGGCCTACAGCTGCTCCACCTTCGGACGCAACGGCTCCGCCATCGGGCTGCTTAGCACCCGTTCGCTGGCTCATCCTCTGTGGAACGACGAAGGCTGCATCGTGATATCACGGGAAGGGCGTGACAATTGGAACGCCATCGATCCGAACTTTGTCATCGACGACAACGACCAGCCTTGGCTGGTATGGGGCTCCTTCTGGGATGGCATTCAGATGGCTCGTCTCGACACAACGATGCATATCGTAAAGGGTGAGACCCCCCGTACCATTGCCCGTCGTTATAATTTGAATAGCCAGGAGAGCAAAGATGCTCTGCCGATTAATCCGAATCCGCCCAAGAATCCCACGTCCGACTTCGCCGGTCCCAATGCCATCGAGGCACCGTTCGTCTTCAAACATGACGGCTGGTACTATCTCTTCGTTTCGTGGGACTACTGCTGTCAGGGCTCTAAGAGCAACTATCGCGTAGCAGTAGGACGCAGCCGCATGGTCGAAGGACCTTATCTCGACCGTAACGGCAAAGACATGCGCTATGGTGGGGGTACGCTCTTCTTCGAGGGCGACAAGGTCAACTACGATGCTGCCGGACATTGCTCTGTCTATCATTTCAATGAAGATGATCTTTTCTTCTGTCACGGCTACAGCATTCCCATGCAGGGTGCCTCCATCTTGGTACAGCGGCCCATCAGTTGGACGGCTGACGGTTGGCCGACCATCAATTATTAAATAAAATACAATGAAATACTTTTGGGTGACCCTTATGATGATGGTAACGTTGGGCCTTGGTGCCCAAACGTTATCATGGACGGCCGATAATGGTAATGGTACGTTCACCAACCCGTTGTTCTACGACGAGTTCTCCGACCCTGACATCATCCGTGTTGGCGATGACTATTATCTGGCAGGGACGACGATGCACAGCGTGCCTGGACTTGTCATTCTGCATTCGAAGGACCTGGTGAACTGGACGAATGTCAGCTATTGTTTCGACCGTTTTGACTTTCCTGACGATGCATTCTCGCTTCGTGACCACAAGGAGATTTACGGGCAGGGCATTTGGGCACCGGCCATTCGCTATGCCAATGGACAGTTCTATGTCTTTTCGAATGTCAATGGTAAGGGGTTGCAATGCTATACCTCCAAAGATATTCGGGGACCGTGGAAGCACCATAATATGCAGGGACGCATCTATGACCTCTCCGTACTCTTCGATGATGACGGCAAGATTTACGCTATTCATGGATATGGAGAGGTAAAGTGTACAGAGTTGAAGCCTGACATGAGCGGTCCCATTGAGGCTACCGAACGTACCATCATTCCTGAGGGCAATGCGGTGGGTGAGGGTCATCACATGTACAAAATCAATGGCATGTACTACCTCATCTCCACGGACTACAAGCCCAATGGTCGTACGCTCTGCTCGCGTTCCAAAAGCATTTGGGGACCCTATGAAACCATCACCATCACAGCTGACGAGACCTTTGGTTATCATGCTGCACCGTTGACACAGGTCCCGCAAGATGTGAAGTATCGCATCGGTGAGGACGGAACACGCTTTGGTATTCCCCTTGTCAACAAGGATGCTACGGCCTGTACCAACATCCATCAGGGAGGCATCGTTGAAGACCAGAGTGGACAGTGGTGGGCATTGCTGATGATGGACTTCCANNCGTGCCCCTCGTACATGGTTCAAACCAGAAGCTGTCTCTGGTACTGATCAGTATACAGCACCTCATGCCCCATACGGCCGTCAGGAGGATTTCGACGGCAAGACCTTAGGGCGTGTGTGGCAGTGGAACCACAATCCTGACGACAGCAAGTGGAGTCTGAAAAACGGTCGCCTACGACTGCAGTCACTGCCTGCTGAACAGCTGCTGTGGGCACGCAATACGCTCACCCAGCGTGTCATTGGTCCAACGTCAATCACTACCGTCGAACTATACACCCGAGGCATGAATGACGGTGATGTGGCGGGATTGGGCAACATCAATGTTCCTTGCTCATGGATTGGCATCGTCAAAGACGGCAAGAACCTTACGTTGCGCTGCTTCGAGCAACTTACCAACGACACCATTGTTGTGCCGGTCGATATGGTCGGAGGAAAAATATGGCTTCGCAACATCGGTGACTACGACAACAACCAGGTGCAGTATGCTTACTCACTGGATGGTGTGATCTTCCATACGCTGGGACGTATGATGCCTCTCTCTTATCAGCTCATCACCTTCCAGGGGTCGCGCCATGCCCTCTTTGCCTTTAACCATCAAGGACAAAAGGGAGGCTATGCCGAATTTGATAATTTTACGGTCTCAGAACCCAAGGCAGATCGTAGTGGAAACATTCCCTATGGCAAAACCTTCCGCATCATCAATGTGGCAACGGACTTGCCCGCGATAGCAATGAAGCATGGTTTGCTCTACGATACCCAATTTACGGATAAGTGTCCTCAGACACGTTTCCGTATTATAGACAAGGGGCATGGACAAGTCATCCTGCAATGTGAAGATGGACGCTATGTCTTCTGTGCAGGCTATGGCATTGCGGGCGATGTGCGGCTGACAACCGATGTATCGAAGGCTGAGGTTTTTATGTGGCAGGATTATCTGGATCATGAGTTCATGCTCTTGTCCATGCGTACCCACCGCTATGTGGGTAAGAGTCCCACTACAGGCAGTCCATATTCTATGGACTTCACTGGTGCAGACCCCGCCCGTCGCAATGGCGCCATTTTCCGCTGGGAAGAGTGGCATTAAGCATGCCCTCTTGTGGATTAATAATTTATTTGTTAAGCCTCCAGGTGACACCATCCTTGGTATCCTTGACCTCAAAGCCAGCGGCAGCCAACTCATCGCGTATCTGGTCGCTAGTAGCCCAGTCCTTGTTCGCCTTTGCCTTGGCACGCAGGTCGAGTACCATATCAACCACCTTACCAAAAGCCTCCTCACGGTCGGCGTTGCCGCCAGTTGAGAGTTGAGAGTTGAGCGTTGAGAGTCCTAACAGGTCCTCGGCAAACAGGTGCATCACTTCCTTCAACTCCTTCAGACAGTCAGCGCAGATGGTGGCCTTGTGGTCAATGAGCTTGTTAACGGTAGAGCAGGCTTCGAACAGATAGCTGATAACCAGCGGAGTGGCGAAGTCGTCGTTCATGGCATCGTAGCACTTCTGGCGCAGTTCCTTAACCACCTTCTCAGTCTCAGCATCGCACTGGGCGCTGACGGGAACTCGCTCCAAGTCGCCAATGCCCTGCATCAGCTTCTGCAGTCCTTTCTCGCTGGCCAGCAAGGCATCGTTCGAGAAATCGACGGTGCCACGATAGTGAGCTGACAGTATGAAGAAACGGATGGTCATGGGCGAATAAGCCTTCTCCAACGATGCGTGGTTGCCCGTGAAGAACTGTTCCAGCGTGATGAAGTTGCCCAACGACTTACCCATCTTCTGTCCGTTGATAGTAATCATGTTGTTGTGCATCCAGTACTTCACAGACTGCTTACCCTGCGAAGCCACAGCCTGTGCTATTTCGCACTCATGGTGGGGGAACACGAGGTCCATACCGCCACCGTGAATATCGAACTGCTCGCCTAAGTATTTGCGGCCCATGGCTGTGCACTCGCAGTGCCAGCCAGGGAAACCGTCACTCCAGGGACTGGGCCAGCGCATGATGTGCTCGGGCTGTGCCTTCTTCCACAGAGCGAAGTCGGCCTGATTGTGCTTCTCGCCCACACCGGCCAGCGTGCGACTCTCGTCCTTGATGTTCTCTAGGGAACGGCCGCTCAGGATGCCATACTTATGCTTTTTGTTATATGCCTCGATGTCGAAGTAGATGCTGCCGTTAGACTCGTAGGCAAAGCCGTTGTCCAGAATCTGCTGCACGAGCTGCTGCTGCTCGATGATGTGGCCTGTCGCATGCGGCTCGATGGAGGGACGCAGCACACCCAGCGCATCCATGGCCTCATGGTAGCGATTGGTGTAGTACTGGGCTATCTCCATGGGCTCCAGCTGCTCGAGCCGTGCCTTCTTCTCGATTTTGTCGTCGCCCTCGTCAGCATCGTGCTCCAAGTGGCCCACATCAGTGATATTACGCACGTAGCGCACCTTATAGCCAAGATGCTTCAGGTAACGGAACACCAGGTCGAACGTGATGGCAGGACGGGCATGACCCAGATGGGGGTCGCCATAAACCGTCGGTCCACAGACATACATGCCCACATGGGGGGCGTTAATCGGCTCGAAGCGCTCCTTCTGGCGCGTCAGCGTATTGTAAATAACGAGTCTTGATTCCATCTTTCTCTAATGTTTTGGCTGCAAAGGTACGAATAAGTGAGAACAATACAAAACAAAACACAAAGTTTTTGTTTTATTGTCGAACGTGAGTACCTTCGACGGAGTCAAAGGTACAAAAAAGATGAGCGTTGAGTTGAAAGTTTTTTGTAATATTGCCATTAGAGATGGCGAATTTACCCCGTTTCGGCAAAAAAAGAACAAGTTTCTTTGTTTTGCTCTCGACTTTTTGTAATTTTGCGCGAAATTTGTAAAACTAGACAACATGACACTAAAGGACTTACTGAATCAGAACGACCGTTTTGCTGCCGTCAACGGCATACAGCTGACAGAAGTGCGTGAAGGATTTGCCCGTGCTGAAATGACCGTAGAAAAGGACCACCTGAACGGAGGCAATGTCTGTCAGGGCGGTGCACTCTTCACGCTGGCCGACCTCGCTTTTGCCGCCGTTACCAACAGCCACGGACACCTCTCGTTCGGCGTACAGAGCAGCATTACCTTNNGGCGACCACCTCGTAGCGGAGTGCGTGGAGACATTCCCACACCACCGCCTGCCCTACTGCGAGGTGAAGGTACACAACCAGGAAGGAAAGCTCATCTGCTCGTTCACCGGCATGGCCTACAGCAAAAGCGACCAGACACTGCCCGTAGAGAAGGTAAAGGGTTGAAAAGGTGGAAGGTAGAGAAAATGAATTTTTTTATTCTTTTATTCTTTTATTCTTCCATTTTTTATTACCTTTGCAGCCGAATTTCCCATAGGGGCGTAGCTCAGCTGGTTTAGAGCGCTTCAGTCACATTGAAGAGG
>LXOW01287992.1_pt1 | contig 11675 bp, 11 predicted proteins | sample 1368591 | NCBI WGS metagenome assembly LXOW01 (sample SAMN04884650, study PRJNA319009) | bovine gut metagenome | isolation source: Cow rumen | host: Bos taurus | place: Italy: Legnaro (PD) | collected 2014-07-09
CAATGACAGAAGAAATTATTATAGCCGGTTTCGGCGGACAAGGTGTCTTGTCAATGGGTAAGATCCTTGCTTACAGTGGTATCATGCAGGACAAGGAAGTCAGCTGGATGCCTTCATACGGCCCCGAGATGCGTGGCGGTACGGCCAACGTGACCGTCATCGTCAGCGACGAGCGCGTGTGCTCCCCCATCCTCAACGCTTTCGACACTGCCGTCATTCTGAATCAGCAGTCACTCGACAAGTTTGAGGACAAGGTGAAGCCCGGTGGCTACCTCATCTACGACCCCAACGGCATCACCCACAAGCCCACCCGTAAGGACATCCACATCTACAGCATCGAAGGCGCACAGCTCGCCTCCGATATGGGCAACAGCAAGGTGTTCAACATGATTATCTTGGGTGCCTTCCTGAAGGTGCGTCCCATCATCGACAACAAGAACGTCGAAGAGGGTCTGCGTCACAGCCTGCCCGAGCGTGCCCACAAGCTCATCCCGCTGAACATGCAGGCCGTCCAGGTCGGTATGGACAACATCAAGGCTGAGAACTAATCAGTGGCCTTGCGCCGAACAATGAAAAAAGCCGCTCCGGTTGGGGCGGCTTTTTTTGTCATTTCAGGAGAAACTCGTAATTTTGCAAGCAAAATAGAGTCCCAATGAACATGAAGAATATACCTATTAATATTATATTGCTGGCAACATTGCTGCTGATGGCCAACTGGGTCAGCGCCCAAAGCTATAGCAACGACTTTGAGAACGGCTACGAATGGTACCCGCCCTGGAGCAACCTGCACCTCGCCGCCGACGACACGCTGGCTGGCAACCACGTCTGCCTGTGCGACACCCTGCACGAATACGGGCTGGGCTTCAGCATCGACGCCGAGCGCCTCCCCAAGGGGCACAACCTCAACTGCCAGTTCGGCTTCAACTTCAAGGCCCGCCACGACTCGCAGGCCGACATCGTGGTCACCATCAGCGACGCCACCGGCCTCCGCTATTGGAACGCCTACCCCCTCGCCAACTTTGTGAACGACACCACCGAATGGTCGCAAGCCAGCTTAAACCTCAACTTCCCCGCCGATTATTTCAACAGCAGAAGCAAACTGAAAGCCTTCATCTGGAACGAAGGGAGGGAAAGGCTGGTTTTCGATGATGCGCGATTGGAAGTCAAGCCGATGACAATGCCAAGTTATCAACCTGAAATTGGGCAAGACTCTCTGTCTCCATATAATCGACACTTTATTGTCAATCAAGACTTCATTCCCATTGTTGAATACATTAATGCAGATGGCGATACGGTCAACGACCCTTCCATAGTGGAAACCGACATTAAAACTTACCTTTCATGGAATCCCATTTACTCCATCCCCAACCTCTTGAGTAACATCTTCAAGACCGAAACACGGTTCAAGGAGGATGTCAAACTGCTTCGATTGGCATTTGTGATGCCTTTACCCAAAGGAAAACTCACCGTTTATCGCAGGAACCAACAAATCGACACAACCAATTTCAAAACCTCCTATTATCTTGACAGAGAAGGCTTTATCATCTCGGACGATACCTTAAGCCTTGCCACTTATCATAACACGGGTATCTCTTCCCTGCAACTCGACACAGAAAAACGATACGCCTGCTTCAACATCGACTACTGGCGCGACCATCCGCTATTGCATTACCCCATGCGAACGGACACTTCGGATTATTTTGAAGATATCTCCTATCGAGAAATAAAGGCAGGCGATGTGCTGAAAGGTGAGTTTACACTTTATGAATCTCCATGGTATTTTGACACGTACCAATATTTGCCCCGCCTCATGCCCGTGTGGGACGGCTACCAATCGGCCTTCATCTTCACCGAACATGCCGACTGGACCGACATCAGCACCCATCGCGCCGTGCTCTTTGGAAACGAGAACATTACCACGCCCGAAGCGGCCACAGGCGGTTTCTGCCATTACGGTATTCCTGTCACCAAGAGCGTGTTCTACTGGAATCCCGACCACATCACCAATGCCGAGACCAGCAAGGGACTTTTCAATGGTGAAGTGGCCACCATCAAGACGGACAAAGGATTCTTCAAGCTGCTGAAGCGCCTCAGGAAAGAAGGCTTCGAGATTTGCCTGCACTCGCCCGAGGTCTACACCACTATCCCGAGCGAGTTCCCGAAAGCCATGCGTTTCATGAAGCGGCAGTTCGGCACCGTCTCCTGGATTGACCACGGCTACAACAACGGTCCCGAGAAGAACCGCGAGGACATGGTTTGCGACGGCCTCCTCCCCCAGTCGCCCCAATATGCCGCCGAGCTTTGGAAGAAGAACGGGGTGCGCTACCTGTGGAACGCCTACTATGAGGAGAACCGCATGGAGCAGTACCACTTCGACAGCCACTTCGTGCAACCCTACGACGGCTTCGGCGACGCGCTGCCCAACCGACAAATCACCACCCTGCCCAATGGAGACAGAGATTTCCTGCTGTGGTCGACGCCCTCGACACTTGAGGTGAACGACGACAAAGACTGGTACTACTATTTCGACTCGGCCCGCCTGCAAAAGCTGGCGGACCATCACAATGTCTTCATCACGCACGTCTATCCCGCCTGGAGCGACCCCTATCGCGGCTTCTGGCAATATGACGAAGACAGTACCGCCGTGGCGATGCCTGGCTTCAACTTTGCCCTGAGCCAGCTGGCCCGCTTCCGCGACGAGAAGAAAATCCTGCCCACCACCATGGAGCAATACCTCAACTATTACGAAAAACTGCTCAAGGTGGATTATCTAATCCTTGACAACAACAGCATACAACTCATCAACCATGGTGAAACCATCGAGGGTCTCACCCTGCTTTGCACCAAGCCCATCGTCGTGGAAGGCAAGCCCATCAACTTCCGCAAGGTCGAAGAAGGTTATCTGGTGTGGTTTGACCTGAAGAAAAACGAAACTGTCACTATAAAAATCAGAGAATGAAAAGATTATCCATATTCGTCAGCGGCAACGGCACCAACCTGCAGCGTATTGCCGAATACTTTGCCGACAACCAAGACGTTGAAATCGTCAACGTGGTGTGCAACAATCCCAAGGCCTATTCCATCGAGCGGGCGAAGAACCTGGGCATCCCGCTGCGGATGATTACCCGTCAGGACTTCAAGAGCGAAGCCTTTGTCAAGGAGCTGCAAGACCTTCGCGTCGACCTCATCGTATTGGCGGGCTTCCTCTGGAAACTCCCCGAGGGGCTGGTCAAAGCCTTCCCGAAGCGCATCGTCAACATCCACCCTGCCTTGCTGCCCAAATACGGCGGCAAAGGCTTCTATGGCGAGCATGTGCATGAGGCCGTGGTGGCTGCCAAGGAAGCCCATTCGGGCATCACCGTCCACTATGTCAACGAGTTGTACGACAGCGGCGAGATTATCCTTCAGGCTCATGTGGCCCTCGAGGAAGGCGAGACGCCGGACTCGCTTGCCGCGAAGATTCACAAACTGGAGCAGACTTATTTCCCTGTGGCGATTGAATATGTTTTAGGGTCAGAGAATTGATGGAGGGCTGGCCTGTGACCTCACCCCCTGCCCCCTCTCCACAGTGGAGAGGGGAACCTGCCGGACGCGGGCCTGCCGAATGCTGGCCTATCTTTTTGAGTTTTGTAATTAGTTGATTATCAGTGCCTGTTTTTGCACCTCATGACGTGCCTTTACATCAGCTCTGACGTGCAGGCACATCAGACGTGACGTGCAGGCACATCAGGGTGTCATGTGCAGGCACATCAGATGTGATGTGCTGGCACATCATTTTTGACGTAACGGCACATCGTTTTTGATGTGCAGGCACAGTATTTTTGACGTGACTTTTCATCAGCTTTGATATACCGTTTCATCACACACGGCAAAAGTATACATACTTTCCGACATGAATCCCCAAAAGCATTGGACTTATAGTCCACGATTTGTGGACAATTTTTCCACTATACAGCTGCCGCGTTTCTGCGTCGCTTTGCGCATCCCCTCGCCTCGGGGAGAGGAGGCTGGGGGGTGAGGTCAACCAACTATTTATTCCGTCGGTAGAGCCTTGAAACCGTTGCCCATAATCTCGGAGCTTTCAATCACGTTGACGAAAGCGTTCGGGTCGAGGAAACGGAGGTTGGCCTTCAGTTTCACCAAGTCGCTGCGGTTGAGGGTCACGTAGATCATCTTGCGCTCAGCGCCTTGATAGAGGCCGCTACCAGCGAACACCGTACCACTGCGGTCCAAGTCCTTGATGATGAAGTCGCGCACCTCATCAATCTTGTCCGTCACGATGAAGGCCGTCTTGTAGCTCTTCACACCTTCCACCACAAGGTCGATAATCTTACTCTCGATGAAAATGAGGATGATGGAATAGATGGGCAGGCGGATGTCCTCGAAGGCCACGAGGGTGGTCAGCGAGATGATGCTATCGACCACCAGCACCAGCGTTCCGAGGCTAATCTTGGTGTATTTGTGGGCAATCATGGCGATGATGTCAGAGCCGCCTGAGGTAGCACCCGAACGGAAGATGACGCCGATGGCCACGCCATAGATAAGGCCGGCGACCACCGTGTTCAGGAAGAAGTCGGGCATGAAGTAACGCTGAGTCTCTCCGTCCATAAAGAACAACGATGACTGCAACTCCGTCTCGAAGAACGCTCCGTCGTGGATGAGCGGCGCATAGCCCCACCAGGTCTCCACGATATAAGTAAACGCCGGTATCAAGATGACTGAAATGACCGTCTTGACGCCAAACTTGGGACCCAAAACAATGGTACCGATGATGAGCAGTGGGATGTCCATGCAGACGCCCGCCAAGGAAATCTTCCATCCCCACAGGGCGTTGAACACGTTGGCCAAACCATACACGCCGCCAGGGGCCAAGTGGTAAGGGTTCACAAACATCACGTCGCCGATGGCGAAAAGGGCCGAGCCCAACACCAAGAAGGCATACGACAGAATCTGTTGCTTCAATTTCTCGTTATTCATGCTAACCTCCTTTATTCTTTTAAAGAATTATTATACTAATTATCAGTTGTTTAACAATAAAAACTGTCATTTTGAAGGCGCAAAGGTACGAAATTTCCAAAATCTTACTAACTTTGCAGCCACAAAACTGGACCCGTAGTTTAATGGATAAAATAAAGGATTCCGGTTCCTTAGCTCAGGGTTCGATTCCCTGCGGGTTCACTTCCCTCTTTTTTACTAACTTAAATTTACATGAAAATGAAACAATTAGGTATTCTAACCGCTTTCATTGCCATCATGGGCTTTGCTATGCCCAAAGCTATGGCACAAAACAACAACAGCAACCCAGCCATCGTCCAGTTTGTCCAACAGTATTTCCCGGAGGCCAGTATCCTCACGGTGAATTCCGAGTGGGACGAATATGAAGTCATGCTGAACGACGGTACGAAAATCGAGTTCAACCGCAAAGCCGAATGGAAAAAAATAGACTGCGAACACTCCACCAATAACGCCGTGCCTGCCGGACTCGTTCCTGAACAAATCTCCACCTACGCGAAAACCAACTTCGCCGGACAAGCTATCACCAAAATCGAGAAGAAACGCAAAGGCTGGGAGATTGAGCTGGGCAACAGCCTTGAAGTCAAGTTCAACAAGAACTTTAATGTGACTGAAATCGACGACTAAGTTACCCTAAGCGATTCAGAAAGCGGACTGAAAGCCTTCAGCCCGCTTTTTTTATTTGTTTTTCTCAGTAATGATGACATCAATGGCCCCTACGCCGAACTTCGCGATGCTGGCCATACGGTTCTCGGTGTTATGATAGTCCTTCAGGGTCTCAACGATGGCGTTCTTCAACACGCCGTTGCCCACGCCGTGGATGAAGGTCACCTTATTGTAATCGGCAGCGATGGCACTGTCAAGCATCTTCTTGAAGTAGTCAGTCTGTATCTTGAACATATCGTGGCTCGACATTCCGAGGATGTTGTCCACCAGCTCACCGATATGCAAGTCCACCACGGCCTCTCCCGGACCCGTGCGGTGCTTGTCGATGGGAGCCTCCTGCTTCACCAACGACTTCGCCGGAGCCTGTGCGCCCACGCCCTCCTTCATGATTCGGGTAAAGTCGCCGTCACCGTGCTTCAAGGCAATCAGTTCGGAAAGGCAGACCATCACAGCCTTCTCGCCCAAGATGCCCGAAGGCAGATAGCTGCCCTCCTTCATGAAGCGGCCCACGCGCAGTGAGAAAGGTGCATTGAGCGGCAGCATCATGCAGTCGGAAGTCTCTGCCGTCAGCAGGGCTTGCACCACGCCATTGAGCCAATACTCCAGGTCGTCGCGCGAGACGGTCTCCACCACCACCTTCTCGTAGCGGTCCATTTGTCCGTAGTCCACGTTAGCGAACTTGTCCTCTTCCTTGATGGTAAAGGTGTAAAGCATCTCGTAAGGCGTATGGTTGACCAACACCACGTCCATCAGCCCCGTGAGGAGCCATTGCTGATCGTGCGGCACAAATGCCAGATAGATGCCTTCCTTCTCCGCCTCTTTGGCGAAGCGGCGCAGTCCGCCCTTGCGGGCCTCATCCGCCTGCTGTTGTTTCAAAAGCTCCTGTCCCTGAACCTCTTTCTGCACCTTGTCGACCTGTTCCTGCTGCTTCGAGGGAGCCGGCATCGAGCGGTAGTCGAGCACCAAATCGGTGTTTAAGGTAGGGATCTCGAAACCGTCCTCCACCTCAACCATTACCATTCTTGAGTCTATTATCCTCGTCACTTTGCCTCCGCCCTTCGAGCTGAGGAAGTTCACTTTGTCGCCTATTTTGAATTCTGCCATAAGATTTCTTTTTTGAGCGGCAAAAATACGCATTTCTGGCAAAAAATTTGTACTATTGCAGCCGATTTAAGCCCCATGAAGAAAACATCCCTCATTCTGACCCTATTACTCGCCTTGAGCCTCATTTCTTGCGTCAAGCCCAAGGATGCAGGCTCCCTCACGGTAGACATCAATTATTCTATCAACGGCTGTCCGCTGATGAGCGACAGCTTGTGCTACCACAACGAGGCAGGTAACACGTTCATGATTACCGAAATACAATGGTTCCTCTCCAAGATAGAGATCCAAGACGAGCAGGGCGATTGGATTGCTTTGACGCATCTCGAGAACGACAACATGTTCCCTTACGCCAACGACAGGATTTTCTACATCGACACCAATATCCCTGAAAGCCAGAACTTCCAGACAGCATCCATCCCCATCGGACACTATCAGGCCCTACGTTTCACCTTCGGCTTGGACGAGGAAGACAACCAGTCTGGAATATTTAGCGACCCGCCCGAGTCGAATATGTTCTGGCCCGAACCCTTAGGCGGTGGCTACCATTACATGAAACTCAACGGAAAATATATCAACGAGGAGGGCGAACTGGCACCGCTGAACACCCACCTCGGTATCGGACAAAATGCCGAACATACGGAGTTCTACCAGAATTACTTCACCGTAGAAGGCCCCATCGATTTGGACATCGCGGAGAGCAAGGAAAGCCAAATCCAATTGACCATGATAGTGGACAACTGGTTCCGCAGTCCCAACCTGTACGATTTCAACGTGTATGGCAGCGCCATTATGCAGAACCAAGCCGCACAGCAAGCCTTGAAAGAGAACGGACAGGATGTATTCACATGGTCGGTTATTGAAGAACCTAACGAAAAAGACATGAATAAGGAAGAAATTGCAGCGCGTTTCAACAGCATTATGAAGAAAGGCACACCCAAGCCGAGCTTCTGGAGTTGGAAGAAAGTAAAGGAGAGATTTTCAGAAGCCTCAGCCTCATAACCCTCATTGTGGGCTTGACCCGCGATCTCCCAACACCGTACACCTACTATAAACCATGAAAGAATTCAAATCCATACTCCTTATATTGACAACCTGCCTAATAGCAGCAATCACCTCCTGCAAGCCAGAGGAGCCGAAACACGTCCCCACGCCATACGACCTACCTCATCCCTCCTATTTCCCAACCAAGAACAACATCCCCGATGACAATCCTATGACAGTTGAGGGCGTAGCTTTGGGCGAGAAGTTGTTCCACGACCCACGCCTCTCAGGTCGCGACGGCGAGGACGGCATCCGCAACTGCGCCTCATGCCATCATAGGGAACACAACTTTGAATATGGCGAGCCTATCCACACCCATCACGCCATGCTGCCTTTGGTCAATCTGGCTTGGAATCGCACAGGCTTGGGTTGGAACGGTGGCGTAGCCACTTTGGAGGATATGGTATTGGCCGCAGTCACCAGTCCTGTCGAAATCAATGCTGACACCAATCAGGTGGTCAAATACCTGCAAAAGACCGACGACTATCCCACTATGTTCGAGAAAGCCTTCGGCAGCCGTTTCCTCACCTTTATTAATATTGAACGCGCCATCGCGCAGTATGTGCGCAGTTTAGTCTCAGCCGACAGCAAGTTCGACCGATATCTACGTGGCGAGGTGCAACTCACCGAGGACGAAATGGCAGGCTACGAGCTGTTTTGCACCGAGGACGGTGCCGACTGTTTCCATTGTCACGGAGGAGGAGGCTTGGCTCTAATGACCACCAACCTGTTCTATAATAACGGCTTAGACGATGAGTTCAACGACCCAGAAGACCGCTCAGCCGTCACAGGTAGCCATTGGGACAGAGGCGCCTACAAAGCCCCTACCCTACGTAATATCGCGGTATCAAGTCCTTATATGCACGATGGGCGTTTCACCACTTTGGATGAAGTGATTGACTTCTACAGCGAAGGTGTGAAAAACTCAGAAACCATCAACCCGCTGATGCATCACGTGATGGACGGCGGCGTACAACTCACCCCTGAAGAAAAGGTTTGGCTTAAAGCCTTCCTTTACACCTTGACGGACGAGGAATTCCTGTCATCAAAACCGCAAAAGGAATAAGAACTATCGCGTCAGACAAGCATCCAGGTCCTTAGTCAAGGTTTCCTGGTCCATGTGCTGGCCGATGAAGACGAGCTTCTGCATGCGGTCGCCGTAGGTATCGTCCCAATCGCGGCGGAGGGTGGGCTCACGGTCCATGAAAGCCTCCAATTCATCAGCAGGCATGGTGGCGAACCACTGGCCAGCATCGCGCAACTGGACCTGCTTGCCTGCCTGCTCGAAAATATAGCAGTTGTCGTATTCGTTCTTGAAATAGCAGATGCCTTTCACACGAATCACATTTTTCGGAAGCTTACGCGCCACAAACTCATCAAAACGCGCCATGTTGAACGGCTGACGACGGTAATAAACAAAGGTGCCGATACCGTATTCCTCCACCTCGCCACCTTCATGGTCGTGGTGATGATGGTGATGATGTCCGTGTTCGTGTTCATCGTCATCGTCGTCGTCATCATGATGCTCATGATGGTGATGCTCGTGCTCGTCCTCATCATCGTCATCGTCGTCGTGATGGTGATGTTCTTCTTCCTCTACAGCACCTTCTACAGCCTTAATCCAAGTGGCCGAAGTGGCTACCTTATCGAAGTCGAACATATTGGTATTGAGTATTTTATCAAAGTCTACCTCGCCATAATCACACTCGATAATCTCAGCCGTAGGTTGAAGAGCGCGGATGATGCTCTTCACGCGGCCCAGCTCCTCGGGTGAGACCTCGGAGGCCTTGTTGAGCAGGATAATGTTGCAGAACTCAATCTGCTGGATGACCAAACTCTCCAAATCGTCTTCAGCCAGATTCTTACGCATCAGGTCGTCGCCACAGCCGAACTCACTCTGCATGCGCAGCGCGTCGACCACAGTCACGATGCAGTCCAAGATAGGCAGACCATCCTTGGTGAGTTGCCAAGCCATATTGGGGAACGAACAGATGGTCTGGGCAATGGGTTCCGGCTCGCAGATGCCGCTGGCTTCGATGACGATATAGTCGAACTTCTGCATGACGATGATGTCGTGCAACTGCTGGATGAGGTCCATCTTCAAGGTGCAGCAGATGCAGCCGTTCTGCAAGGCGACCAGGCTGTCGTCTTTCTGCCCCACCACGCCGCCTTTCTCAATCAGGTCGGCATCGATGTTGACTTCGCCTATATCGTTGACAATCACGGCAAACTTGATGCCCTTGCGGTTGTTCAATATCTTGTTGACCACTGTGGTCTTGCCGCTACCGAGATAGCCCGTGAGCAGCAATACAGGAATGTCTTTTTTCATTTTTTTTGTATTTTTGCGGCTGCAAAAGTACAAAAAAATGGACAAAAACGAGACCTACAAACTACTCCTGTCGCAAGTAAAGGCATTAGTAAGAGACGAGAACGACCCTATCGCCAATATGGCCAACGTAGCCGCGTTGATACAAGAAGTTTTTCATTTCTGGTGGACAGGCTTCTACCGCGTGATAGACAACCAGTTGGTGCTTGGTCCCTTCCAAGGGCCTATGGCATGTACCCGCATCGGATTCGGCAAGGGTGTATGTGGCACTTCTTGGAAAGAACGCCGGACTATCGTCGTTGAAGACGTAGAGCAATTCCCAGGCCATATCGCGTGCAGCAGCGAGTCACGCAGCGAAATCGTGGTACCATTAATAAAAAGTGAAGAAGTCATCGGCGTCTTGGACATCGACAGCGAACGCTTGGCCACCTTCGACCAGACTGACAAGGAATGGTTAGAGCAAATCGCCGAAGTGGTAGCGGCCAAGTTATAATCTCAGATAATCCGTCCGAATCGTATCGTCCCACATCTCAGAAGGAATGATGGTCTTGATGGTCTTCACCACAATGTTCATCATCCGCTTTTTGACACTTGTCGTCATCGCCACCCTCATTGTCACAGCCAGCCTTTACTTCAGCGGTTTTTGTCCCTCATTCCTGAAAGCTTTTCGTTTGGCAGCCTTTCAAGTCTGCTCGCTTTCCACCACAACGGGCTTTGCCACTGCCGACACCAACCTGTGGCCAAAGGACTGCATTGCGGTTCTGATACTTTGCTCCCTTGTCTGCGGTTGCTCGGGCTCCACCTCAGGAGGCATGAAGATGGACCGTTTTGTCATCGTCACCAAAAGCCTGAAAGGGTTGACGCATTCACTCATCGGAACCAACAACGTAAGCCGTATCAAATTAGACGACCAGTTAAAAACCGAGCAAAACGTTACCTCAATTATAGCCTTCATGGGGCTCTATCTCCTTATCATCGCCTTTGGCACCATCATATTTGCTGTCAGCATGGACTTCAAAACCTCGCTGTCGGCCTCCATTGCCTGCATGGGCAGCGTTGGCCCGGGATTTGGTGAAGTCGGATCCATGAACAACTACGCAGGACTGCTTGGTTTCCAAAAGATTGTCGCCATGCTGATCATGCTCTTAGGCCGTGTCGAGATCTTCCCCATGCTCATCGCTTTCAAACGTCTAGTCAGACGATAATTTCAACTGAATTTTCAGCACAGTCTTGCGCAATTCAAGAAAAATGCAGTTCTTTGCAAACAATTATTCAAAACAGGCCTCCTCATGAAAACTTTTTTCCATAGAATCCTCAGACACCTCAGATCCATCCTCCATTTCTCTGACGAAATCGACTACGCTAACGCCAGCGCATCGATTAAAAAAGGCATCGCCTTCAGGGGCACCAATGTCTTCATCCTAGCCTGCGCCATCATCATCGCCTCGTTGGGTTTGAACGTTAACTCCATCCCCGTCATCATCGGCGCCATGTTGGTCTCCCCCGTGATGGGGCCCATCCTGGG
>LXOW01009992.1_pt1 | contig 11667 bp, 7 predicted proteins | sample 1368591 | NCBI WGS metagenome assembly LXOW01 (sample SAMN04884650, study PRJNA319009) | bovine gut metagenome | isolation source: Cow rumen | host: Bos taurus | place: Italy: Legnaro (PD) | collected 2014-07-09
ATTCCAACGCTACCGAGGTTTTCAGCAGGGCGACGCCGTAGTTGATGTTATCCCGCACGGCGACACTCTTGGTAGAGGAGGAGACTTTACCTAAAGCCCATCCTGCCGACCACTGGCTGTTGTCACTCCAGTTGGCGGTTCCGTTAGGGAACAAGGTATCCAGGTTATCGGAAGAAAGCAGCGTGCCGTTCACGCGGACCGGAGAGTTTACATAATAGGCCAGCTCGGGAGCATAAAGGTATTTTCTGGGCTCGAAAGACTGGACGGTAGGATTCACCAGCGGTTTGTTGGGGTGTAGATAGGAAAATTCTCCGCTTGTGGTATTGTAGGACAGCTGAGCGGCACCTTCAGGAATATTGAAATCCAGATAAGGATATTTGTTCAAATCCCGGGCGCGTCCCTTGTAAGAGGTGATATCGAAATTATCATTGGCAGGATTTTGAGGGTCCCAGCACAACGCGGCCCATTGTTCTTCAGTCAGCGCCTCCCCCTTCATTATTTCATTGTCCCTGACGATGGCCTTAATATCCGCAATCGTCTTATAATCCCAGTTTTGTTCGAAATAATTGTCCATCCGGCGCTCGATTTCAACCGCCAGGCGTTTGGCATTGGCCTCTCCGTCATTTGTAGGAGTAGCGGTAGAGCATATCGGCCGAATCACATTCCACATGCTGCTCATCATGGATTTGATGGCATCGGAAGAGCCCGCACGATATTCCGTAGATTTGATATAGGAGAAAGTAGAATAGGCTTTACCCAGAATCTCGTCCAACGGGTCCAAAGGATCTTTGGAAGTGGAACCAGGTACGCCAAAACGGTTGTCGTACAAATTATTGGTATACTCGTACAAAGCGCCCAGTTCCTTCCAGGAAAGAGCAGGCAGGTTTGTGTACGTAGCATCATAATCGCCGGCGGGAACATTCGCCCCCATAATGCGGTTAATTACATAGATCATCAGGCGGGCAGTGGCGTCATAGTCCTTCACGTCTGAATCTTCCCCGATGCGGCGATACACCTTAAACTCGATATCCTTCGGATTTTTGTTGAACACCGCCAACATACGTCCACGCTCCTTATTCTGCTCAATGGTAGGTTCCTCGGCATTGAGCGCTTTTCCGTAGAACAGGACAGCATCAGTGCCCACCGGAATAGAAAGCTGCAGGACACGGTTGGAGGAAGAAGCCGCATTTTGGCCAGCATTAATCTGACCACTGGTGTAAAGCGTTCCCAGAGGGAAATCCTTGGAATTGTCGTCAGTCCAGCCATCAGTGTTGAGCACATAGGGGACATTCCCGGGAGCGGTTCCGGTAGCATAGGTGTATATGTGTACACTATGAATACCGCGGAAGTTGTTGTTCTGTTGAACCATATCCGCCGACATCTTTGTCTGCGCATCCTGGCCGGGAGCCTTGACGTTCAGTACAAACTGCGCCATAACCTCCTTGGTCTGGGGATTGTACTGCGGATTGGGTTCCGTCTGTTCACGCTGGCAACCGACCAGTGCGGCCAGTGCAGCAAGAGATAGAATCAATACTGTCCTTTTCATACGTATGAAATTTAATTGTTAATACTTATCCGTTTAAATCTCTACCTCCCATCCCGGGCGGTCGTTCCATTTCAGGGTAACGCTCATGCCCACCCAGGGAGCCTGCGGATTCACGGCGCCGTCGGCGGTTACCGTGCATTTGATAATCTTGAACTGTCCGGCTTTTATGGGAATCTTCACGCCCAGGACGGTCTCTGTTACGGTTCCGTCCGGCAAAGTGGTATAGACGGTATAGTACCAGAGGGATTCATCGGCCACCTCTGACACAGTGTCATCGTCCGGAATAATCACCTTGGTATCGGAGATGTTTTTGGAGGGAAAAGTAACGGCGGCATAGCACATAGGCTGGCCGGGTGTGCCTTTCACCTCTACTTTATCGGCACGAACCCAAGGCGTGTAAGCGTAGCGGTAGGTGCTGTCGGCAAGGGAGAAGCCGGTGGCAAAACCGCTGGCATACACCCGCATGTTCCTGATATGGCTGCCCAGCGTGTCCAGCACCAGGGCATGGGCACAACAGGTGGTATACAGTTTAACGTCAAACTGCTGGTCCTCCCCTTCCTGGATGTCCATGGGAAGACGGGCGGTAAAGACGGCGCGCTTGAACGTCTCNNTGCATGTACTTGCGAACGGGAATGTACAAAGAGTAGCTGGACTGGTTGGCGTCCATGATATGGCTCTCGTGGTGCAGGCGGAGGGAATCGCCAAAGACATCGTAGAACGAGAGGTCTACGTCGTGGGCGTGATCGGTGAACACGTTTTTGAGGTAATCCTCAAGGGCCGAAGCCACCTGGACATCGGTCGCCATGCTCAGCTGGGTTTGCAGTTCCGTGGTCATGTTGGTGACAAGCCGGAGCTCATAGCCAATGTTGTAGGTGGTCTCGCAGTGACGCAAATCTTCGTCAATGAGGCTGCAGGCGGAAAGACTAGCCGTCAGGGCAAGTAAAAACAGGTATTGCAAACGCTCTCTCATTCTACTTCTCCTCCATTACTGCTTTCCAGGCCTCGAATTCCTTGCGGGCGGGGCCGTAGGTTTCTATTCCTTTCAGGTTCTGTACGGCGGCCTGCGAGCCGTTGCGGGCGGCTTTCTTCAGCAGGTCGATGGCTTCACGCTCCGAAGCCTCGTCCTTATTGTCCAGGGCCGTGAAATACAGTGCAACACCATAGGCATTGGCGGCCTCGGCATCGGCCTGGATGCGCTCAAGGATTTCTTTATCGCCCTGGATGGCCTTTACCGCTGCAGCGTATTTCCCTGTTTTCAGCAGGGTGGCCACCTCTCCGTTCAGTTTCTCCGTGGCCGGATGCGGGGCGTTACCGTAGTACACGCGGATGTAGCCGGAGTTGCGCTGGTCCCCCAGCAGGTTCTCCGCTACCTTCTTGTACAGCGCAGGCTGCGCCTTGATCCGGCGCTCGCGCTCGTCCGCGTCTTTTATGTCGTACACAATATCCAGAAGGGTTTTCACTTCCGCTGCACTGAGGCCGTCACCGCCGTCCGGAATGGATTCCAACTGTGCACGGAACCAGTCCCATGCTTCCCCTTTGCCCTGGTACTCAAAGTTCCGAAGGCTCACGAACGTGCGCTCGTTGAAGTATTTTGCGACCGCGCGGGCACGGGCCTGCGCAAGGGTATCATTCGCCTCTTGAGGACCGTCGATGGACGCAAGACCCACGATGGATACCAGCAGCTCGCTGGTGCGGCCTTCGTCGCGCACTCTCTCAATGACCCGCTGGATGCGGTCCAGCGTGGCACCGTTGTTACCGAAGTTCCGGTCCAGCTCCTTGCTGTTCACCGGGAACGTCACATACTGAAGGCTGTCCTTCCCCGGGCGGGTAAGGTAGTCGAACGGGCGGAAGTTCTCGATGGGAATCACCCAGGTGTTCTCCTTGGAAAGGGCATCGCCGGTGGTCTCCGGAGCCTTCACTTTGCCCAGCTGCACCACAAAAGCCACCGGGGGGGTGAGCACCGTGAGGGTGTCCGTGCTGGAGACAACCATCGGGCCCCTGGGAGGGCGTTTGTCACGCGCCACCGTGTTGTAGGCAATGTTCACGCCCAGCTTGGGGACCAGCGCAGGCTTGCGCTCGTCCGAGAGTTTGGCACCGCAGTTGGCGCACTCGTAGCGCGCGTAAGCCGCAAGGCCGCCCGCAATCCCCGCTTCCAGTTCTATACGCCAGTGCTGCCACGGCCACCACGCGTAGCCGGCAAACACGCCGCCGCCCCAGAAGGAGCCCTGCACGCGGTTATTCTCCACTTCCGGGTACATGTGGAAGGGAGCCGTCACATTCCCCACATTGAAGTGGGTATATACGGCGTCTGCGCCTACAAAGAAGCCGTCGAAGACCTCTTTCAGGTAATAACGAACCTCCGGCGCAACCACAAAGTTACGCCAGTGGCGGGTATTCTGGACATTGTCGTTGTCCCAAAACAGCCAGCGGGGCCAGGTCTTGATTCCGGCGTTGGCACCAAGGGACCAGTGGTCCCCAACCGGAAATTCCAAGCCAATATTGGGCTCCGCAAGGGCGTCCCACAGCAGGTTGGTGCGAATGCTCATCCCCTGCCACCGGCTCACCGTGTCACGCGGCGTCCTTTGGGCGTTTTGAGCTAGCCCAAGTTCAGGTAACATCATTAGCAGCGCTAAACCTAAAGCAGCGCTTTTAACTATCTTCTCGAAGCTCATAGTTTACATTTACGTAAATACGTTCCAACTCTTTACTCCTGTAAAAAATCGAAACCTATTTGGTGGCAAATGTACTATCTACAAAAGAAAAATCCTAACCTTTTTTTGAGAAAATGCGTTTTTTAGGGCTTTCGGACCATTTTTTATTCCCCTCGGACGGCCGAGGAATGACCTTTCAAATCGTAAGTTTTGTCATTGCTCGTCAGGGGCGGTGGTATGCGTAAACGAGTCTGTAATGAGGTGTTCCCTCATGTGTTTCCTCGCCCATTTTAGCATTCCAAAGCAAAGTAGAAGGATGGCCAGGGCAATGGCGCCGCCCAGTTCCGGCGTAACCTGTTGCGACATGGCAATCCAGTCATAAGTTCCGTGAAGCAGGACCGGATACAACCACATTTTGAGGCCGGCAAGCGGAGCACGATAACGGTCGAAATAGTGCAGAGAGAAGAAATAGCCCATCACTACGGCAAAACCAAAATGGCCGGGGATGGCTGTAAGGGAACGGCTGAGACCTACGGTCACCCACTGGGAACCGGCTCCTATCACGTATTCCAGGTTCTCGAAGGCGGCAAAGCCCATCCCCACGCATACGGCATACACAATGCCGTCCATGCGCTCGTCAAAGTCCTTGCATTTGCGGAGGAAGAGCCACAGCAGCACCAGTTTGGCGGTTTCCTCAGGGATGGCAGCGCCAAAGAACGCAGTGCGGAAAGCATCCATTGTTGTGTGAATCTCCTGCGGGAACAAGCCCATCTTCATGAACGGAACGGAGATCAGCAACGAAGCAAACACCGATCCGCCTCCATAAAAAAAGGCTTTTACCAGGTTCTTCGTGGGTTCCCGCTGCAGCTTATCCTGCATATATACATAATAAATAAGGATAAGGGCAGGCAGCACCGCCAAGGCAATCACAGAAAGCATAAGTCTCAGGTTTAGTTGTGCGAATTTACACAATTTTTTGCAAAATCAATTTTTCTTTGTACCTTTGCAATCCCTTTCGGGCGGTTAGCTCAGTTGGTTCAGAGCACCTGCCTTACAAGCAGGGGGTCACTGGTTCGAATCCAGTACCGCCCACTGAATGAAAATCAAGCACTTACAGATTTCTGTAGGTGCTTGATTCCGTTATAAGGCACATTTTTGCTAACTTTGCGCATTCATCCAACGCGAAAGAAATGACAAAACTGATTATCTTGGATTTTGACGGAACCCTGGCCGACACCCGTGAGCTCATTGTCCGTACCAATCAGGAAGTGCAGCGCCGGATGCACTATCCCGTGCTCGCCGAAGCCCGGATTGTATCCACCATCGGCCTTCCGCTTAAAGAGGGCCTTATGGCCATGTTCCCGGAGTTGCCGCAGGAGGAAATCCCCGCGTGGGTAGTCACCTACCGGGCCGTGTTTGATCAGTTGAAAAAACAAATTATTCCCGGGGTGTTTCCGCACGTACGGGAAACGCTGGCCGCGCTGGTGGAGGCGGGCTGCCGCTGCACCGTTGCCTCTTCCCGCGGAACGGCATCCCTGACGGATTTCCTACGCGACATGGGGCTCGCCCCTTACATCTCCTACGTCCTGGGTGCCGACGATGTAAAACGTGCTAAGCCCCATCCGGAACCCGTCCTGAAGACCCTGAAGGACCTGTCCACAGATGCGGCCGATGCACTGGTGGTTGGAGATATGCCGGTAGACATCCAGATGGGACTGGGTGCCGACGCCCACACCTGCGGCGTCACCTACGGCAATTCGGACCGTACCGCCCTCCTGGCAGCCGGTGCGCACGCTGTAATTGACGACTTCGCAGAGCTTCTGCGGATTGTGTGATCCGGCATCTCCTTGCGCGAAGGTCCATCCACTGGACCTTCCGTACACTTTTCCCCGCATTTTTTCACGCGAAGGTCCACGCCTTGGACCTTCATCTCTCCTCCCATCACCGTTAAAGTACACCTACCCTGTCCAGAACCAACTCCATGGCCATGTCCCGTGCTTTAAACACCTTTTTGACACCTGCTTAAAGCACACCTACCCTGTCCAGACCTACTTCTATGGCCCCGCCCTGTGCTTTAACCATACTCTCTCACCCTGCTTAAAGCACACTCACCCCGTCCAGAACCACCTCTAAGGCCTCCCCCCGTGCTTTAACCACAACGATCCCCGCCTGAAGGTCTATACCCTGGACCTTCCGTACACTTTGGGGCCCAATTCTTTGCGCGAAGGTCCATGCTTTGGACCTTCCGTACAGTTTTCCCCAGGATTTTTTGCGCTAAGGTCCACGGTTTGGACCTTCGGGGCACTTCCCGGAAGGAAAGCGGAACCCTCTTGGGCCCTTTAACGGAGCCCGAGAGGGTTTCCGCTAGCCGCCTTGCTGCGTATTGCAAGGCGGTGGTTCCGTGTCCACCCAGCCGACGCACCTGGTTGCGTGCGGCGGCCCCTTACCCTCTCGCACCCCGTGACAACTAACAAACTAGCACACAACCACTTACACACTAATCCTCGTTCAAAAATTGAACGAGGATTATATAGTAACCAATTGGTACTCAACACATTAGTTGTCACACCCGGCATTCCCACGCAAGTGACAGCCAAGTAATTGATTCACTGTAACTTACGCAACATCCCTCGTTCAATTTTCGAACGAGGAACATCAGCATCTTGCTGTGTACCAAGCACTTAGCGATTAGCCCAGACTATAGCCGCATATCGCACAACAAAACATAGCTGGCCAATAACACACTGTGTATCAAACGCTTCCCGAAAATCCTCGGTCCCATTTGCGCCGAGGATTATTAGGAAAATATTAATTATCAAGCAGTTAGCGACCAGCCTGAAAGGCAATCCCTCGGCTTCGCTCGGGATAACAGAGAGTGAAGCGAAGAAGGACAAGGGAAAATAACCAGTGTGCTTGTTTATACCCCACTGGTCGATAAGTAATTGATTTATAGCAATATACAAGAAATCCTCGGCGCAAATGGGACCGAGGATTCTTAGCAACACTCTGATTATCAATTGATTACCAACCAGCGAATTAGTTACCAGTGACCGTGAGGGCGGGACGGGAGGCGGAATTGGCACGGTAGTGGGGGGCGTAGAGGGATTCTATCTCCACCACGGGGGCCTGGAAGCGACCGGCCTGCTGCACGTAGAAGGTCTCGGTGATTTCCGTATTCTCTTCCGGATAGGAATCGAAGTAATACTCTGTAGCAGAAGCCTTTACATTCCGATAACCCTGCGGAACGAAACCCCATACAAAACCGTTACGGAGCGGGCGGATAAAGCCATAACCCACGTGTCCGGAGAGTTGTTTCTCCGGCTGGAGCGAGGCCTCGCGACCGGCAGTCAGTTTCACGAAACTGCGATTCTCGCCGTTCCAGATCTTGTACTTCACCACAATCTTATCGCCCACGGCCACCGGATCGCCCGGCTTGAGTTCCATCTCACTCCCCTCTTTGAAGAACTGGCGCTCCAGCTTGAAGCCGTTGCCGGCAGCCTTGATGGCCTTGAACGGGGCCCGATAACTGCCGGACAGCGCCAGCACACGGGTGTTCATAACGGCCTGGGAACCGTCCATGATGGAGGTGATAGCGTCGATAAAGGCCGGTTCGGTGTCCCAGTGCTGGGTCTCCTTCTGCAGCATGAGCCAGAGGCGGATGCCGTCGGCGATAGCGGCGGGAGATTTCTCGACTCCGCCTGCGGCTCCGCTCGAAATGACAGGGGAAGAAGGGCTCGAAATGGCAGGATTTGTCATTCCGACCGAAGCGGAGGAATCTCCAGAGGCGGCGAGGAGGTCGCAGAGGAGGGCGTGGGCGTAGGCTTCGCTTTCCAGGAGGCCGCGCCACGGCATGACGGCGTTGGGATAATAGTAGCCGCCGGAAGGGTGTGCTACAGCATATTCCACCAGGGACAGGAGGTCGGCCTGCATGGATTTCTCCAGTTTGGCCTTGGTAGCCAGCGAAACACCCCAGTCCTTTGCCAGGGCAATACCGCCCTCCCGCTCCAGCAGGTTGCGAAGCGTGAGCAGCCGACGGCTCTTGTTCAGGATCTGCCCCTGCAGGCCACGGCCATCCTTCTTACCGGGCGTCAGATAGTCCTTGGCCCACTTGGTAAACGTTTTAAAACGTTTCTTATCCGTTTCCGACACGGGTTTTACCTCGAACGGAACATTAGCATACAGGGCGCGCACATGCAGGTACTGTGCATCGGAAATGCCGCCGCACCAATAAGGACGCTCGGAGCCGAACTGATTGGTATCCAGGTACTTAACGGCCGATATCACCTCCGGCACCTCGAATCCGCGGTCGCGGAGTTTGGCGATCCGCTCCAGGATAACGGCAGTGATAACCGGCGAGGAATGCATGCCTTCGAACCAGCCGAAGCCGCCGTCTGCGTTGCGGCAGGCAAGTATCTTCGACAGGAGAGATTCCCGGTCGGAGCCAGCGGCAGGAGATCCCGGATCAAGTCCGGGATGAGGAGGGTCAAGGTCGGGAATGAGGGATTTGGCGAGGAGGGAGATGTACCAAGCCTCGGAGAGGGAGAGGACATCCTTGCCCTGGGGCTCCACGTGGGACGGGATGGCATCACGGACCATGTCCAGCACGGTGATTTCGCGCAGGGTGGCCTCCGAAGCCGGCATGTTCACGAAGCGAGAACGGAGGCTCTGCAGCAGTGCTTCCCGGTTCATGCCGTCCAAAAGCACGGCCGAATAGGCCTCGGTAAGGGTCTGAGCGGCCGGGTACACGGGCACGGTCACCTGCACGGCGTCGGAGAAGTCGCTGGCGCGGAAGAGGGCTTTGATGGTGAGGGATTTCTCGGCTTCGCTCGAAATAACGGGCGCGGTAATCCGGAAGCGATGGTTCACGCTGGCGCCGGGCTGCACGGTCACGGGCACCATCTGCGAACTCACGGGCTTGCCGGGCTCGGAGAGCACCAGGACGATGGTCCCGGAAATCGGCTTGTCGGCAATGCTGGACACGGTAACCGCCGCGTCGTACACATCGCCCTCGTACAGGAACCGCGGTTCCAGCAGGCTCACTTTCACCGGAATCGACACCACCATCTCTTCCTCCACCGTCGCATTGTGCATGGCGGCATCGTGCGCATACGCACGAACATAGAAGGTCGATAACTTATCGGAAGTCTTGAAGCTGAAATGCAGCGTCCCGTCGGCACCCGGCCGCAGATGCGGCTGGAAGGTAAGCGCACTCGCAAAATCGCTGCGCACAGGCGTATCTTCCCCTCCGCCAAGTCCATAGGCCATGACACCCGCATCGTCAGAAACAGCCTTGCTCTCGACCGCCCCATCCATCGCGGCATACTCGTACTCGACGGCATCGGACATAGCCATGGGCGTTGCATTCATCATGTACTTCGCACCGGAGCGCATCATGATAGGTCTGGGTCGATACGCCTCTCCCACCACGCCGCATACAGGCGTAATCCAAATCTGAGGCAAACCGTAATCGAACGTACTCACCTCCGGCCACTCATTCTCTGCAATGGCATCCAGGCTCTTGTCCCAGGCAGCCACCAGCACCTCCGCATCGGGCGCCGTCTTGAGCGCAAACGTATAACGGGTGCCCGGATAGGCCTTGTCCTGGAATCGCGTAAACTCCAACGGCATCGTATAACGGTTCTTTTCGCGTCGATACTCCCGATCGTAACTCACGGACGCGCCGTGCATGAAATAGAACACCTGAAGACGCACCACATCCGGCCAGTTCTTCTTATAGGTAAACGCCAGATTCTCCAAAGAGCCATCGGCAACGACAACCTCCTTACTCTCAAGAAGTTGCTCACCCATGCCATAGATCATCACCTGGGCATACACAGTGCCTTCAGTTGAGCCAATACGGGCACGCACCGAACCGCCCTCCGCCACCGTCCTGGGGCCCGGAATAAAGACCCGGCGGGCCTGCGGCATGAGCGTCTGCGACTCCGGAAGGATGCAGAAAACGGCGAAATCTTCCTCGCTGTCCACTTTCTTTCCGCTCTTGCTCTCCCCTTCTACCCGCGCGTGCACCTTATAATATCCGCTGCCCGGCAGTTCCACGGAGAAACTGTTGCCGGACTGCACCTGACCGGAAGCCAGCATGCTGCCGTCGACAGCCATTACCTGGAAAGCCACCGGAAGCGGCACCACGTTGCCATCTTCATCCAGCGCCTTCAGCGTCATGCGAAGGGTGCTTTGCAGGAGGGTGTAGGAAGGAGCGTGCCGCCAGTCATCGTTGTCACGGACGGTCTCCAGCTCCACAGGGGCGGCATCGGCAACAGAAGCGTCGATTTCCACATCGTCACCCACGTAATATCCCTTGCCGAAGCTGCGGGTTTCCCCGGTGAAGTCCGTCACCGTGACCGTAGCATGGTAGTAACCCGTTTCCTTGGTGGGGAAGCTGAAATGGAAGTCGCTGTCGGCGCCGGCCTCCTGCGTATCTTCCAGCAGGACGTCGCCGTAGCGCTCCACCTTAACGGCAACGCGCGCACCGGCAAGGCTGTGCCCGGAATAGCTTTGCAGGCGGCCGCTCACAGGGATGCTGTCGCCAGGCATATAGAATTCCTCCAACTGGTCGAATACCAGTTCATAGGTGGGCAGGACGAATTCATCGACCCGGAAAGAATCATAACCCATTTCATCCACCTCCAGCGCAAAATGGCCGTTGCGAAGGCCTTTAGGCAACACAAACTGGCCCGATGCGGCCCCCCAGGCGTTGGTGGTAAGTTTTTGACTGGCAAGTCGATTGCCCTCGGAGTCTAGCAGCCGCACCTCGATGGAACGCCCCTTGCACACGGCAAGGTCCTGCGCCGGATCCCCTTTGAACACCACCGCCTTGTAACGGACCGTATCGCCGGGATGATAAGCGCCCTGATCCTTATATATATAGCACTGCGTGGAACTATTATTCGAGTGTTCTACGCGGGTTTTCCGTATGCTTACCGAACGCGATTTCCGGTCCCCGCTCACCGCGACAACCTCGTAATAGCTATCCTTGTCTTTGATCATGTCTTTGATAAAGGCCTCCGGCAAAACGGTGAAACCGCTGAGTTTCAGGGAAGTCTTGGCCACCTGGCGGCTGCCTTTCATCAGCAGCAGCGTTGCCTTGGGAAGCGGCTCACCGCTGTTGTAATCGGCCACATAAACGGCCGGTCCGCGACTGTCCGTGCGCGAGGCAATGGACAGCGTGTACTGCGTGTAATTGGCCTGATCGGACAGTTTTCCGTTCACGGCCTCCACCGTATAGTCCCCATCCTCCAGTTTAGGCAGGGCTACGAGGAGCGTATCCGGCACATAAAAACTCTCCTTGGGGTTCTTTAACTTCCAGGTTTTCAGGGACTTTTTGCCCTCCCGAAGCGTAACATTCACCTGCGAAAGATTGCGAAGCAGCACCTGGATTTGCCCATCCTTCACGCTCACATCCACATCGCTGGCCGTCAGGGTTTCAATGAGGCTCTCCGCCCCGCGGCAAGC
>LXOW01195782.1_pt1 | contig 11667 bp, 9 predicted proteins | sample 1368591 | NCBI WGS metagenome assembly LXOW01 (sample SAMN04884650, study PRJNA319009) | bovine gut metagenome | isolation source: Cow rumen | host: Bos taurus | place: Italy: Legnaro (PD) | collected 2014-07-09
CTGCTACCCAGCCGTACGAAGCCGTACTGCTGCTGCAACCAACAAAGCAAAAGGCCAAGTAGAATACCGATGAGGGCACCGAAGAATGCAATCATACGGCCTTCAAAAAGAAAGATGCGCGCTATCTGCTTGTCGCTGGCACCCAGATTGCGCAGGGTCACCACGTCGGGACGCTTGTCGATGATGAGCATCGAGAGGGAACCGATGAGGTTGAAACAGGCTATCATGAGGATAAAGGTGAGGAAGATATAAGCTATCAGCTTCTCTATCTTCATGATGCGGAAAGTGTCGTCCTGCTGTTCAAAACGATCGCGGACGTTGAATTGGTCACCAGCCAGTTGCTGCATCTCAGCCTTGACATGCTCGAAATCACTGCCAGGCTTCAGGCGCAGTTCCAACGATGACAACATGCCTTCCTGAGAAAAGAGGTGGCGTGTGAACTGGATGGAGGTTAGGATATAGTTCTTGTCGTATTTGCTCTGCTGGATGCAAAAGACGACGCCAGGGGAATAGAGCTCGTCTTCAACAAAACCCTCGGAAAGGTCAGCCATGTTGATCTGTCCTTCACGACGGGGCGCATAGATTTTCAGGGGATTCGAATAGGTGTAGCCTGTCCCCAACTGATAGGCAACGCCCAAACCCGGGATGCCGTAGTTCATATCGGCAGCATGTAGCTCAAAGTCGCCGTCACCCTCCAGGATTTCACGGATATGCGTCAGTTTGTCAAAGTTGTCGTCCACACCCTTCAGCTTGATCATCAGCTGGCGGTCACCGTAGACTGCCAGGGCCTGGTCTTCCAGACACTCGGTGGCTACTTCCACCTCAGGCAACTGGCGAATCTTGGTGAGAACGGGGTCGTCGGCAGGTGCCGTCTTACCCTTGACGGGTGTCACCTTCAGCTGCGGGTCCATCTGCGTAAACAGCGATGCCACCATGTCGTGGAAACCATTGAACACGCTCAACGTCACCACCAAAGCCATCGTGGTGACAGCCACCCCGACAACGGAGATGCCACTGATGACGTTAATGGCGTGCGTCGACTTCTTTGAGAAGAGATATCTACGCGCTATGTAGAACGGGAAGTTCATCCTTGTAAGCTGACACTCAGTCCGTGTTAGTCCGTAAAACCCGATGCTTACTTCTTAAGCAACTCGTCGATGCGGTCGATGTAGTCCAGCGAGTCGTCGACGAAGAATCGCAACTCAGGCACGATGCGCAGCTGGTAGCGGATGCGCGTGCCCAGCTCATAACGTATCTGCTTCTCATTCTTCGTGATGTTCTGCACAATCTCCTCGCTCTTCTCAGAGGGGAATACGCTGAGGTAGGCCGTACAAACGCTAAGGTCAGGCGATATTCTGACACGCGTCACGCTGACCATCACTCCGTGTAAGGAGCGCGTCTGCTCCTGAAAGATCAAACTAAGTTCTTTCTGAAGCAGACGCGCTATTTTGTTTTGTCTTGTCTCTTGCATTACTTACCGTCTACTTCAAGCAGTTCGATTTTGAAGATCAGTGCAGAGAAAGGCTTGATGTCAGCACCCTGCTGACGCTCGCCGTAAGCCAGCTCCTGGGGAATGTAAACCTCCCAGATAGAACCTGCAGGCATGTGAACGAGAGCCTCAGTCCAACCCTTGATAACCTGGTTGGCACGGAACTCTGCGGGTTTGCCGCGCTCGTAAGAAGAGTCGAACACCTTACCGTCGATGGTCTTGCCCTCGTAGTGAACCTTCACGAGTGAAGTGTCCTTAGGCAGAGCACCAGTACCCTCCTTGATGACCTTGTACTGAACGCCGTCCTCGAAGGTCTTCACACCTTCCTTCTTNNACCTGCTGGGCAGAGTCAACAGTCATCAGACCACCCTTGCCAGTGGTACCGGCAACGAAACCAGCCATGAAGTTCTTCAGCGAAATGGTCTTGGTAGAGTCGTCGCCAAACAGCTCGTGGTTGATACCCTTCACCATCTGGTTGCTAATCTGCTGACCAATCTGGATACCAGCATAGTAAGCGGCCTTCTTCTTGTCGTCACCAGCGTTGGCACCTTCGTTCAGACCCTTGATAAAGTCGTCCATATAAGTGGTGTCAATACCCAGACGACCTACGAGATAATCCTTCAGACCCTGGGTCTGAGCCATACCGATAGCATAGCTAACGGTGTCTACGTCACTCTTCAGGTTTGCCTTAGGAGTGCCATTGCCGCATGCAAACATCATGACGGCACTAACAGCAGCAATAGCTGCAAAAGTAAACTTTTTCATTTTTTCTTGTTATAATTACATGACTTGAATTAATTCTACATCGAAAATCAGGGCAGCAAAGGGAGGAATGGCACCTGCTGCTCCACTCTCGCCGTAAGCCAGACGGTAGGGGATGAAGAAACGGTACTTGGCACCTTCCTGCATCAGCTGCAGACCCTCGGTCCAACCGGCTATCACCTGCTGCAAGCCGAACACGGCGGGCTCACCACGCTGAACGCTGGAGTCGAAGACGGTACCATCGATGAGGAAACCCTCGTAGTGGCACTTCACCTGGTCCTTGGCACTGGGCTTCTTGCCGTTGCCTTCCTTCAGCACCTGATACTGCAGGCCGCTGGGCAGGGTGATGACGCCGTCCTTCTTGGCATTCTCGGCCAGATACTTCTCGCCAGCCTCCTTGGCTAACTTGCCAGCCTCCTGGCGCTGCTGGTTGATCTTGCTCTCCTGTGCAGCGAAGAAATCCTGCACAATCTTCTGGGCATCGCTGCTCTTAATCTTCAGTTCCTTGCCGCCCAGAACGTCCTTGACAGCCTGTGCAAAGTCGTCTATATTCAGCTCCTGACCACCCATATTTGCCAACTGGTGACCAATGCCGATACCTAATGCGTAACTAACTTTATCCATTGCTTTCTCTATATAAATAATGTGTAATTTCAAAAATCGGCTGCAAAGGTACAACTTTTCTGCGATTTGCGTATGATATTTCGCGAAAAATTGCTAATTTTGTGCATTCTTAATACTTTAGCTTATGAAAAAGATTGTTGTTTTAACCGGTGCAGGCATGTCTGTGGAGAGTGGACTGAAGACTTTCCGCGATGCCGACGGACTATGGGAAGAGTATCCCGTACAGCAGGTGGCCACGCATGAGGGCTGGCTGGCAGACCCCACCTTGGTGACTAATTTCTACAACATGCTCCGCAAAAAGTGCTGGGGCGTCAAGCCCAACGAGGGACACCGCCTGGTGGCTGAACTGGAAAAGCAGTACAACGTGACGGTGGTGACGCAGAATGTCGACAACCTGCACGAGCAGGCCGGCTCGTCGAAGGTCATCCACCTGCATGGTGAACTGATGAAGGTGTGCTCCAGCCGTGATGTCGACGACCCGCGCTATATCCAGCAGCTGACACCCGACAACTGCGAGGTGGCTCCTGGCACCAAGGCTGGCGACGGCTCGCTGCTGCGTCCCTACATCGTGTTCTTCGGCGAGGCCGTTCCCAACATCACCGTTGCTGCCGAGGAAGCTCAGACTGCCGACATCTTCATCATCATCGGCACGTCGCTGAATGTCTATCCCGCTGCCGGACTCATCCACTACGTGCGTCCAGGCGTTCCCGTCTACCTCATCGACCCCAATCCCATCAGTGCTGGGGCCAACGTGACGCAGATTCAGAAAGGCGCCAGCGAGGGCATGAAGGAACTGTTCAAACTTCTGAACGCTTAACATTGAACACTGAACGTTGAACAATGAACGACGAATGTTAGACGACATTTGAACGTTCGGTATTTGTGCCAGAACTATTGTCGTTCAACGTTCAATGTTCAACGTTCAACGTTTAGCACTCGTGCGTATTCTCCCTCAGTGGTCAGAATATGCACGGCTTTTTCAAGCGTCTTGTCGTTACGCAATCCCACCTGCATCTGGCCAGCCTGGTAGTAGTAGGCACCCACGATGTCCTGCTCCAGCAACTGCTTGATTTCGTCGCGGTGCCTGTCCAGGTCGCGGGCCACGTCGTGGTGGTCCAGCTTGGCCTTCAGCGCCTCGAACTCCTCACGGGCATCGTCGTAGTATCCTTCAAACTTAGCCGAGCGTTCCAGTTCGGCAAACTGCTTCTTGCTCAGCTGGTCGTACGTGAAGCCAGCCTTGATGACGCGCTGCTTGAAGTCCTCGTAGTCGGCATCCGACAGGCGGAAGTCCTTAGCTGCAGCTATTGTAGGATGCTTGCCGATGTAGTCGACGACGTAGTTGAACATCACCTCCGTCGAGTCCAGCCGGTCTAGATAGAGCGTCACGTTAGCCATCGTGTCAGGCTTCACCTCTACGTCAGGTTTGATGCCCTCTTTCATCTCGATACCGCGACCTGACGGTAGATAGTAGCGCGACGTCGTCAGCTTCAGGTTGGCATTGTAGGGCAGGTCCACATTGGGCACCTGCACCAGTCCTTTTCCGTATGTGCGCGTACCTATTATAATACCACGCTTCAGGTCCTGCAGCGCTCCGCTCGTAATCTCCGATGCCGATGCCGTCTCCTGGTTCACCAGCACCACGATGGGCATCACGGTGTCGATGGGTTCCAGGCGCGTCTTGTATTCCGACTCGACGCGCTTCAACTTGCCTTTCGTCTCGACTATGCGCTGACCCTTGGGCAGCCACATGCTCAGGATGTCCACACACTCGGGCAGCGAGCCGCCTCCATTGCTGCGCAGGTCCAGTACCAGCTTCTCGGCACCCTGCTTCTTCAGGTCCAGAAACGCACGGCGCATCACCTTGGAAGGCTCACCAGTAAACGTGTTCAGCGCAATATATCCGATATTTTGAGGCAGCATGCCATACCACGTAATCTCAGGCATCTTGATGCTGCGGCGTGTAATCTTGAATGTCATCACCTTGCCCGTCGTAGGCCGCTTTATCTTCAGCACAAACGTCGAGCCGGCCTCGCCGCGCAGACGGCTGCTCACATAGTTCACCTGCTTGTCCTTCATCAGCGAGTCGTCAATCTGCAGGATGATGTCACCCTTCTTCAGACCCACCTCGGCAGCTGGCATACCCTCGTAAGGCTCCTCTATCACCACCTGCTTCAGCTGCTGGTTGAAGCGCACCAGCGCCCCGATGCCGGCATACTTACCCGTCAGCATCGTCTTCAGGTCCTTCTGCCGCTCCTCAGGATAGTACTCCGTATAAGGGTCCAGCGAGCGCAGCATGGCATCGATGCCCGTCGTCACCACCTTGTTGGCATCCAGCGTGTCCACATACATCAGGTCCAGGTTCTTGTAGAGGGCATTGAAAATCTCCAGATTCTTTGCCACCTCCAAGTTATGATTCTTCACCTCTTCCAGATTATGCCCCTTCGGCTCTTGAGCCCGACAGGTCGTTGCTGCCAGCACGACACCTAATATGACTAATAGCGTCTTTTTCATCGTTATTTCCGTTTTTTCTATGATTTCTGCGTGCAAAAGTACAAAAAAATACATTCACCATGAAATTTTTCCCCAAAAAGTTTGCAGGTTTCAAAAAAACGTTGTACCTTTGCACCCGCAAATCAGAAATGATGCGCACCTGCTTCAGTAGCTCAGTTGGTTAGAGCACCTGACTGTTAATCAGGGGGTCGTTGGTTCANNCTCCTTTGCAGAATTAACAATCCATAATCCTGCAAAAGATAATATTTGCAGAGCGTTGTCAAGTTCTAACGTTGACAAGTTGAAAATGCTTATGGGATTTCAACTGTCAACAACAGATAATTTGAAGTTTGTTTTGCACTTTGCCAGATTTTCGCTACCTTTGCACCCGAAAGCATCAAGAGCAGTGCCCGAAAGGGTGACTCGCCAACCGAGTTTTGGAAACCACGGTGGTCAGTACGATGCGGAAGCAACATTTATAAACTTCAAAACATTCCAAATTATGCAACAGCACATTTATTACATTCGTTATGCTCTGCGTTTCGCAGACATGCAGATTCCCGAGTTAGTAACCGTTTTCAACGACCAAGTGCAAAACCGAGGCTGGTCCAGCATGCGAGCCTATCACGACCAGGCACTCATCGACGAGTTCCAACGTCGCGGTATCGATACCACAGCCGTTACAGGCAGAAAGACCATATCGTTTGTCCATCCTGTCAGGTATGACCAATTTACAAATAGGTTAATACCGATAAGTTGACATGTCTATTGTTACTATTACCTGCGTCTGCTCTTGCAGGAAATAGTAACTCAATCCCACCCCTCGTCATCGTTGTTCTCCATATAGCGGCCCATACCGTTATCGTCCATATCATTCTCAGATGCAGGGTCAAAGCCACGCATGTTGTCATAGCTGCTCGATTTACGAGAGAGTGATGAGGAGATAGAAGAAGAGCTGATAGGTATAGATGGTTTCTCTGCAACTTTAGGCGCACCCTCCCGACCAGATGAAACAATAGTGTCAGGCTTCGTTTGTTCAACATCGGGCTGACCATCATAGATAACCTGCTCTGCCCGGCGTATCTTTTTATTACCACATGCCAGCAATAGCACTACGGTCAAGATAACAATAATAGTCTTCTTCATACCCCTCACAATTTACAAAATCAGATCTTTAAAGTATCCAAATTCTCCATCTACTAGAACCCTTCTGTCGAGTCCAAGATTCCTTTCTTCACAAGATGTTTCAGAAACCATAGCACAAGAGAAGCAGGCTGCATAATTAGGTTTCTCGTCTCCTTCCCAGCAGATTGGATCTGAAGAGCAATTGAGTGCACGATTTAGGGAAGAAACAATTATCTTCTCAATCAACTGTGGTTGGCCTTGCCAAACCAGTCCCCCCATGCTGCCTTCCGCACCATCTGCAGTATAAACGAGTACTCCACACATACGGTCGGAGAAATAAAGGCGTTCTTTAAGACTTGCTGTAGGATATCCGCACGAGAACTCCAATTCTTTCATCAGTATATGCGAAAAAGTGTGTAGCAAATAGAATCTGTCAAACCCACCAAGCTCCATTTTCTGATAAAGTCCATCATATAACTGTTCGTGGTTTGCATCATCAGTATAACGATTTTTAAGAATCTTACAATATGTCTCTTGCCACTCTTTGATTTTCTCCTCGTTGAAACTAAAGAACAGACCTTCTCCAAAGGTCTGGTTGGCAGGCATTACAAGAACATCTTCAGGATTTTCTTTGAAGATTTTCATGCGATTAGGATATTCTATTTTACCATCAACCATACGCGGTTGAGGCATCGTCACACGAGAGAAGTTTATTTGTGTTGTAGTAACGCCAAGCGTCTCCACTTGTTGAATCTTGTGGAAGTAGGGCTTTAGACTATCAGGCATTACTATGTCAGCAAAACACAAGCTCTTATCACTTTCGGCAATCGACTTTTCATTGTCATTGAATACCGAAAACTCCTGATAGCGATAGTTTTCACGTACATCAATATCGTCATTAGCCTTAGGATGTAAGAACTCCTCTATCACGAGTTTCATATCATCGTCTGTCACATCTTCATATTCCTTGTTTTCCCATGCCTTATCCATCAAATCATCGATACTTCTAGAATTGATATATTCTTCCTTAGTAGCATCAGGATGACGGCGCAAGTATGTTGTACCATACCAAGTGTCAGTCATCAGATTTAACAACTGCAGCAGTTTCGCGGGTAAACCGTTTCCCGTATTATATGTGTCAGGTATATAAAGACTACTGAAACTTTCAGCATAATAAACACTATTACTTGTAACCAAAGCCCATTTCATGGTACTGCGACTTCCTGATTCGGTCTTGCAGGCAGTATGATCACGAGCTCCAATGCCTTCCCATGGACGTTCGCCAGGACAGAGAGGCTGGAGGTTCATGATACCTTCAAGCGAAACTGATCCTATGCAACTCTTACATTTTTCCGCTCTATTTCTACATTGTAAACGGCCAAAGCTTTCAGCATGACTGCGATTCTCCATCCATTGTAAATCCGGCTTCATATTCTCAGGACAAGGCCACATACTAGCGTCGTAACCAAACAGGTCGAATCCTTCTTCACGCACTTTCTCCTTCAAATTGACTGAAGCACAAAAGAACTTATCCCAGGGGATATCTGATATATGTCCATTAGGGCAAATCAAGACCATTGAAACCTGCTCCAGCAACCCATGAATACTTCTGTCCTTAGCATGTGGAATCTCAAAATCTGGTAATTTTCTGTTAGTCCTTAGCTCAGGGTCTCTTGGTGGAGCGAAATATTTTTCGTCGCCATTGTTGCAATTCTTTCTTCTCCAAATCAGAAGCCACTCTTCATAGGTTTTCAATTCTCGAGATTTCCTGTTGGTAAAAAACCAACGAGGGAAAGGAATAGCAGGAATTGTCACTAAACTTTCGTCCAAATCTTGTTCTGCACCAGTGTTGTCCTTGTATTTTTTATTCAATGGTAAGTCTCTCACATTACTTTGGTTATATTGATCCAAAGACACGTGAGGAACTGCAACAAAACAACGGAGTTTAGTCAATCCTTCAGTTTCTCGAAGGAAATTCATAAAACGGTTATCTTCCAATAACTCAACCCCGCGTTCTGCAGAAACCTTGCTTAAATCTAGCACCTCATCTGGATGGTTCTCAATATATTTTGTAATGTTCTTGACTGAAGCCCAATTAGAAGAGGACATAGGCATAATGAATCCGCCCCACTTTGTTGCTACGATAGAACCGACCCCAGCATTTGATGAAAGCACCTTGTACTTTCCGATGCCTTGATTATATTGTTTTTCTTTTCTGATTTCCATTTCTATTTAACTTTTACGTGAAGCACAGCTTCTGGTTCAACAATTCTTAACGATGTTGGTACCGTCCAACTACTTTGCTCTCTTTCATCATCATAAGCATCAGGAGCAATAAACAGATATGGCTTCTTCCCCCTAAAAGGTGCCGCTTTATAAACAAGATCTATCGTCGTTTTTGCAATCGTTTCCCACTGATCAAGAGCATCATCAACAAAAGCTTCAATATTATTCTTCAAATCCTCAGTAAGCAATCCTTTTTGAAGTTCCAATTCTACTGGTAGGTTCATTGTGCGAGAATAACGATTATAGATATACGCCATTACCTTATCATGCACGTTTTTTTTCAATTCGTCAGTGGTAAGATTCTTGGCGCTGTTGCCATCTGCCAATTCTTTGAAACTGTGACGAATTAGGGCTGCCATATAGAGCGAGAAATATTTTTCTACAGATTTTTTCGAGAATGGTGTAATGGATATGGGCTCTACATAGTAATACAATTTCTCGTGGAATTCTCTAAACTTCTCAAAATGTGAAACATCACGAGAGCGGAAAGGATTATGTGAAGTAATTACTAACCCGTGCACATTACGTGCCACACGCGAACTAGCCTGAATATATTCAGCAATATTTCTTGGCATGGAATTCATAATAATCGTGTTAAACCTACTTACATCCAAACCAACAGATATCATATTTGTGGCTAAAATGTAATCTGGGGGAAGGATGGCTCGTACCCACTTCTCGCCTTCCTTATGAGGCAATCTGTTCTTCAATGTCCAATGTGTAGCCACCTCTGTAAAGGTCTTGTTGACATCGCTGGCTGATAGTCGACCAGAGATTTCTGATTCAGTTAACTCTCCTGCATAATAACACTCCATCAAATCGCCATTGCGTAGCACTCGTTTATAAAGCCTACGAAGATACTTCACGTATTCTATGTAGAAAAGTGCATCAGTCTTACCGACTTCCTTGAGACTATTGAAATAAGATATTATTGAATAATAATTGTCTGCCACCTTTTCAAAGTCTTTCTCGTCCTGATGGTCAATTTCAAATAATGCGCGATGAACAAACAAAATAGCAGACAATCGCATTTGTGTAGTCATCTGTGTTCTGCCTGTTGGCATTATGCCAATATATTTTCTCTTAGATTCATAATGGTTGGTATTCTCAGTTCGCCTGTAAAAAGCGAAAAATGAATCGTCATAGTCTATACCATTCTTGGGAAATATATTTAGGTTTCGATCATAGAGTGCGCGTATCTGCAAATCGGTGTTACGTGTCGTTGCGGTGGAAGATATTATCTTCGGGCGAGTTCCATCATCGCGTGTACAAAGTTGGTCAATAGCACACTCAAAAAGGCTAACGGCAGAGCCGAGAGGGCCAAGTAGAAGGTGCAGTTCATCTTGAATAATTAAGTCAGGAGGAAGCACATTGAGACTTTTACCCTTTCCAAATAGCCTCCGAGAATCATCGCCCATTTTTGTAGTGGAAACTTTGTGGGCAATTGAGGCGAACTTATCTACTGTTCCGAAGAGCAAGGTTGGTGGATAGTTATATATATCTTCATCACACAATCGTACGGGGAGTCCTTCTTCAAAAGTGCAATCGTCATTTGAACAGCAAAAGGCATTGTCTACATATTCCAGACGGCCACCGCACCAAGGACACCTGTCAAGAGGTATTTTCGTATTGTTCTCACCATCATTGCGGTCAGTCCAACTAGTAGCCTCTTTGTCAAGATCTTCTCGTTTGTTAGGGAGTGAATTTGAACCAACATATAAACCTATGGAAATTTCTTGAGTTCCTAGTTTATATTTACTCCCCCATCTGCGGATTTGTTCCAAAGCAAGGATAAGACTTAACGCTCGCTGGAATTGCTGGTTCGTAAGAAGACGAAGCGTATAACGCATGATAGTAGAAACCCCATATCCTTTCTCGCCATATTTCCTTCTACGAAAAATAATGCTCATACCTATGATGCCAAGATAAGCTTCTGTCTTACCGCCACCAGTAGGGAACCACACTAAATCTACGCAATCATTACGATGCTCCCATTTTATATCATCAGGATGTTGTATTATACCATCAAGATTGAGTAGGATAAAGGCCAATTGGAAGGGACGCCATGATGCAGGTGTACCAATATTAAAAATATCTTCATCTGCGTTTCTATAAAATTCTTCATCGAAATCGGGTAAGTCATCAGCCTTTAATGTTTGTTTCTTATTATTGTGCCATAACTGCATAAACATGGCAGTATTCATTAAGCGGAATGCCAACATATTGTCCTTGTCGGATAGAATCATCTGCACATTAGACCTCATCCGTAGATGGTCTTTTCGGCACATTTCAATATTATATCTAGCAAATGATTTATCTCCTTCTGAAACCTTAGACTCCAAACTGTCTATCCACTGACGATATGTGTCAACAAATATCAACAATGCTTTTTGTATTTCCTCATCGGTGGTTTCCTTGATGGTAGAAAGCCACTTAAAATTCAAGCACTGATTATTAATTAAAAATGGAGGTGGCATCAATTGACCTCTTTCTTCCACAAATGGAGCATACTTATTACGAGGAACGGGTTCAATGTCAGGAGTTTCATATGAAGGAATGAACTCCGAAAAGACATGGTTGACCTTGTGGTTTTCATTGAAATCCCAATCAACAGAGCATAGATGGCCAACACCATAATCTTTGATGTCTCGATAAAGAAAATCTAATTTGTCTTCTTCTTTACTAACATCTTTGTAACGCCCATTTTCATGATAAGGTAAGATATGGTCGCTTACAATATCTATCCTCACACCGAAAAAACATAGTTTATTAACTCCTTCTGTCACGATAGAGAAATAGTGTAACATATCTTCCTCGAAAGGTGTAGAAGTGTTTTGTAATAGAATCTTTAGATATGCTAATTTAGAGTCTGTTTGTACTATCAATAAGTC
>LXOW01319633.1_pt1 | contig 11665 bp, 9 predicted proteins | sample 1368591 | NCBI WGS metagenome assembly LXOW01 (sample SAMN04884650, study PRJNA319009) | bovine gut metagenome | isolation source: Cow rumen | host: Bos taurus | place: Italy: Legnaro (PD) | collected 2014-07-09
ACTTGGGACGGTGATAATGTAGGAATCTTATCGCCTTTATAGCGGAAGTGTATCTCTACTATTTTGTCTCCAAATTTAATCGGGACCATTGGTTCTTCTTCTGAATTCGGATCAAACGTTATCGTCAAGTACGAATTATCATCCAGAACAACAGGTTCTAACTTATCATACTCAATTTCATTTGTACCATTTCCTAATTTGACATTATCCATAGAATCCGGTACATTGACGATTATGTTTCCTCGCTTGTCAATAGAGAAGTAAGTCTTTATTTGCTGGAAAATGTTTGTTGTGCGTAAACGCAACAAGAAAACGTCATGGTGGTTCTTGTCATTGCCGACTCTGTCGTAAGCAAATTCAGTAGTATCAGGATACAAGATGCTGGTTGTGCCCAACTGGCTCTTTCCATCATGCGTGTATTCTTTCAACTCTTTATTGAAAACAGCTTTTACAACTTCATCCGAATCTAATGGATCGCAAACAATGACGTAGGTTTTAGTTATTTTGCTCTTTTCTGTTCCGGTCTGGAGTACGAGAGTCTCTAACGTAGATGTGATAGATGGACGTTTCAGCACGGCTTTCGCGTCGTGTTCTTCCATGCTCTTGCGCACTTTATGCCAATCCAACTTTTTCCAATCTACAGTCTGGTTTACAATCTTATCCGTCAACCGAGGATCAAGTAAATCAAGTAGCCTTCTCCGTTGGTCTTCTTCATATGCTTCACCCATTATATCTGCCACTTTAGCATAAGTTGCCATGTTTTGACGGACACGGTCTTTTGGGTTCGTTACGGGGAAGAGATTATCGTAAATCTCTTTATCCTCAAAAGCACCTAACTCATGGAAACTTCCTTGAAGAGTCGGCTTCTTTAGGATTGACAAAAGAGGCGCAAAGTCAAATAAGGCACTATAATCATCGATTGATTTCAGTTTCTCTACATGTTGAGATAGATATTCTTTCTCTGTTTTATTAATCGTGTCTTTAACTTTCTCAAAAATAGCTTCAGTAATTTTACCTACGCTTAATGGATACGTGCCCTCTTGTAAATTCTTACCCGCAGACAACAACGTTTCTATCGCATTGTTTCCTGGAAGAATAAAGAGCGCAGCCATTTCCGAAAGCGGATTTCCAGACATACCGACAGAGTTACGAATTTTAGTTTGGAAGCCATCGGTGTTTTTGTCGCATTCACTAATCAATATCTTAACTTTCTCATTGACGGTGAATACAGGGCACTCAAACTCCTTTGTATTGATGGCAAAGCCTTCAGTATCGTCAAAGCAATATTTCTCTGTCTGTATATAGTCAGAGCGATCAAGAGCTGCATAGAATTGCTCGCGCAAGTCTTTGTCCTCAATCATGATATAGTATTTATCACCCGCCTCTATAGGCGCTTGTTTGAAATAACGGACTAGCAGTTCGTCAATCAAGAAACTATAAAACAATTCGTACATATTGAGCCTCTCCGGAGTCGCTTTTGCGCTCCAACAAATTAAGATTTAACAAATATTCACTTATAGCGTTCTTTGTTTGGAATGAGAAGAGAATGCCATACGCATCAAATCTTCTGTATAATTCATCCAAACGAACACGTTCACCCTTGGTTACCATTGCGATAAGGAATAAGATGAGTTCCTCATCAAAGGCGAGCACTTTGTGTTCTCTACGACGCATGAGCAATCGGATATCTGCCATGCAGTACATCGCGTGCTTCATACGAGGATAATCTTTGGATTGCAGTTTTATACAAAGATCCAAAAGACACTCCATGAACTCCTCGTAACTATTTACATCAGTTGTGATAACAGGCGGCAAAGCATTGGTCTCTGTTCCACGATTCTCAAGCAGCGATCTTTTGCTTGTTTGATACTCGTTTAATATATTCTCACAGAATATTTTCGCATCTTCGTCCCATTCCATAGAGGCAAATCTTTCTCTTATCTCTTGGAAACTCATCAGTCCTTCATTATCTTCGAAGAGCGTATTGAGGATATCCAATGCTTGTGCATAAGATGACATCTTATCCAAGAAGGTGTCTGCAAGAAGATTAGAAGCCGACCATCCTTTACGAACACCATCTGCCGATGCTGTTACCTTTTCAGAAGCAAGCATGTAATATATTGGAAGCGGTTTTTCTATAGAGCATTTCCAGTTATTCTTATTCATGAACGCGAGAGTTTGAATTAAGGAATAACAAGCATAGAAATGCAAGAACAGAGGCAGATATTTGACAATCACCCCATTGCTCTGTTTAACAAGCCATTTGAGGTCTTTTGCGAAACTATCTTTTATAAAGGGTAGAATATAATATCTATCTTCAGCAGATTGAGCACTGAACTCGTCATCTTTCTGTAAACNNAACGCTCCCTCGCAATTCTCAGCCATAGAGAGATAGTAGTTTGCAATCTTCGGTTGGCCAGAACGATACTTATTGTATTTTTTGATCTCCTTCGAATCTTTATCGAAGAAACTCATCGGAGCAAAGGCGAAGAATGCCGGGTCTATCACATTGAGTTTGTTGTTCTCAAAGAGAATATCCTTGAAGACTTCAATAAAACGCTTTATATCTTCATCGGACATCTTAAATTGATCACGCAACTCCACTTGCATTACAGCACTTGCATCTTCCGCAGAAGGCATTGTTCTTACCGTTGATTTCGTATACAGCCGATAGAACTCACTGGCAACACCAAGTAATCCACACGATATGTCGTATAGGTTACCACTGAGAGGATTCAGCGTGAACGGCAATAATTTGACATTGCGTGTTTGGAAGTTATCGACCAACTTCACATTTCCATTCTCGTCTTGTTTGAAATAGACGTTTTTAAAAACACTATCTGTTAATCCTTTCATCTTAGTGTGAGTTTTGTGCCTAAGCCGCGTTTCAAAGTATATTGTTTGTTATCCGGAGAGAAGATAAGAATGCTATTTTGGTAATCTGTTTGTAGAACCAGTTCGCTGATAAACCTTCCAAATAACAGATTATGGTCTCTTTCCGTAGCCAGAGTAAGTTTTCCTTTGCAAATTTTGCAAAGATCTTCGTATAACTGATATTCGACTTTTAGAGTAAGCGGGTTCTTTACCTCCCATCTCGTCATTATTTCAATTACAAATTGATTACGGTTCTCCGGATTAAAGCCCACATCATCCGGATTCCATACCGGTGTTAGGTCTTTGCAGTTTACGAATAGTTTATAGTCTTTCCCTTGAATGTTCAAAGGCACTATGTGATCATCATTGGTGTACGAACCGTAATAGTGGGGGATACAACGAATAATGTTTTCGTATAGTTTTTCTATACGCTCTGTATCCTTATTGTAGTAACCACACAGCACGTCCAGGAATTCTCTATATCCTTCAGACTCCGAATGATATTTCAGCAAATGCTCTAAACGGAATATCAGTTTAGAAATATTATCAACATCATTGCGGTTATTCCGATAGAACTGTGTCAGCGTATCAAAGAAACTCTGATGCACTTTCCCTTGTAAAGCATCTTTAATATTATCCGGAATATCAACAGACGTGAACAGATTGGAAAGCTTATTGTTGTGGTCAATGCAACCTTGTTTCAGCGGGTCTAATAAGGCTATCGTTTTAAGGATTCGACTCTCTCCACCTCCGAACAACAGTGAGGGCATGAGAGAAGAGAAGAAATGGTCGTTCTTCTTGAACTCCTTGATGTTATCCGGCACAACGATACGATAAACGAAATCAAAAAGTTCACGAGGAGTGAGCAATAATTTATAACGAATGATTGCCTCAATGAGGAACTTTATTATAGCATCTTGAATTTCGGGAATGCGCAATAACTCATAGTTAATATAAGCCGGATCGTAATCCGTTCCAATGGGCGTGGATTCTTTATAAGCCTTATAGAAAACGTTGTCTTCGAAAGGTTGAGTAATCTTTTGCAATACAGTGCGAATAAACTCGGAATCAACAGGATATTCCTCTTTCTTTTCTGGATAGAGTTCAAAGATCTGGTGGTTACCAAACGAGACAATGCGAATTCTCTCTGTTTGGTCGTGATGGAGATTATCTTCATCAAAAAGCGTCTTGGCACAAGCAACCAGTTCATGGAATCTCTCTTTGACATCCGCTTCGTCAATAAACTCGCTCAATTTACCCATGTTGATAGCCACCATCAGTTTTGTGTTGGTGATTGCGATGGAGTCATTGTTAAAGTCCTCCAAGCATTGCTTTAAGTACTCGCGAGCTTCCATTTGCGGGTCTGGACTTTCCGAAGCATCATTGCGATACTTGAAGTCAGGATAGTCCTTTTTCAAAGAGGCTATCATGTGTGACTTACCATCACCAGCGCTACCCACTAACAGAAGGAGACCTCCATTTTGAGCACGAATCTCATCCATTTCTTTGCGAACGGCTTTCTCAATAGGCCGTTCCACATGCAAATACTTATCGAAGGCATCCAAATCTTGTCCATTTTGAACAGATTGCTTCGACCCTTGGCTAAGACGTTTAAACACCTTTACAAGTTTTGATTCTTCCATGTTATTCTTTTACCTCCCACAATTGAGGATTGATTAAGTTTTCCAATTTGTAGTTGAACATCTCCACAAGTTCCTCTCTAAGATCAGGGAACATATTGAGAACGCTCAAGATAGTCTTCAATGGCAGACACATCTTAATCTGCCCTTCGTTTTCACCATAGACACCAGCATTGACATCTTGCATGAATTCGTCGAAAGACTTTAATGTCGGTCTATTTTTATCGTGCACCTTCTGCTGTTCCTCCCAATAGGATTGGTTACGATAGCAGAACTCCCAGAAGGACATTTTCTTATAGAATGCTTGTTGATTGCACCAACGTGCTAATTGCACATACAGATTTGGTACAGGTGAGATATGATAGTCCTCATGACGCATTACATATCCCACACAACCATATTGCATCAGTATCTTGATACGATGGAACAATTCCCAAATATCACGATAGAACTTATCTGCGCCATCTGGCTTTTGCATAAAGCCACAGAAAAGGTAGAACTTTGTTCCTTTCTTAGGATTGTAGCGCTTCCATATCTTCAAAGCGCGTTCGATTATCTCGCGGTCTTTCCAGTTATCGAAAGCGAAGATGAAGTCACCAACATATTTAGTTTGCGACAGGAGGCGAGCCATTTCCTCACCATCCGGACTTTCCGCTAATTGGCGTTCATCAAGTCCTTGACGAAATTGGAAAGATATATTGTGCTCAATGAGATACTGGAGTTGAGGTTTCCATACTTCGTACTTGGCGGCGAGGAAGTTGTCATCCCAGAAATACACATGAGGACGTTTCTCGTCATAGAACCACTCAAGCTTCGAATAAGGGACGACTCCATCTTCCAATTTATTCACGCAGAAAGGACAATGGCGATAGCACTTGCGCGTCAAGAAGCCGATGGAGAAATCAAGATAGTCCTTGTATTTGTCGCGTTTTGCACCAGCTTCCAACTGTTTATCAATATACTCTTTATAAAGGTCGTAGAATGGCATTTGCATTGCCATATTGATACCATGCTGACCACTATGCTTACATATGAGTGTCTTTAGATACGGGTCGTTAGGCAAGCGATTCATGTCCGCTTCTCGCAACTCACGGAACTTGCTCGTTGATTTCTCGTTGGCATAGTATCCTGTACCTCCAAGATGGAATTTTTTCTTTTCTGATTTCGATGCGTTCAGGTAAAACTCCGGCTCTTGAGTAAAGGTAAAGACTCGCGACATGTAAATGCGAGAATATTCCGTGGTGTCTGCCTTGGGATCGATTATAAGTTCGAACGATACGTTGTTGTCGAATAGATAGCCGGCAAGTTTTAATAGTGCCAAGTTTGGATGGCGCGTACCATTGCACAAAAGATCAGCATCCACAAGACCTATTTTCTTCTCCCTTTGCAAGCGATAGCAACTGAAGATAGTTCGTCCACTGACATATCTAGGAGAAAAAGGTTCATCCACCTCTTCCCGTTGTAACAGAAGTCGCAAATCAATGTCCTCAAACTTGACTTCTTCATTAAAATAAAATCCGAGGTAGTCGCTATGAGGATTTTTATAGCCAATTTCAAGCATCTGCTCGAGTGTTAGATGCTCGTAGTGATCCACTTTGAATATTCTGTATTGATTGCGGTNNTAGCCAACCAAGAAACGTCTCTCCGCATAATCGCGGAAGAGTCGAATCGTTTCTCCGTCCTTAATATCTGCTTCTGCAAAATTAAAAGTTCGTTCTATGTCTTTCTTTTTAGCCAATTATCAATTATTTTTTCTTATTATTCGTCCTTTGATTTCTTCACACGTAAGACAATCTCATGTGCAGTTCAGAACAGGATCATCACGGGACCATCTTCCAAGAACCTTACTTTCAGAACACTTTCACGGTTCACCTACTTATAGCCTGTCCTTAGCCCTACAGGTCACGATTATTGCGCGCAATCTTCGTTTTTTGAATTGGTGTTTGGCTTTGCACACTGAACAGCCAACAAAGTTACAAAAAAATAATGACAAAAACAAATGTTTTTGCCATATTCTTTCGTTTTTCTGNNTGCCCCAGCCTGTTCCTTTTTTCAATCGAAGCTCACACCCCAGCTTGGATGTTTTTGAAATGATGGTGTATCCGACTTGGATGCTTTTGAAATGATGGTGTATCCGGCTTGGATGTCTTTGACATGACTTGGATCATTTTGAAACAGGCTATATTACAGCTTGGATCATTTTGAATTGGTGATTATGCCTCAGCTTGGATGCTTTTGGAATAATTGTGTATCCAGCTTGGATCATTTTGAATTTATGATTGTGCCCCAGCTTGGATGCTTTTGAAACGACTTGGATCATTTTGAAACAGACTAACTATAGCTTGGATGCTTTTGAATTGGTGTTTGTGCTTTGTTCACTTCGTCTGCACGCATTCAGTGCAAACGGTTACAAAAATTATCGTCTGACTGCTGAAAGAGAAGAAACTTCTTCCACCTTTTGCATGCTTTTCGCCCCATAAAAACAAAAAACAGACCCTACTCCACGTTTGGCCTGTTCTTAGCCCTACAGGGCACAATCATTGCACGCTATCTTCCTTTTTATAATTGGTTTTCTCTCTTCCTTCTGCAATCTTTCTTGCGAGAAAATACCAAATTTATTACGGATTTTTGTGATTTTATCAAAAATTCGTCACAGAATTACAAATTTTTTCTCAATTATGCATACTTCCAGTAATACTTGTCCTTCGGCACATTGGCACACATGAGTGCCAATTCTATTTTTCGCTATTGCTAAACTCTTCTATCCATTCTTTCAACTTGCGTTGCAGTAATGCCTTTTCCGGCAAATAAAGCGAGTACTGTGATGCATAAACATTGGAATCCTTCGGTAATGTCAATTCAACTAACGCATCACTCTTTTCTCCGCAAAGCAAAATTCCAATGGTTGGCTTCTCAAATTCTTGCTTTACATTACGGTCGTAATAGTTGACATACATTTGCATCTGCCCTAAATCTTGATGTGTCAAGTCACCCGTTTTGAGGTCTATCAGCACGTAACATTGCAACAAACGATTGTAGAACACCAAATCTACATAGAAGTTCCGTTCGTCAAAAGAGAAGCGCTTTTGGCGTGCCTCAAACAGAAATCCTTTACCGAGTTCCAGCAGGAACTGTTGCATCTTGTCTATTATGGCATTTTCCAATTTGGACTCTGTATACGCCACATCCGGTTTCAAACCGAGAAACTCCAACGTAACGGGATTTTTGATAATGTCTTCGGGTTTCTCAATGGTCAGTCCTTCTTGCGCCAAACGCATTACTTCGTTTTTGTCACGGCTCAAAGCCAATCGCTCATATAGGCTGCTGCTCACTTGGCGACGGAGTTGTTCCACCGACCATTGCTGATGTGCACACTCCAGTTCATAGAAACTTCGCGCCTCAATATTCTCAATACGCATCAAGACTAAATAGTGCGACCACGAAAGGATAAAACGAGGCAATTGAATTAGCGCAACGCTATTGCGCGAATTTATATCTGGTTTAGAATCAGTCGTTTCTGTAGAGTCTTCCAATTGGCGCAACGACGTTGCACCAATTGCTGCATGAAGATAAGCTTGATAGAATTGACGACATCTTTTTAAGGTATCATAACTCCAGTCTTTTCCGAAACGTTCAGTCAATCGTACGGATAGAGACCTAATAACCTGCTCACCATACGCGGCACGTTCTCCCTGTTGCTCATCCTCATAAATATAGCGTCCTACTTCATAGCGGGTCTTTACCTCCGCTATCTTCACAGAGTTAACTACATATCCGCGTGCCTGCTCAATCAATGAGGATATGCGCTCAAATAATAAATCTATTCTTTGTGCTTTTTCTATATCTGCCATAATAGTTGACGTTTTCTCTTTTTATTCCGCTTCTTTCTTCTGTACCCTCAATTGGCCGATGATGAATCCGCGCAGCGTGGAGTAATACTTGCCTTTCGGCACAAGCTTCTTTTAACTTGCCATAAGGGCACAATAACTCAATTTAATTTTCCGCGTACAAAGTTACAAAAAAATAATGACAAAAACAAATGTTTTTGCCATATTCTTTCGTTTTTCTGCATTTTTCATCGCCTCGGCTCATTTCCTCAAACAAAACCGACACCAAAACCCGCCTATCCCCCNNGCTCATTTCCGCAAACAAAACCGACACCAAAACCCGCCTATCACTCTGCCCCAGCCTGTTCCCTTTTCAATCGAAGCTCACACCCCAGCTTGGATGTTTTTGAAACAGACTAACTATAGCTTGGATTATTTTGAATTTGTGACTATGCCTCAGCTTGGATGCTTTCGGAATGATTGCGTATCCTGCTTGGATCATTTTGAATTGGTGATTATGCACCAGCTTGGATGCTTTTGAAATAACTGCGTATCCAGCTTGGATCATTTTGAAACAGACTAACTATAGCTTGGATGCTTTTGAATTGGTGTTTGTGCTTTGTTCACTTCGTCTGCACGCATTCAGTGCAAACGGTTACAAAAATTATCGTCCGACTGCTGAAAGAGAAGAAACTTCTTCCACCTTTTGCATGCTTTTCGCCCCATAAAAACAAANNCGTTTGGCCTGTTCTTAGCCCTACAAGGCACGATTATTGCGAGCAATCTTCGTTTTGAACTTTCTTTTTATTCCGCTTGGGTTTTCCTTTGCTTTCACGCTTGGGGTCTAATGGCTCTACGTGCGAAGATAGTACATGGTTATCAATTTCAACGCCCATAGATTCGTTAACCATCTTTTCGCGAAATCTAATATACTCTATGAGTTTTTGTGCTGCTTCTCCGTTAAAAGATGTAACATTCAAAACCCGCCCTTCTTTCGATACAGTCTTAAGCCAGAGATTTAATTCATTTGTTACTTGAAAATAAGTGGTAGTCCCCATATCTGACACAAAAGACATATAGCCTCCGTTCTTCATATCGGGAGGGCATGCATCGGGCGTCACATAAGATGGATTTGGATTTTGTTTTTTCGTTTCCATATTATACTATTTTATTCCGCTTGGTTTATCTGCCAATAACCTTCCTTGCGACCACCGACACGACGGAGAATGCCTGACTTTTGCAGGAATTGCAGGTCACGTTGGATGGTGCGCTCGGTTGCTGCGGTCTTTCCCGACATTTGCGGTATGTTAATCGTACTGTCCTTGGCTATCAAATCAACAATAACGCGCTGACGTTCATTGAGTTGTTTCCCGACATTTTTCCCGACATTGTCCCCCTCTAACGATGTCACGAAAGCCTTAATCTCTGCTTGCAGGTTCCTGTCATGCAGACGAAGCATCACCTCCGGGAAGATCGATTCATCCTCTCCGTCACGGGCATCGTTCAGCGCCTGGATATATTCGGCTTTCTGCTCCTTGAGCACTTTAACAGGTATAAGCCCGAACTCCCATTGCAGCATATTCATCACCAATCGCGACATGCGCCCGTTGCCATCTGCCCAAGGATGGATGCTGACCAAACGATAGTGCGCCACAAACGACAGACGATAGGCAGAAAGGATGTCATTCTTTTGCAGGTTCTTACGTTCCGAGTTCAGCCAACGGCAGAATTCTGCTACAGCCTGTAGCACTTTCTCATGCGCCAGATAACTACGTCCGCCGAAACCTGCGTTCACATTCACCTTGCGCAACTCACCTTCCGCCGCAGAGAACGAACCCAATGGCGTGTTATAGGTGCTACCGGTGTTCTTCATCACGATAGACGACAAGCGGCAAAGCATCTCCACGCTATAATCGGCATGCTGCTCTGCAAGGCGTTGCGCTTCCTCATATGCCGCCTTCAGGTCGAGGTTCATCATCTGCTCCTGAAGCGTACGCCCGGGAGCCGTGATGCCTTCGTCAAAGAGGAGTTGGTTCTCAATCTCAGTAACTGTACTGCCCTCAATGGCCGTTGAGTGCGTGATGATAGAGTACAAGTAGAATTTCTTGTAGTCAATCTGCTCCTCTATGCCCAAACGGCGGTAGTCTGCTATGGTTTGTAGTAGATTCATATCGGCTCAAAACTTTGCGACTGCAAAGTTACGAAAAAAATCTGACAAATGCAAGTGATTTGCCAAAATAATGTTTCCCGCAACAAAAAAACCGACTTTTCAGTCGGCTTGGATGTTTTTGAATCGGTGACTGTGCCTCGGCTTGGATGCTTTTGAATCAGTGACTGTGTCTCAGCTTGGATGCTTTTGAATCGGTGACTGTGCATCGGCTTGGATGCTTTTGGACTCACGCATCGAAGCCTATCGGGCGGAACTGCTCCTGCTCCTCGCTATAGACATATCCGGCATCGTGCAGGTAGGCCTTGACCTGTTCGGCATCGGTGTTGAAGTTGTCGCACAGCAACTCCAGCGAGTCATACTCCTCGTCCCGCAGCAGCATGTTGATGCTCGACACCAGTATAGCCGGATTCTTAGGCAGATAGTCCATAGCTTCAGATAGCATTCGGATATTTATTCATCATCGTCATCCAGTTCCTCCTCAAATCCGCTCTTGCTCCACATGGACGGCTCGTGGCGGTTGAAGCGCAGCCAGCGCTCCAGCCTACGGCCTGGTCGAAAGCAGTCTGCCCGTATGTGGACGCAACGATATAGTCGCACAGGTCCTTCAGGCCGAACTGGTACTCCAGGCAGTTCATCAGGCAGCAGTCAATATAGATGGAACTGAACCGTACACCGGAGTTGCGTATGCCCTCGCGGAGCGTGTTGAGTGTGATCATGCTCCGGTCAAGACTGCCGCCGCCGGAACCGTATATCATCACCGTGACGTCGGATTTCGGCTGTTCTTCGGATTTGCCTGGACTGTCGGATTTGCAGGACGGAGCAAGCAGAACGATGCCGCATAAGGCAAGGAAAAGACGGTAATAGGCGTAGTGTTTCATACGTGTAGCAATAATCGGCAGCAAAGGTAGAACAACTATTTGGAAAATACAAGTTTTGGCGTAAATAAATCAAATCTGTTTGGTTTTGCCTGTCAAGGACTTACTTTTCCGCTTGACGATGTTAATATAGTTCTCATTCAGTGCGACGGCAGTCTGCTGCATGGTGCGTTCAATGTGCCGGTCTGTCAGTTGGCATTCCCAGAGGACTATCACCTGCCAGCCGGCACTGATCAGCAACTGGTAGTTCCTGTTATCGCGTTCCCGGTTATGTTCAAT